>Ga0207698_10000100_pt1 | contig 54808 bp, 66 predicted proteins | sample KBSCornC22_FD_184298 | JGI IMG/M metagenome (GOLD analysis project Ga0207698, IMG submission 184298) | Corn rhizosphere microbial communities from Kellogg Biological Station, Michigan, USA - KBS Corn C2-2 (SPAdes) (version 2) | ecosystem: Host-associated > Plants > Roots > Rhizosphere > Soil ... | reverse complement strand
CCCTGCACTGTCGCGGCAACTCCGTGATGATGTGAAGTATGAATATGCTCGCCTTAGCTGGCATGATGTTGCCCGTAAGTGTATGCATCTATATACCAGAATGAAGATCGGAGCAACCGTATGAGCAAGCGTGGTATAGTTCTTTACTTACACGTGCATCAGCCATGGCGTGTGCGTGACTATACGGTGTTCGACACTGCTGAAAATCACGATTACTTTGGGCCATTTACCGAGAGCCATCGTAATAACAAAGAAATCTTTGAGAAGGTTGCGAACAAATCCTATCGTCCAATGACGAAGTTGCTTAAAGAATTACTTGATACACATCCTGATTTTAAGGTATCGCTTTCTATTACTGGTACGTTACTTGAGCAGGCTGAGCAATGGGGCCCGGATGTTATTGAGAGCTTTAAATCACTCGTTAATACTGGCCGCTGTGAAATTGTTGCTGAAACGTACTATCATAGTCTTGCGTTTTTCTATAGCCGCAGCGAGTTCGAGCACCAGGTTGAGAAACACCGTCAGAAGATTCGAGATACGTTTGGTGTCGAAACGTCCATATTCCGTAATACGGAGCTAAGCTACGATAACAACCTTGCGCGATGGGCTGATGAATTCGGTTTTAAGGGCATTTTGTCTGAAGGCTGGGATCCAATTCTTGGTTGGCGTAGCCCGAACTACGTCTATAAGCCTGTGGGCACGAAAAACATTAAGTTGCTCATGAAGAACTATCGCTTAAGTGACGATGTTGCATTCCGTTTTAGTAACCGTGCCTGGGAAGAATATCCGCTTACCGCCGATAAATATGATGATTGGGTTAATACTTCGCTTGGAGATGACGGCGAAGTGATTAATTTATTCATGGACTTCGAGACCTTTGGTGAAAACATTTGGGAAGATACTGGTATTTTCAGCTTCTTTAAGGACTTTGTTGGCCGATGGCTTGCTAATCCTGCGAATACCTTTTACATGGCAAGTGAGGCCTGTGATACGTTTGAAGCTGCAGATGAGATTGATACCCCTTACACAACAACCTGGGCTGATACCGAGCGTGACCTCTCGGCGTGGCTCGGTAATGGTATGCAGCACGAGGCAATGCGTCACTTGTATGATCTTGAAGGGGATATTCTCCGCACTAGCGATGAGGCACTTATTGGCGATTGGCGCCGTCTCACTACGAGCGATCATGCGTACTACATGTGTACGAAGTACTTCACCGATGGTGACGTGCATGCTTACTTCAGCCCGTATGAGTCGCCATATGATGCATTCTTGTACTTTATTAATGCCCTGCGTGATGTGCGATTTCGTTTGTACGAGCATCATGGGCATGGAGATTTATAGATGGCCCGTCCCATAGTTCTAAGCAACGGCGAACTCCATGTTGGTATCAACTCGTTTGGTGAAGTGCACGACTTTTACTATCCGTACGTTGGGCTTGAAAACCATGCAGCAGGACGTAACTTGCGACACCATGTAGGCATATGGGTTGATGGTCAGATTTCTTGGCTTGATGATGGTAAATGGGAGTTTGATTTTAGCTATCCGCATGATTCATTAGTTGGCCATACGATTGCTAAGAACCATGAGCTTGGTGTCATGTTAGAGCTTGATGATGCGGCTGATACCGAGTTCAGTGCATTTATGCGCAATATCCATGTTATCAATATGCAATCATCTCCGCGTGATGTGCGGCTGTTCTTGCACCAGGCATTTGATATTGGTGACGCTGGGAGCAATACCGACACAGCTCAATATCTACCTGATGCAAAAGCAATCCTTCATTATCGAGGCCGTCGTGCGTTTGTTATATCCGCGCAGACTGACCATAAAGATTACTTTGACCAATACACCGTAGGGCTCTTTGGAATCGAAGGCCGTGATGGAACATATCGCGATGCGGACGATGGCGAACTTGAGATGTGCTCAGTGGAACATGGTCGTGTTGATTCGACACTCCGATTCAAGATGGAACTAGCTCCGCATAGCTCTGCGCGCGTGCACTACTGGATTGCCTGTGGTACTTCAACTCGTGAGGCGCTTTACATCCATAAGCAAATGCAAGGTCAAGGCGTGCATCGCCGACTTGATGCTACGAGTAAATGGTGGCATGAATGGCTTAAACCGGCGAATGAAGTGGCAAGCAAAATTGACCCTGCGCATCGTGAGCAATTCTTGCGCTCATGTATGATTATTAAGTCGCATATTGATAAACGCGGTGCAGTGGTTGCAAGCACTGACAGCAGTATGCTTAATTATGGTCGCGACGCGTATGCGTACTGTTGGCCGCGTGATGGCGCCTATGTACTATGGCCATTGATTCGCATGGGATACAAAGATGAGCCTTATCGATTCTTCGAGTTTTGCCGTCGGGCACTTAATCCGGGTGGGTTCTTGATGCACAAATACCGCGCAGATGGCGCTTTAGGCTCAAGCTGGCATTCATACGTGCATGAAGGGGGCGTAACCGCCCCTCCAATTCAGGAGGATGAAACTGCACTTGTGTTGTTTGTGTTTAGCCAGTTTTACCATACATCAGGCAATAACGAAGTGCTTCTGAAGGAATTTTATGAGCCGATGGTGTTGCCGATGGCTGATTTCTTGGCGCGTTATGTTGATGGAAGAACTGGCTTGCCTAAACCTACCTATGATTTATGGGAAGAGCAATTTTTGACTACTACCTATTCTACCGCTGTTACCTATGCAGCGTTGATGGCGGCCGCGGATCTTGCAGAAGTGCGTAAAGACAGCAACAATGCAGTAAAGTGGCGTTCTGCAGCTGAATCTATTCGTCAGGCGGCTGAAAAGCATCTATACAACGAAGAACGAAAAGCCTTTTATAAGGGTATCCGTGTTGCCGAAGATGGTACGATTACGCCAGATCCTACCGTTGACATGTCAAGCATCTTTGGATCGTTTATGTATGGTCTCTTCCCTATTGATACCGAGCAGACGAAGCATGCGTTTGCAACTGCTAAAGATATCTTTAATTTTGGTGCTGGTGGTGAGCCGGGTATTCCGCGCTATGAAGACGACAACTATCGTCGGGCTGGCGATAAGCCAAACTGGTGGTTTGTAACAACGCTTTGGGCTGCACAGTATTATCTTGAGACTGGTGAAACCGAAGCCGCCCATGTCATGCTCGATTGGGTGCGTGATTCAGCATGGCCAACGGGCATGTTATCTGAGCAGATTAATCCAGACACACGTAATGAAATGTCGGTATCTCCACTCAACTGGAGCCAAGCCGAGTACATATCAACATTGCTTGATACTATCACGGAGCCGTGATCATGGGTATACGAGAACGAGTGACTGTTCGTATACGACAGGCTTTGCGACGTGCGACGCCGGCGCATGTCGTGCGTACACGGCTCACTAAGCGTATAATTAGCGAGTTTGCTGAAAAAGTTGGCTTAGTATACTTTGGGTACGTCGATCAACGCGATGATGACCACAGGCTTGTTCGCGGGCATACAGTTTCGCGTACTCACACGGACAATCATTACTGTATAGGTACGGTGCGTGGCTACGACGTCGTATTAGTATCGAGGAATGATATGGTACGTACACGCGGTGGTAAGCTAGAGCGCTGTCACTGGCTGATTTATACGATTGATCTTCATACTAAACAGTCTGTGCCACATATGTATGTTGGGCATAGGTCTCGTGATGCGCAGTTTGCGGCATCATATGAGCAGCTGATGTCGCTGAGCATTGGCCATTTTGGCGTCTATCCGCAGCGATTTTTGAATGAATACTCTGTATATGGCAAGGCAACCCACGCGCTTGAGATCGAGCAATACATTACGCCGCAAGTTGCCGAAGTCATTACAACGCATTTCCGCGGTGCCAGCTTCGAGATTGAAGATAACACAGTATTTTTGTATGTTGAGAGCGAGCATCCAAGCGAAGCGTTGCTCGAAAAGCTTTTATCAAATGGGCTTTGGCTCGCTGAAGTAATTGATACCATAGCAAACCAGGGCAAATAAAATCCCTCCTGTAAAAGGAGGGATTTTTATAGTAAGCGATTAGCCCTTGCGTGGCTTTACTTCGTTGCGACCGAGATTTTTCTTTGTCTCAACGTATTTTGCATGCTTACGTGCCTTAGGGTCGTACTTCATCAGTTCGAGTTTGTCAGGGGTGTTTTGAGTGTTTTTGCGTGTTACGTACGTACGGTGACCTGTCAACTCACTTACGAGCGCGATGATCTTTCGCTTTGTATTCGTCTTTTTAGCCATATGATCCTCTTACAAGATTGATATTACAAATTCAATTACCCATTATAGCAACAGTCGTCAGGAATTTCAAGGTGTTAGCGGTAATTTGTAAAGTTGAGCGGAAAATCAAAATCTTGCTCACGGAGTGTTATCATTGCGGCTTGGAGCTCATCTTTACTTGTGCTTGATACGCGCACTATATCGCCTTGGATCTGTGCTTTTGCTTTGGGGTGTTTTTCCTTAAGCACTCTAGTGATCTTTTTGGCATCATCTTGTTTGAGGCCATCTTTAAATGGAACATCTTTCCATGCGCGGAGATTTGCTTCTGTCACTTTGCCGGATAAATCGAGCACTTTACTCGTCATATCACGTTTTGCGAGTTGCTTGCCGATCATATCAATCACGGTATCGAGTTGCCATTCATTACTGCCGATGACCTTGAAGCCTTTTTTCTCTGGGAGCCACTCAATTGCTGCCGGGGTGCCCTTAAAATCATACCTACTAGCAATCTCACGTACGACGAGTTGCTCTACGTTGTTCATTTCGGCCTTGTTATAGGACGATTCGATATCAAAACTAAACTGTGCCATAGCTCCAGTATAGCAAAAAACCGCCAAGAGGCGGTTTTGGATTGTCAATCATGGAGCCACGATTGGGATTTGAACCCAAGACCTCATCCTTACCATGGATGCGCTCTACCAACTGAGCTATCGCGGCATAACTTTATGGGTATTATAACAGAGATAGCGACGTAAATCTAGTGCTTACATATGACCAAGTTTAGGCAACAAAAAACACCCAGACCGGGTGTCATTGAATCCGTATTTGGTGCTGGAAGTAGGACTCGAACCTACGAAGCCGAAAGGCGGGAGATTTACAGTCTCCTGTGATTGCCACTACACGATTCCAGCATATGGAGCCGCTTTACGGATTCGAACCGTAGACCTGCTGTTTACAAAACAGCTGCTCTAACCAGCTGAGCTAAAGCGGCACAAATTTTTAAGTACAAGATGTATTTTATCGAACTTTACCCTGTTTGGCAAGACTACATTACAACTTTTCGGACTTGTCGTACAGTGCGAGCTGGGGGATTTCTGCTTGCAAGTGCCTTCTGGATACGTTCGTTAATACTATTCGCCTTTTCTTCTTCGCCATTGCGCGCGTAGGCGTCCGCGAGGATGCGGTAGCTTTGAATACTTGGCTCTAATTGTACGGCATGTTCTAGGCTTGCAACCATCTTTTTAGTGTTGCCGAGCTTTTCCTGCACCTTTGCATAGGCTATGTGGCGTGCTGCGAGTGAATCCTCCATGGCAAGTGCTTGCTCGAATGCTAGCGCGGCTTTATCGTATTGCTCTGTTTCATAGTAGATGAGGCCGACATTGTGTAGGCTTGAGGCACTTGGCTCGAGGCTTTGTGCGATTTCGAAGCACTCGATAGCGTCCTTAAACGCCTGTTGCTTGGCGTAGAGGATGCCAAGACGGTTGTAGGCAGTGGCATTACGTTCGTCAACGCGAAGAATGGTAAGAAGGGCTTTTTCTGCGCGGAGGTATTTACGGTCACGGAGGCTATCTTGGGCGATATCCCAAAGTTTGTCGAGTTTACTTGAGAGACGCTGTGGCAGGTCGTTAATCGTCTCGTTAATTGTCTGTGGACGCATAATAACGAGTATGCCAAGCCCCATGACGAGTAGTAATCCAAACATAAGGTTATTGTATCACAAAATTGGTTAGTTGTAACCTGATACTGCCGTTTGCTTGCACTCTTTCGTAGGTGGTGGCGAGGTGATCTATAAGAGAAATGAGGTCGCGTGATGGATTCTTCGTGAGACTAAATGACACGATTGTTTTAGCTGATTGTAGAAGTTGCAGCGATTTTGCACGGTCTGAATAATATTGTGCTATTAAGATCATTCGTTCTGCTTGGGTACCGCTTATGAGAGTGCGCGCATCATTCATAAGACTCGCCTGCTCGCTAAAATACTTATCGTTGACCGCTAGTCGTACCAGCTCTGCGGGTCTCCCGTCGGCAATAAATAGTAGTTGCTGGGCTCTACGCGGGTCGCTGATGCCAAGTTTTTTAATAAGATGTTGTGATTCAAGCGTTGAGATGGGCGCAACCCGCAATCGTTGGACTCGAGACAGGACGGTCGGTAATAGTACATGTGATCGGTGCGTTGTTAGAATGAAGTGTATATTAGCTATGGGCTCTTCTAGCAGCTTCAGAAAAGCATTTTGTGCTTGAAGATTCATACGGTCGGCGTCGTCAATAATAAATACTCGCATTTCGCGTGCTTTGCCTTTCGTAAGGCTATGGAGTTCGTGAATCGGTGCTAAACGGATGATGCCTTTAGAAGAGGTGTCGATATTGCCTTCAGCATCTGTTGGTTGAATTAGCGCTGCCACAGTGATACCTCCGAGGTTTGCGGCGATCGTGTAGAGGCCTGCTCCATCTTGGCCTTCAAGCAAGAGCGCATGGGGCAATGAACCTTGAATCTTTTTTAGTAGCTGTTTGGTCTCTAGGTTATAAATCAGCGACATCGTTATACACCTCTGGGAAATGAACAGCAAAACTGTCTGGAACTGGTGCGATGAATGTTTGGCGGCGCTCCGGCGCTGTTGTTACTTCAAGTTTGTATGCGTGAAGGTATAGCCTGTCGGTCGACTTTCCGTATACGCGGTCGCCAATAATTGGCGTGCCAAGGAACTGTAGATGTACACGCAGCTGGTGAGTGCGACCAGTTCGCGGCGTAAGCGCTATGAGCGATTCGTCCCCTTTTGTATCGAGCACTTCGTAATCGGTAATCGCAGGTTTACCTTTGCTGTCAGCGCGGAAGGCGCTTGGCGATGATGGGTTGCGCCCAATAGGAACGTCGATTGAGGCCTTAAGTTGTTTAGGGATACCTTCAATAATAGCAACATACTGTTTTTTGGCTTTACGATCTGCAAATTGCGACTTAAGTAGAGTAAATGCTTCGGGTGTGCGAGCGCCAATAATAATACCGCTTGTATCGCGGTCGAGGCGGTGCACAATGCCCGGTCGATTTGTATCGAGCCCAACAGTCGTATAGCGACGGAAGAACTCGGCCACGGTGAATTCATCATTGAGCGCGCCCTTACTGTGGGTTAATACGCCCGCTGGTTTATTCACGACAATTACATCATCATCAAGATAAATGACTGGCAGTTCACTCTTACCATAATCGGTGCTGTCTGGGATATTAATTGTAATAGCGTCGGCATCGGTTACTTCTTGACGCGTGTTTTTGGCAGGTTGGTTATTAACGGCGACATAGCCAAGCTTGATGTATTTTTGCCATGTGCTGCGGCTGAAATCTGGGTGGCGCTCGGCGAGTAAAATGTCGAGTCGCTTCTTGCTGCTGGTGAGTTGGAATATGTATACATCCTTACCTTTAAATGGCAGGCCATAGGTTGTGAGATCGCTTGTTGGGTTCTCGAGAATCACACCTTCCGCATCGCTTTTCACAGTGTAGATTTGTTGCATTATGTAGCTTGCGCTATCTTCTGCAGTTTCGTCGAGTAGTACGTAGAAATGATTGCGATTAAAGCGAAACTGCACCAGTTGATTAATCGGGTTTGGGTTTGATTGCTTAATTTGGTCGATGTGGCGTGGCACATTGCTGTCATCTGCAATTTTAAAACGGCGTAGGACTGCTAGTAGGTCGCTTGAAGTAATTTTCATTATTTGCGGAGCCCTACAGCTTTCTGGGTGCGCAGGAGCGTTTCGCTGGCAACGATACGCATAGCGCGCTCGCTTGATTCCATCTTGGCGAGCAGTATTGAATCATCAACATTTGCAAGTCGTTCTTGGAATGTTTCTAAGAACTCGGCGACTTCATCGGCAACGATTTTCTTGAAGTTGCCATACAGCTCTAGGCCTTTGTATTTTGTGGCTACCTCTTCAGGATTTTTGCCACGAAGTAGCGCTAAGATATCAATCAAGTTGCTAATGCCGGGCTGATTTTCTTTGTCGTAGTTAATCGAGCCGAGATTATCTGTCGTGGCGCTCATAATCTTTTTACGCGCGACTTCTGGGCTGTCGGTTAGGAATATAACGCCTCTGCCTGTCTCGTCGGATTTGCTCATTTTTTTAGATGGGTCGATAAGGTCTTTAATGCGAAGACCTTGATCGCGACCGAAGAATTTGTGCTGATCGGCGACCGATTCTGGCACGGTGAATAATTCGCCGAAGCGATTATTCATGCGCGTTGCAATATCGCGCGTAAATTCGAGGTGCTGTGATTGGTCGTCACCCACAGGTACGTAGGATGCATTGTAGAGCAAGATATCGCTTGCCATAAGTACAGGGTAGTTGAATAGTCCGACGGTGATTTGGTCATCACCAAGCTTTGCTGACTTATCTTTATATTGTGTCATGCGGCTCATTTCGCCCATACCCGTAAAGCAATCAAGTACCCATGTCATTTCGCTATGTGCTGGAATATAGCTTTGGCGATAGATATGAATTGCATTATTGTCTAACGGTAAGCCGGCGGCAGTGTAGATGCGTGCGTTATTGATGATTGTGTTGAATAACTCATCGTGGTCAATCGGGGTTGTGAAGCTATGGAGGTCTGGAATGAATAGATTTACGTTGTATTCATCTGAGTGGTTTTTTGCCATATCAATGATAGGGAGCAAGCCACCAAAATAGTTGCCAATGTGCAGGTCGTTATTTGCGCGCAGACCAGTGAGGATTACGGGTTTTGCCATGTGTCTAGTATACCTTATTTATTGCTTTGCGGTTGTTTCTATGTAATCTGTTAGAATGTCATGAAACTTTTGCCATGAACTGTATGAAAGCCATTCGTCGTCACCGTGGGCATTGCCGCCATCGGGTCTAAACATTATCACTGGTATGCCTTTTTCGTCAAAATGGCGAGCATCGGAAGAGCCATGTGATCTCATAAAAGTGACGGGCTCGCCGATATGTCGATTGTAGGTATCGATAAACTCTTTTACTAGTGGGGCATCAGTATTGAGAGAGAAACTGCGGCCACGCTCTTCAAAGACTACCTCGGCTTCATACTTCCGGAAGATCTCATCGAGCCGGGCTCGTATTCGTTCGGCATCCTGCTCATCTTTGTAACGTATGTCCATGCCTACGTAGGCCTCATTTGGGCCTTGGTTAAGCGCGGCATTCCCTGCCTCAAGTTGGGATATAGTGACAGTTGAGTTATATGGATCGCCAAGGTCGAAAAGCTCACTTATATCATGTAAAAGCTTTGCCGCTTTATTTCCCGCTCCGTCACCTTCCCATGGGCGCGAGCCGTGATGTGATGCACCGGGGATACGGAGGCGGAAATGGTTGATGCCTTTTGAGGCAACACATATCGCGCCAAGATGGTCGCCGCCGTCAGGAAGGATGCAAATATCACATGTATAGCCATCATCGTTGAGGATCTGATACACGCCGTTTCTGCCACCTATCTCCTCATCGCCGGTTAGAAGTATCGAAAGGTCATAGTCTGCAGGATTGTTGAGCTGTTCAATATAACTTAAGAATGAGGCAATGCCAAAAAGCATGTCAAAACTGCCGCGGCCGTAGATTTTATCGCCGTCCATATTAAAATCTTCGCCGCCAGGCACGACATCGATGTGTCCTTGGAGCATAACTTTTGCGTGCTTCTGGCCGCGCGTTGAGGCGTATAGGCTATGAATACCTTCATGAATAATGCGCTCTACGGTAAAGTCTTTTGCGGTAAGTTTTGCGCTGATGTGATCGAGTACTGCGCTAACTGCATTTTGGTCGCTGGTTGTGGGGTGAAACTTGATAAGTGTTTTTAGCTCTTCTAGCATGGTCGCTCCGGATGTTGTTGTGGTATTAATTCCTCGAGATGTATACATGAAATATGAGGCCGGTGATGGCCTCATATACGCTCGAGATTCGAATGCACTATGCAACCATCACGTCTAGGCTAAGCCTAGGCGCCAAATGTTCCTTGCAATAATCGCATTACTCATAGTATGTATTATGCCTGTATTGCAAGCATTCGTCAACTAGCGACTAATTTATGCATCGATAACTAACGCGTTGTGAGCAGGTAGTCAAGTAGGGCCATACGTACATAGAGGCCATTTCCTGCTTGGCGGAAGTATTGGGCACGTGGGTCGTTGTCTACATCGGTTGTGATTTCACCTAAACGAGGAAGCGGATGCATGATGACGGCTTTGGGGTTCATTACGTTGAGAACTGACTGGTCGATAATGAGGCTTTGCTCTTGTGCAACTCCCCCTCCTTCGATCCGTTCGCGCTGCAGGCGTGTCCAGTAGACAACATCAGCATCACGTACGGCTTTATGTATATCTGATGTTTCGCTCCATGGAGCGCCGTGTTCATCCAAAAAGGCTTTTATGTCATTGCCTATTTCGAAGCCAGGAGTAGAGACGAAGTTAAATTCGTTACCTGGGTATCGGGCGAGTAGTTTTGCGAGGGAGCGCGCGGTGCGTCCGTTACGTAAATCACCACCTAGCACAATACGTGTGCTGTCTAGGCGGTCTAGATTCTCACGGATGGTATAGGCGTCGAGGAGCGCCTGCGTTGGATGCTCCCCCTTGCCGTCGCCTGCATTGACGATTGCCACGTGATCCGGCGCTACCGCAGCGGCGCGTGCTGCTGCGCCTGTTTCATGATGACGCATTACGAGAAGATCTGCGTTGTATTCACCAAGTACGCGGATCGTATCTTCCAGTGTTTCGCCTTTTGCGGCCGACGAGAACTCCCGGGCATTTTCTGTACTAACGTAGCCGATACCAAGTTTAGCTGCGGCTAGTTCAAAGCTGAGCCGGGTACGAGTTGATGGTTCGTAGAATAGGCTAATTAATTGCCGGCCCATGTGGCGGCCGGCAAGTTCTCTTCGTTCTTCTAGCGTTCCCCGGTCTTTCTCACGGAGTGTGTCTGCTGATATAAAAAAATCCTCCAATTGAGGACGGGTGAACTGCTCTGCTGAGATTATATTATGCTTCGTCATGGTTCCTATGCTAGTACCTATTGCTGAAAAACGCAAACAAAAACTCCCCTGAATGGAGGAGTTTTTGCGGCTGTAGATCGAAATCTAGCGCTTTGAGTACTGTTCGCGCTTACGAGCAGAGCGAAGACCGTATTTCTTGCGCTCTTTCTCGCGTGGATCGCGACGAAGTAACTCTGCCTTTTTAAGTGGAGCACGGAGGTCTGGCGCGCTAACGATAATTGCCTTAGCAATTGCCATCTTAATTGCGTCAACCTGACCGCTTAGGCCACCACCACGTACGAGTACGCTAACATCAAACTCAGTTTGTTTGCCAGCGACAGCGAGTGGGTCGGTGATCTCTGCGAGAAGGGTTTTGTTGTCTGAAAGGTATTCAGCAGCAGTCTTACCGTTGATGGTAATGACACCCTTGCCCTTGATGAGACGCGCGCGAGCGGTTGCGCTCTTGCGGCGACCTAGGCCGTAGTCGTATTTTTTCTCGGTCGGCATATTACTTTACCTCAACTTTCTCTGGTTTTTGTGCAGTGTGATCGTGTTCACTGCCAGGGAAAATGCGGAGTCGTGCAAGACGATCTGCAGCAAGCTTGTTCTTGGGGAGCATTCCCTTAACAGCTGCTTCGATAATCTTACTCGAATCTTTCTCACGTAGTTCCTTAAGCTGTGCCTCTTTGAGGCCGCCTGGGAAACCACTGTGGCGGTAGTACATCTTGTCGGTTTCCTTTTCACCAGTTACAACCAGTTCGTCGGAGTTAACTACTACAACGTAGTCGCCACCGTCAACATGCGGGGTATAGGTAGGCTTGTATTTACCGATAAGATATTTAGCGATTGCGGTAGAAACGCGACCGAGGGTAGCGTCTTTCGCGTCAATCAAGATCCAGCGACGTGAAACGTCTGCAGGTTTCTGTGAAAAGGTTTTAAAGTCAGCCATAATTACTTCTTAGCCTCCTTCTCTTCTACTTTTGGCATCTCTTTAAGTTCGTCAACGAACTCAATGATAGCCATCTGGGCACCATCGCCAACACGCAGACGTGTACGCTGGACGCGTACGTGACCGCTTGTGCGACCGCCAAGTTGTGGTGCAATCTGGTCAACCAGTTTGAACGCAGCAATTTGGGTGCTTAGGCCAGCAATAACTGCACGACGGTTAGCAAGGTCACCCTTTTTGGCTTTGGTGATTAGTTTTTCAATGTACCGTACGAGCTCTTTAGCCTTAGGCAGTGTTGTCTCGATCTTTTCTTCCATTACGAGACTTGTTGCCAAGCCTTTAAGGAGCGCACGGCGTTGATCGCGTTCACGACCGAACTTTCGTCCTTTGTATCCGTGTCGATGCATTTAGAGCTCCAATTCTGCTAGTTTATCTTTCACTTCATCAAGCGCCTTGCTACCGAAGCCCTTAAGTTCGCGGAGATCTTGTTCGCTAAGCGTTACAAGGTCGTGAACTGTGCGGATTTCGTTGTTAATCAAAGCGTTTGCAGTGCGAGCGCTAAGGCCGAGGTCTTCAATAGAAGTATTCAACTCGTTAGCGTCATCGCTCACTGCAGTACCAAGTGCAGGTGCTGATTCAACGGTTGTTGCACCAGCGAGTGCTGTGTACTGGTTTACGAGAATAGCTGCCGCCTCTTCGAATGCTTCGCGAGGTGATAGGCTGCCATCTGTTTCAACTGTTAGCTCTAGTTTATCTAGATTAGTCTCTTGGCCAACACGAGTTGAGTCAACCTTGAAGCGTACACGTGATACAGGACTGAACATTGCGTCAACAGCGATCATATCACTGTGGATGCGGTTCTTGCTTGAAGTTTCAATGTCCTGGTAGCCGCGGCCTGCTTCTACAACGAGGTCGATAACAACTGTCTTTTTAGGGTCGTCAACGGTGCAGATAACTGCATCTGGGTTAACCACTTCTACGTCGGCAGTCGTCTTGATGTCGGCAGCGGTAATAACACCGGCACCTTTTTTCTCGATGCGGAGCTCAATTGGCTCGTCAATTTCAACCTTGAAGTTTAGACCCTTTAGGTTAAGGGTGATGTCAACGACATCTTCATGAACGCCAGGGACGGTCGTGAATTCGTGAGTAGCGCCTTCGATGCGGAACGCAACGACTGCACCGCCACGGATGCTTGAAAGGAGAACACGACGAAGGCTGTTGCCTAGCGTGTTGCCATAGCCAGCGTGAAGTGGCTCAATCACAAATGTGCTAGATGTGGCGTCGTTGTCGACAACCTTTGCGAGCGCTGGATTGTGAATTACTTTAGACATTTCTTATATCTCCTTACCCTTTTAGCGTGAGTAATACTCAACAATTAGCTGTTCATTGATGTCCGCCTCAGCTTCATCACGCTTTGGAAGACCTGTGACTTCAATCTTCAACTTCTTGATATCACTCTTCTGCCAGCTCAAAGGTGCCTGAACAGTGTTGCCGTAGATATCGTTAATCTGTGCAAAGTAACCTGACTTCTGACTCTTTGGGCGTACGGTGATAACATCACCTGCTTTCACGCGGATTGACGGGATGTCAACGCGGCGGCCGTTGAGTTCAAAGTGGCCATGGCTTACGAGCTGACGAGCAGCACGACGACTAGTCGCGAAACCAGCACGGTATACAGTATTGTCGAGGCGAAGCTCGAGGAGCTGTAAGAGGTTCTCGCCAGATAGACCTGGCCTGCGAGTAGCCTCGTTCATAAGCTTAGCAAATTGCTTTTCAAGGAGGCCATACATACGGCGAACCTTCTGCTTTTCGCGGAGCTGCGTTGCGTACATACTCTGCTTGCCACGACGGCCGTTAGCGTGCTCACCTGGAATACCACTCTTGCGAGCCATAATCTTGACTGCTTTTGGATGCAGGGCAACACCTTCGCGGCGGCTTTGCTTCACAATTGGGGAAGTATCACGTGCCATGCTTAAGCCCTCCGTGCCTTACGCGGACGAACGCCACCGTGAGGTACGCCAGTCACATCTTTAATGCTATTAACGGCAATATCGAAATTGCTCATTGCGCGAATTGCCGCATCGCGGCCAAGGCCAACACCCTTAACGAATACGTCAACGGTCTTGAGGCCGTAGCCAGACTTAGCGATTTCTGCCGCTTTTTCGGCTGCGATCTGGGCTGCGTATGCAGTACCCTTCTTGCTGCCGCGGAAACCGCACGCACCAGCACTGCTGCTAGCGAGTACGTTACCCTTAGTGTCGGCAAACGTAATAATCGTGTTATTGAACGTTGCCTGAATGTGCAGCTGACCAGCAGGGACTGATCGGCGCTGCTTCTTCTTGCTTGAAGTAGATTTTGCTTCTGCCATACTAGTCCTTTCCTAGGTCTTACTTGCTGCTTTAGGTTGTGCGCCACCGACTGCAACTGCTTTACCCTTGCGAGTTCGTGCATTCGTACGAGTACGCTGGCCACGAGTTGGCAGACCTGCCTTGTGGCGGAGGCCACGGTAGGCATTGATGTCCTTTAGACGCTTAATATTGTTAGCCACCAGGCGCCCGAGATCGCCTTCAGTGACATAATCGTTGTCGATGATGTCACGAAGTTTCTGCTCTTCAGCCTCGGTGAGATCTTTCACCCGAGTGGTCGGCTCAATTTTAGCCGCCGCAAGGATGTCTCGAGAGTGCTTTGGCCCGATACCGTAAATATACGTAAGAGCGATCTGCACTTGCTTTTCTGCGGGAATAACAACCCCAGAGATTCGAGCCATGCTTAACCCTGCCTTTGCTTGTTCTTAGGTTTTTTCTTGTTGATGACACGGAGGCGCCCTTTACGGCGGACCAGCTGGTCATCTGGGCTGATCTTTTTGACACTCGCACGAACTTTCATGAGCGTAAAAACTCCTTCAGGAAAAACCTGCATTAGTGAGTATTATCGGTGATATCGGGCCGATACTACTGCGTTATTAATCTCGTGCGCGGAAGACGATTCTACCCTTCGTAAGATCGTATGGGGTTAACTCGACTTCCACGGTATCGCCTGGTACTAAACGGATATAATGCTTGCGCATCTTGCCGCTAATGTGAGCGATAATACTTAGGCCATTCTCTAGTTCTACCTTAAACTGAGTATTAGGCAGCGCTTCCACTACCTTACCTTTTAGTTTAATGACTTCCTTTTGACTCGCCATAGATATACAATCCCGTATTATAGTTGAAAATGCTCGTAAAGTAAAGAGGTATGGGCCACTTTTTCAGTGCCCCTTGAAGCTATATTCAGTATAGCATTCCTCTTTGCCTTGTCAATGAGTGCTCTTTATTTGTAATCGTCGTATGTGACCATCAACGCGCGGGAGTTAATCTGACGCAATGTTTCAAGACCTACCTGTACAACAATCAAAAGTCCAGTACCACCAATTGAGATGTTCGCCATATTCAGGCCTAGTTGGGCGAATATATAATCTGCAGCAAATGGCATAATAGCGATAAGGCCAAGCGAGAGCGAACCGAAGAATACGAGACGGTTCACCATGCTTGTAAGATATTTTTCTGTCTGTGCACCTGGGCGAACACCCTCGATAAATCCACCTTGCTTTTGCAGGTTCTCGGCGATTTCGTTCGAATTAAATACGATACCAGTGTAGAAATATGTGAATGCAATCACAAGTACGAAATATGCAATTGGGTAAATTAGGCTTGCCCAATCGGCATTAGCGAATGTTGTAGCTGATGGCGCTTGGAACCATTTAACGAGGTTTGCGGCGAGCTCGTGGTTGCCGTTTGGCATTGCTTTCATTACTTGGCCAATAAATGCGGGGAGACTCAAGAACGCTACGGCGAAGATGACCGGAATCACACCGGCTGCGATTAGTTTCACTGGCAGGATGCTTTTGATGCCGCCATAGCTGGTGTTGCCGCCCACACGCTTTGCATAGTTGATTGTAATGATACGTTGGGCTTCATTAATTTTGACCAATATATACAGTATGACGAGCCCAGCCAGCAGGATACTGAGAACGACCCAGAATATTGTTGGGTTAACTGGGAGATTAAACCAGCCAAAGACGCTGAGCGAGCCTGATTTTGTGTCGAATAGTGAGCTAATAAGGGTGCCAAACATATTCGGAATCTGGCTGATAATACCGGCAAAAATTAAGAGCGAAATACCGTTACCGATACCCTGCTCAGTAATAAGTTCACCAACCCACATCAAGAGGATTGAGCCAGCGGTCATAGCTGCAACAGAGATTACCCACTCAGTTGGCGTGGTGCTTACCGTGCCCGTTGTACTTGCAGCAAGTACAGATTGGCGAAGGATGTAAATAAAGGCGATCGATTGAACAATAGCGAGTGGCACGGTAATCATACGTGTCCACTGGTTAATCTTGCGACGGCCTGATTCACCGTCTTTATGAAGCTCTTCAAGGCGAGGAATGGCCTTAGTGAGCAACTGGGTGATGATGCTCGCGGTAATGAACGGGTTCAGACCTACCAAAATCACACTAATCTGGGCGAGTGCGCCACCACTCATAAGGTTTAGGAAACCACCAAAGTTGCTGCCGCTTACGACGTTATCGATGATGTTCTTTAGCTCGGTAGGATTTGCGAGCGGCACTGGAATGTGTGCCATAAAGCGGTATGCAATAAGTAGCCCAAGCACAATGCTGAGACGCTTTTGCATGTCGCGATTTTTAAGTGAGCGCAAGACGATTCGCCAATTCATTTCGGTAGATATTCCCCATTTATCAGTCGATTAATTACCATTCATTATAGCACTAGCAGTCAAGGAAAGCGACTGCTAACAGGCTTTTCCCGGAACCTCTCGTGGCTACTCCAATGTGTTATGACTAGTATAGCATATTTATACGAAAACACCCCGCCACCCACACTCGGGAGACGGGGTGTCTCGCCAGCGCGGGTCGCGGGGGTGACTACGAGGCTGTAGTGACCTTGTAGGTGCGGCTGCCGATGACGACAGCGATGGGCGTGTTGTCGCCGTGCAATGTGACGCGACGCAGTGTTTCGTATGGGTTCTCCCATGCGAAGACATTCGGACCGGCCTTGACTCGGTACGTTGCCCAGTTGAGGCCGAGGCGGATCCTCATGACGCTGCCGTCTTTCTGGCGGGTGCCTTCGGGGACGAGCTGGGTCATGAGTATCTCTCGGCGGGTTGCCGTGGTCACGGGATTCCTCTCGGTTGGCGTGCTTCGACGCTTATATTATAGCATAAACATAATAAAAATACAATGTATATCAAAAAAGCACCCCTGAGGGTGCTCGTTTGTTAAAGTGTAGTGCTAACTATTTGTCGGCAGCTTCAGCTTCTTTGGCCGACTTTTGAAGCGGTGTTGGGACCTTTTCAAAAGAACCGCCGGCCTTTGTGATTGCTTCGATCACGCTCTTTGACGCACCTTGCGTTTTGAGTACGATCTTAGCAGTGAGTTCGCCGCGGAGGATAACTTTTACCGTGTGGAACGGAGTTGAGATTAAACCAGCCTCAAAGAGCGCAAAGTTGTCGACGGTGCCTTTAAGCTCGTTTAGGCGGTCAAGATAGACAACCTGAGCGGGAGTGCGAAGGCTTTTGAATCCGCGACCCTTAGGTGTTGCAGTCACAAGACCGTTCTGACCGCCCTGGAACATAGTACGCAGCTTTTTACCTGTACGTGAGTTCTGACCTTTAGTACCACGACCAGCAGTTTTACCGCCACCAGCTGAAATACCACGGCCTACGCGCTTGCGGCCTTTGTTTGTGCTAATCTGGAGCTCGTTGTACTTAGTCATACTACTTCTCCTCCTCCTTAGCTACTTTTTTTGTGGACACTTTCTTTTCAGCACCAATCCACTGATCGCGTGGAACAAGGCTACCAAGAGCTTCAATGGTTGCATATGCAATGTTTACTTTGTTGGTAGAGCCGAGGCTTTTTGAAAGTAGGTTATGGATGCCCGTCACACTGAGTACTGAACGAACGACACCACCAGCGATGATACCTGTACCAGGAGCAGCAGGTTTGATAAGCACACGTGCGCCAGAAAGCTTGATTTCTGCTTCGTGTGGGATGGTTGCGTTCACAACAGGGACAGTAATGAGATGCTTCTTGGCGACGTCAGTTGCCTTAGCGATTGCAGACTGTACGTCAGCACCTTTAGCCACACCTACACCAACCTTATTTTTGCGGTTGCCGACCACTACAAGTGCTTTAAAGCGGAAGCGGCGACCACCTTTTACTACACGGGCAACACGGTCGATATTGATAACAACTTCTTCAAACTCTTTTGGTGCCTCAGGGGCAACTGGTCCGCGTCGGTCATCACGACGACCACCTCGACCTTGCTGGCGACCACCACGTGGTGCATCAGCGCGAGGTGTGGCTTGTTCTTGACTAGCAGCTTCTGCCATATTAGAACTCCAATCCTTCTTTACGTGCAGCGTCAGCGAGCGCCTGGAGGCGGCCAGCGTACTGGCGACCGTTGCGGTCGAAGACAACTGTGTTAATCTTTGCTTTCTTTGCCTTTTTAGCGACTTCAGCGCCAATCGCAGCACACTTTTCAGTCATACTACCAGTAGCTTTTGTACCAACAGTTGTTGCGCTGACAAGAGTGTGACCCTTGTCGTCGTCAATAACCTGTGCAGATACGTGCATGTTGCTGATAGTTACCGTAAGGCGTGGGCGCTCTGCGGTGCCGTGTACCTTAGCGCGAACACGAGCCTTGCGGAGGCTGCGGTTAAGTAGTTTCTGTGCAAGTGTGTTAGCCATTACTTCTTACCTGCCTTTCCTGCTTTACGCAAAATTTGCTCACCAACATATGCTATACCCTTACCCTTGTACGGTTCAGGCTTCTTGAATGCACGAATTTCGGCAGCCACTTGGCCAACCTGCTGCTTGTTGATACCAGCAACGATGATAACCATCTTGTCGTTAGTAAGAGCGATACCTTCTGGAGCTTTGTATTTAACCTCGTGGCTAAAACCAAGGCTCATAGTAAGCTCGTTGTTGCTTGTTGCAACGCGGAAACCGACACCCTTTACTTCGAGGCGCTTTTCGTATCCCTTCGTTACACCGATCACCATGTTGTTAACGAGTGCGCGCATAAGACCGTGCTGTGAACGGGCTTCTTTGCTGTCGTCTTTAGGTGTTACGATGAAGTTATTGCCATCTACCGCTACGGTGACGGCTGGGGTAATGAACTGTGCGAGCTTGCCCTTAGGGCCTTCGACAGTAACATCCTCAGCGTCTACCGTGATTGTCACACCTGTAGGAATTTCTACAGGTAGTTTTCCGATTCGACTCAGACTCATTTGTTACCTTTCATTAATGCAAGGTAAAGTGTTTGTTTTGTGCTTGCCTATCAAACTGATAGTTCGCGCAAAATCTCCCGACTTCACTCGCAATTTATTATCTTTGCGATTGTAGCATATCTGGGATGGAAAAGCAATTATCAGTTCTTGCCCGATTGCTATACCTTCGGGGGCCTGATACTGTATGGTACATAAGGTAAAAGAGCCGCGAGCGGCTCTTTTATTTTTTAGAGAATCATTAAAAAGAAAGGAACCTGGGCTGAGCAAGAGGCGAAGAAAAAATGCCATACGCTCAAGCAGGATTTTGAAAAAGAAATTAAATGCTTAAGTAAAATAGCAAGTAAGAATATGCGCTCAAAAGCGTTCGCTTTTAATATTCTGTATCAAAAGATCTCCCAGATACGGGAGATCTTTTGTAGGGTTTTACTAGGATCTAGTAAACCTTGAGAAGTACTTCACCACCAAGCTTTTGCTTGACTGCTTCACCGCCTGTCATTACACCCTTTGATGTACTGACGAGAACGATACCGCGGCCTTGCTTAACGCGTGGGATGTCGTTTGCAGATACGTACACACGGCGACCTGGCTTGCTAATGCGAGTAATCTCAGTAATTGGGCTCGTGCCACCTGCCTCTGCAAGCGTTACCACCAAAGTGCCACGTGGTTTACCCTCTTCAAGCTTAACGCCTGTGAGGTATTTGTTCTTCATAAGTTGCTCGGCAACTACCTTCTTGATCTTGCTTGTTGGAACGCGGATCTCGGTTTTACCAACAGCCGCAGCGTTGCGGATGCGAGTAAGGAGGTCAGCGATTGGGTCTGTAGATTGTAAACTCATTTCTTTTCTCCTTCCTTACCAGCTACTCTTGGTAATGCCTGGGATTTCGCCCTTAACTGCTTTTTCGCGGAAATTGATACGACTAAGACCAAACTTGCGCATGTATGCACGTGGGCGGCCACTGATCATATCACGGTTCTTCCAACGGGTCGGACTTGAGTTGCGAGGTAAGCCTTGAAGGCCCTCGAGGTCACCCATTTCTTTCAGTTCTGCGCGCTTAGCGGCAAACTTTGCAATCATCTTCTGACGCTTGAGGTCTCGTGCAATCATAGATTTCTTGGCCATTACTTTGTCTCCTTTTCGAATGGTAGACCAAATTTTTCAAGTAGTGCGCGGCTTGCGACTTTGTTACCATGTTTGATGGTAATTGTCACCTGCATACCGTGAATAATTTGGGTTTCTTCAAAGGTGAGCTCTGGGAAGATGCTCTGGTCAGTAAGACCAAGGTTGTAGTTGCCACCCTTGTCAAACTTAGTGCCAACACCGTGGAAGTCGCGAACACGTGGAAGTGCTACATTTACGAAACGGTCGAGGAACTCGTACATACGAGCGCCGCGGAGCGTAACGTTGATACCTACAGGTGCGCCCATTCCGGCACGAATTTTGAAGGTTGCAATTGATTTCTTTGCAAGACGAGCAACAGGCGCCTGGCCAGTTACACGAACAAGCGTGTTTTTAACTGCTTCAAGAACGCGTTTGTCGTCCTTGCTTTTACCTGTTCCTACGCTTACAACGATTTTCTCTAAGTAAGGCACCTGGTGGATGTTACTGAGGTCGAGTTCGGCCTGGAGTTCCTTTTTGTACTGTGTGTCATACAAGGCTTTCAAGCGAGGAGCGGTAGAAGTAGTAGCGGCTTTTGCCATATTACTTGATCTCCTTATTCTTCAATTGACGCGCAACTCTGAGCTTCACACCTTCAGCTACTGTGTAGCCAACGCGGCTGGTTTTGCCTGCCTTGTCGTCAGCAACAAGCGCAACTTTGTGAAGTGGGGTTGCAACATGAATGTCTTTTTTACCACCACGTGGGTTAAGCTGATTAGGTTTGATGTTGCGTGTTTTAACACCAACACCTTCTACGAGTACACCCTTTGGTGACACAGATAGAACTTTACCAGTCGTCCCTTTGTTGTCGCCGGCGATAATCTTTACGACGTCGTCTTTACGGATACGTTGTGCCATATTAGAGTACCTCCGGTGCAAGGCTGATGATCTTGGCGTAGCCTTGATCGCGAAGTTCGCGTGGCACTGGGCCGAATACGCGAGTAGCCTTAGGTGTTTTATCGTCGTTGATAATTACAGCTGCGTTGTCGTCGAACGCGATAGTACTGCCATCTTTACGATGGATGCGGTCGCGAGTACGAACAACAACTGCTTTTACAACTGATTTTTTCTTAACGTTACCCGTTGGGTTTGCATCCTTAACGGTCGCGACAATAATGTCACCGACCCGCGCGTAACGTCGGCGTGTGCCACCAAGAACGCGAATACAAAGGATTTCCTTTGCGCCGCTGTTATCGGTGACCTTTAGACGTGATTCTTGCTGGATCATGTTACTTCTCCGCCTCTACTACGTCGTTCTTTACTTCGATGCTACCAACTGATCGCTTAACGATCTCGTCGAGCCTGAAGCTTTTACGCTTACTAACTGGGCGACCTTCGATAATGCGAACGGTATCACCCTTATGTGCGTCGTTGTTTTCATCGTGAGCCGCATATTTACGTGTAACAGTGTACTGCTTCTTGTAAATAGGATGAGTCTCACGGCTAGTAACAGTGACGGTGATTGTCTTGTCGGCTACATCCGATGTAACGACGCCAGTCAATGTCTTGGCCATATTACTTGCTCTCCTTTGCTGCCTGCTCTGCTGCTCGGATTGCAGTGTGTAGGCGTGCGATTTCTTTACGAATTGTGCTCAAGATCCGGGGGTTTACCAGTTCACCAGCACGGTGTGATTTGCGTGAATCAAGAAGGTCTTGCTGCTTAGCGGTAAGGTCCTTGCGAAGAGTTGCAAGATCTTTTACTTCAGTAGCTTCTACAGTTTTCTTGGTTGTCTTTTTAGCTTCTGCCATAGTGTTAGGCCTCCTCTCGCTTTACAAAGCGAGTCTTTACTGGAAGCTTGTGGCCAGCAAGGCGCATAGCCTCACGAGCAACTTCTTCAGTTACGCCCTTCATTTCGAAGAGGACAGTGCCATTTTTAATCTTGGCGACGTAGTACTCTGGGTTACCCTTACCGCCACCCATTTTAAGACCAAGAGCTTTCTTGGTAACAGGTGTGTGTGGGAAGATGCGAATCCAGATTTTACCACCACGCTTGATGTAGCGAGTCATCGCCTGACGCGCAGATTCGATCTGACGGCTGGTGATGCGCTCGTTCTCGAGGCTTTGGAGACCGTAGTCGCCGAAAGCTACGTAGTTACCGCGAGTAGCGTTACCTTCGTTTTTGCCGATACGAACTTTACGGTGTGGAACTTTTTTCGGTAATAACATTATCGATCACCCCTTTCACCTTTATAGATCCATACCTTCACGCCGATGATACCGGTACCGTTAGGACCTTGAGCGCGTGCTCCATGGTAGTCAATGTCAGCACGAAGTGTGTGCAAAGGTACCGAGCCTTCGATAGTCTTTTCGCGGCGGCTCATTTCGGCACCGTTAAGACGACCAGCAACCTCGATACGAATACCTTTCGCACCGGCGTTCATTGTGTTCTGTGCAGACATCTTTACGGCGCGACGGAAGTTAGCGCGGCGTTCAAGTTGGCGTGCAATATTTTCTGCAACGAGCTTAGCGTTAAGCTCGGGGCGGCGAACTTCTTCTACGTTGATACGTACAGGAAGGCTTGCAAGCTTTTCAATTTCCTTCTTAAGGTCAGCGATACCAGCACCGCCACGACCGATCACAACACCAGCTTTCGCCGTGTGGATGGTAAGGGTGATAAGGTTAGCGCTTCGTTCAATTTCAATTTTCGCGATAGTCGGACGAGAAGCGAACTTCTTTTCAATCAAATCACGAATCTTGATGTCTTCATTGAGCCACTTAGCGAAGTCACGTTTGCCAGCGAACCAGCGTGAACTCCAGTTCTTGTGGACCTGAAGACGGAAGCTAATTGGGTTAACTTTCTGTCCCATCTAGTTCTTCTCCTCAGCTGCAGGTTTTTCAGCAGCTTCAGCCTTTTTAGCGGCTGGCTTCTTAACTTGCTTTTCTAGCCCCGCAACCTCTACGAGGATGTGGCCAGATTTCTTTTCGAATGGCAATGCACGACCGCGGCTTGCAGGCTTAAAGCGGCGAAGACGTGGACCAGCAGTAACGCTTAGTGTACTGATGACAAGTGTCTTTGCGTCAAGACCGTGCGTGTTAACTGCGTTAGCAGCTGCGCTTTGGATTGCCTTTTTAACTGCGAGTGCAGCGCGCTTCGGCGTGTGGTCAAGAATGACTACAGCGTCAGCGACAGTGCGACCGCGGACAAGCGCAGCAACAAGGTTTAGCTTGCGTGGTGCTTGATCGACGCCCTTAATGTGAGCGCGGACTGTATACATAGTAGTTTCGGCCATGGCTACTTCTTGTCCTTTCCACCATGCTTGCGGAACTTACGAGTTGGGCTAAACTCACCGAGTTTGTGGCCAACCATGTTCTCGCTAACAAGCACAGGTACGTGCACGCGACCGTTGTGGACAGCGATGGTACGACCCACCATGTCTGGTGTAATGGTCGAGCTGCGAGCCCAGGTCTTGATAACCGTGCGGTCGTCGATAGTAAGTTTAGCAACTTTCGCAGCTAGCTTGGCGTCGACGTATGGGCCCTTTTTGAGTGAACGACTCATAGACTACTTCTTCCTCTTAGCTTCGTGACGACTGCGAACAATCATCTTGTTAGTTGATTTGCGGCGACGGGTGCGGTATCCAAGCGTCAACTGACCCCATGGAGTACGAGGCGGTTTACCAGAACCATGACGACCGCCGTCACCACCACCGTGAGGGTGGTCAACAGCGTTCATGACAACACCGCGAACGCCTGGGCGAATACCCTTGCGGCGGTTGCGACCAGCTGAGCCGATCTTTACGTTCTGGTGCTGGACGTTACCAACAACGCCAAGTGTTGCTTCACACTCAAGGCGGAACTTACGAACTTCGCCAGATGGCATACGCACCATTGCGTAGTCACCTTCCTTAGCCATAAGTTGTGCCTTGGTGCCGGCGGCGCGAACCATCTGGCCACCCTTGCCTGGGTTAATCTCAATAGCGTAGATTTGGCTACCTACTGGAATGCTTGCAAGTGGCATGCGGTTGGATGTCTCAACTGGAGCTTCTGCACCAGTCTTGATTTGCTTGCCCTTAGTCATTTGCGTGTCAGCAAGGATGTAGTGGTAGAGACCGTGCTGGTCTTTTACCCGTGCGATACGAGCCGAACGGTTCGGGTCGTATTCGATTTCCTCAACAGTAAGCTCGAGACCCGCTGGAAGACGGTGATTGAGTAGACGGTAGTGACGGCGCACACCACCACCACGGTGGCGGACAGTGATGCGGCCGGTGTTATTGCGGCCAGCATTTTGCTTTTTACTCTTTACAAGACTCTTGAGAGGCTTGCGCGTAGTAATTTCGCTGAGATCCTGGCTTGTCATACCACGACGAGCTGGAGTAGTAGGGTTGTAAGCTTTGATTGCCATTACTTCTTCTCCTCCTTAACTTCCTCTTGCTCGAACACCTTGATGCTACCTTCGCTTAGTGTAACGTAGGCTTTCTTAGTGTCCTGGCGGTTGGTTGTGCCAGGTGTACGGTTTTTACCACGACTGAAGCGAACTGCCTTACCGTTTTGAACGAGTGTCGTAACGTTAGCAACTTTCACTCCTTCGAACTGAGCTTCAACAGCTGCCTTGATTTCATTTTTGTTAACGTTCATAGGAACGTCGAATACGTAAGTGTTGTGGGAAGTTACCAAACGGTAAGCCTTCTCGGTTGCGCGAGGGGTAACGATAACGAGTTTCATTATTTGTTACCTCCGAGCCATGCTTCTACTGCCGTAACGGCACCAGGAGTCATAATGATCTGGTCAGCGTTAAGGATATAGTAAACGTTAAGGTATTGAGCGCGTACCAAGAGGGCATTCTCTAGGTTGTTTGTTGCACGCATAAGCTCAGGAGTTTTCTCATCAACAACGAGGAGCACCTTAACGTCTTTATGGAATTTCTTTTCTTCAAAGAATTTTGCAATTTCTGCAGTTTTGCCAGTGGTTTTAATGTCACTGACGATAATTTTCTTTGCTTGGTCAGCAAGAGTCAGCGCTTGGCGAACTGCTACGAGCTTGCTTGTCTTAGACAGTTTAAGCTTGTAGTTTTCGTTGCCGCGAGGACCGAAGACAACACCACCACCGCGCCAGATTGGGTTACGAGATGAACCGAATCGTGCACGACCTGTGCCCTTCTGCTTCCATGGTTTCTTGCCGCCACCGCGGACTTCGCCGCGTTGGAGTGTTGTTGCACTTGCTTGGCGACCATTCGCGAGGAACGCGTCGTATGCAAGCTTGAGTAACTGGTGGTTAGACACCTCTACTGCAAATACACTCTTAGGCAAGGTTGCTTTTGCTGGCTTTGTTGTTTCAGCCATTACTTAGCACCTCCGAGTACAATTAAGCCCTTCTTAGGACCTGGTACAGCGCCCTTGACGCCGATAAGGTTGTCGGCAACTGAGATGTAAGCAACCTTGAGGTTCTTAACAGTCACTTGCTCGGCACCCATGTGGCCTGCCATGCGCTTACCTTTGAAAATCTTTTGTGGGTACATACTACCGATCGAACCGACCTTGCGTGTGTTGCCCTTGCCACCGTGCGTAGCGCGGTGACGTTTAAAATTGTGGCGCTTGATTGTACCAGCCCAGCCTTTACCTTTGCTGATACCTGTTGCGTCGATAACGTCGCCGAGTTCAAACTCTGTTACGTCCCATGTATCGCCAACCTTGGCTTCACCAAGTTCGTCAATACGAAATTCCCGAAGTTCTTTCGGGGTTACACCGGCTGTCTTTACATGACCAGCCACGGCCTTGCTCAGGTTCTTACCCTCACCATATGCTACCTGAACTGCGTTGTAGCCGTCGGTTTCGACAGACTTCACCTGAGTCACAGTCACAGAGCCAGCTTGGATTAGCGTAACAGGTGTTGCTACACCATCCTCACCGATGATTTGGGTCATACCAATTTTGGTACCGAGAAGTGCTTTCATGCCCTCTTTGCTCCCATTTAAAATCCTCAGTGGCTGACAGTATCCTGATGGACTTGCCAATTCACCGAGAACAAGTTGTTATTACGTAATAAGTTACAAACACCATAGTAGCAAGAAATAAGCGAATAGTCAAGTCTGTATCAGATATGAGAATCTGATTTTATATAAGGATACCCGCTGGCAGAAAATAGCTCACTATAGTAACGAGGATGAGGATTGCATACCAGATTTTACGGTCGTACTGGAACTTCTCAAAGCGGCTTACGATGAATAGTCCAAATAGCATGCCAACTGGCAGTCCACTGAATGGCAATCCTCCGATAGCAAGAGGTGTTTTGAATTTAATCCAAAGCGTGCCGAGGATAATACAGAGTACAAGTTTTAGAAAGTAGGTGCCGTCGCTTTCGTATTGCTTTTCGTTGCCGCGGCGACTAAAGGTTCTATTGCGTGCGTAGGTACGCTGTTTATTTCGTGCTGATGCCATATTATATGCAGTATAACATAAGCATATTGATTATAGATGCGTTTTGGAACATACTGTAAGCAACTGATAGCTTAAAAGGGGTGAATTATGCCAGCAAGTGCAACAAGGAAAACGCCAGCTCGTAAACCAACTAGGAAAGTGGCGGCAGAGCGTGCAGCTGCTAAGCCAGCGAGTAAAACGACGGTACGCATGAAAAGAGCGGTATCTCCTGAAATACGTTCATTCCGCGCAGCACGCTCGAGTGAGCCATTCTTTACATTTCAAATCACACACCAGACATTTTATTGGTTGATTCTTGCTGTTCTTGCTGTCGGACTTGCGGCCTGGGTCATGTCAATTAGTATTAAGGTTCAGCATATTTATGACCAGATTGATGCGACTAACCAGTTAATTGACACAACCCCAGTAACTAGGATGCATAAGGCCGCTCACTAGATTAACACAAGTAAAATACCTCCCGCTACAGGAGGTATTTTACTTGCCCGGCGCATTGATTACATACGGATTTCTGCGTCTACACCAGCTGGAAGGCTGAGGTTTTGCAGGCTATCGATAGTCTTTGGTGTTGCGTTGGTGATGTCGATAAGACGCTTGTGCACGCGCATTTCAAATGCTTCACCACCCATTTTGTACACGTGTGGACTTTTAACCACTGTGTATGTGCTCCTGCGAGTTGGTAGTGGAACTGGGCCAGCTACACTTGCACCCGTGCGAAGTGCGGTGTCAACAATCTGCTTTGCAGATTGGTCGATTACTTTGTGGTCATACGCCTTGAGGCGAATTCGGATCTTAAGACCCTGATCTTTGGCATCTGCCATAATGGAAATTCCCTTCTCCTGCCCAGTAACCTCTTGCTCGAATCGGTGTTGTTAGCGTCTGGCTGAGTTGTCTGAACGATTAGTAATACGCTAGTAACTATAGCATAACGGATACTAATTTGCAATTGCCTACAAAATACCCTCGGAATAAACCGAGGGTATTTGCATGGTAGCTACAGAAACTACTTGGTGATGTTTGTTACAACACCAGCACCAACTGTACGGCCACCTTCGCGGATAGCGAAGTCTTGGCCCTTGTCCATAGCGATTGGAGCAAGCAGCTTAACCTTGAAGGTTACCTGGTCGCCAGGCATAACCATTTCTTTGTCAGCTGGAAGCTCAACTTCACCAGTAACGTCAGTTGTACGGAAGTAGAACTGTGGCTTGTAACCCTTTGAGAATGGAGTGTGGCGACCGCCTTCTTCCTTCTTAAGGATGTAAACCTCTGCCTCAAATTCGGTGTGTGGAGTTAGACTACCTGGCTTAACTACAACCTGACCGCGTTCGATTTGCTCGCGCTCGATACCACGAAGCAAGAGACCAGCGTTGTCGCCAGCTTGACCTTGGTCGAGGTTCTTCTTGAACGCTTCGATACCAGTCACAACTGAGTTCTGCGTAGCCTTAAGGCCAACGATTTCAACTGGGTCGTTGATCTTTACAACACCCTGCTCAATACGGCCGGTAGCAACAGTACCGCGGCCCTTGATTGAGAATACGTCTTCGATAGGCATAAGGAATGGCTTGTCGAGGTCGCGAGTAGGTTCGTCGATGAAGCTGTCGACAGCTGCCATGAGTTCCATGATTGCGTCTTCGCTTGCTTCGTCACCCTCGAGAGCCTTAGTAGCAGAACCCTTGATGATAGGAGTGTTGTCGCCATCGTATCCGTTCTTAGTAAGAAGTTCGCGAACGTCCATTTCAACGAGCTCAACGAGCTCAGGGTCAGCGAGATCCATCTTGTTAAGGAATACAACGATCTTCGGCACACCAACCTGGTGAGCAAGCAGTACGTGCTCGCGTGTCTGTGGAAGCGGACCGTCGTTTGCGGCTACCACGAGGATAGCGCCGTCGATCTGAGCAGCACCAGTGATCATGTTCTTGACGTAGTCGGCGTGGCCTGGCATGTCAACGTGAGCGTAGTGGCGCTTTTCAGTTTCGTATTCCTGGTGAGATGATGCAATGGTGATACCACGTGCACGCTCTTCGGGTGCATTGTCAATCTGAGCGTAGTCAACTTTCTTGTTAACGTCGCTTGGAAGACGCTTAGAAAGTACAGATGTAATTGCTGCTGTTAGTGTCGTTTTACCGTGGTCGACATGGCCCATAGTACCGATGTTGACGTGAGGTTTCGAGCGATCGAAATCTGCCATGAGAGAGATTCTCCTAGTTATTTAATGATTGGCACGACGCGAGCTACGACACTTATTGAGGCGATTTCTCTCCTACACAGTATCAAAACGCGTCGCGCGTATGCGACTAATTATACAGTGAAACGACACCTATGTAAACAGCTAAACAGCAATAGTGATAAGAGCTCGATTGTAGGCGATTGACCATCTTTCCAGAAAGTTTTCAATTGGCGTCGTGTAGTAGGCGCCTCCGTTTTTGTTTAGCGGATCGTGATAGGTTACGACACCGCTCTCAACCCCTAGCAACACGCAGGAGTGCCACACATTATTCCCCTCTGTTTTTGATGCAAGGCTAACCGTGCAATAGAACTCGCTTTTAGGTTGCTTCTTCTTCATGTGTGTGCCCATTCTTTCAATTGATTCAAAATCAGCCCCAATGAGTTCAATTGTAACAACTTGTTTTGGGCAGATTTCTCTAAATACCTCTGTATGATAAATGGCAGAGTAGACCAAGTCGTCTACAATCGAAGTCCCATGCTGACTCTCAAGGCATTCTGAAATGGCCGCCTGTGATGGCATCCAGCCTGCAATAGTTCCAAATACCATTCGAAAACATGCATTTGTGCAACTTCGTGCGCTATTAAAGCTTTTCCAATCCTCTTTTTGCTGGGCATAATGTGGCACGTCGACGATACCCAGAGGAAGTTGCTGATTACGAAGTGATTCCCCTTTTTCGCTTTGAAGTATCGCCTGGAGTGTCGTAGTTTTAAACTCAGCGATTTTGCCTAGAGCTCTACGTTTATTTTGATCAATGTCCTGAAGTAGCGCTCGAGTCATTCGGGACTGATAGCCGTAAGGAACAATACATTCTGCCGTGAACGTCGGGTCTACGTCGCTTATGCGGCTATCAACCTCATGAAGTACTGTGACAAACTCGTCAAAGAGCGGGCCGCGAGCGACTCGTGATGGCTTTTCAACAGCTGCACCTTCTAAAAAGGCGCATCGAAAGAATTCTTTCTGTTCTGGAATCGGAGGGTAATTTTCGGAACCATAGTTAATAAGAGGATCATATTTTTGGTCGCCTCTCACGAGTATCTCGGTCATTCGCTATTGTTATATCCTTTTATGTCTACGATTGCAAGCTTTTCAATAAAAATACACCGTCTTGGAGACGGTGTATTTTTTGTCTGCACATCGATTATTTGCTTGCGCGCTTTTCGATGATTTCTTGGGCAACGTTTGGCGGAACTTCCTCGTAGTGAGCGAGTTCCATTGTTGATGCTGCGCGACCTTGGCTCATTGAGCGAATGTCACCAGTGTAACCAAACATGCTTGCAAGTGGTACGATTGCCTTAACGAGTTTGGCACCGCCCATAAGGTCTTCCATAGATTCGATACGGCCACGGCGAGAGTTAAGGTCGCCGATGATGTCACCCATAAATTCCTCAGGAGTTGTTACTTCTACCTTCATTACAGGCTCGAGCAAGACTGGCTTTGCTTGCTTCACGCCTTCGCGAGCTGCGAGGCTACCAGCGAGCTTAAAGGCTAGCTCGCTTGAGTCAACGTCGTGGTAGCTACCATCATAGAGAGTTGCTTTGATGTCGACAACTGGGTAGCCGGCGATAACACCGCCATCAAGTGTTTCACGAATACCTTGTTCAACCGGTTTACGGTATTCCTGAGGGACAACACCACCCTTGATCGCGTCGATGAACTCAAAGCCCTTGCCTGGCTCATTTGGTTCGAGACGAACCCAAACGTCACCATACTGACCACGACCACCAGACTGCTTCGCGTGCTTGCCTTGTACTTCAGAAGTGCCCTTGATGGTTTCGCGGAAGGCAACCTGTGGCTCACCAACGTTAGCTTCAACGTTGAATTCGCGCTTCATGCGGTCGATAAGGATTTCGAGGTGAAGCTCACCCATACCGGACATGATTGTCTGACCGGTTTCTTCGTCAGTGTGAATACGGAACGTTGGGTCTTCTTCTGCAAGACGCTGCAATGCGATACCCATCTTTTCTTGGTCTGCCTTTGTTTTAGGCTCAACTGCAATACTTACTGGAGGATCTGGGAACGTGATCGATTCGAGTGCGATTGGGTTAGTAACTTCAGCGAGGGTGTTGCCGGTGAAGGTGTTTTTCAAGCCAACCACTGCAGCAATGTCGCCTGCGCCAACCTTGTCGATATCTTCACGCTTGTCGGCATGCATACGAACGATACGACCAATGCGCTCTTTTTCACCGGTAGTGGTGTTGAGAACGTAACTACCAGCCGTCAGCATACCAGAGTAGACACGTACAAAGATAAGCTTACCAACGAATGGGTCGGCAGCGATCTTGAATGCCAGTGCGGCCATAGGTTCTTTGTCGTCTGGCTTGCGGCTGATTTCGTCGCCCGTCTTCGGGTTAGTGCCCCAGATAGCTTCAACGTCAAGTGGACTTGGAAGGTAGTCAACCATTACGTCAAGAAGTTTCTCAACGATAACACCACGACCGTCACCGCCGCTTACAAGGAAGAAGTCGCCAGCAAGAACGCGCTTGCGGAGACCGCGCTTAAGTTCGTCGATAGAGATAGCTTCTGCGCCGCCTTCGAAGAACTTGTTCATAAGTTCGTCTTCGGCCTCAACAGCTGCTTCAACAAGAAGTGCGCGCGCGTTCGTAGCTTTTTCAAGCATGTCAGCTGGGATTTCGCCTTCAACAAGTTGCTTGTCGGTGTAGTCGCTGTAGGTGTATGCCTTCATTTCTACGAGGTCAACAACACCGTTGATATCCTTTTCGAAACCAATTGGCAAGTGAATAGGAAGAGCGTTCTTTGAAAGACGCGTGTGGATTGATTCGAGAGACTTGTAGAAGTCGCCACCAGTTTGGTTGATCTTGTTGATGAAACAAACACGAGGCACGCCGTATTTGTTTGCCTGACGCCAAACTGTTTCAGACTGAGCTTCAACGCCCATCTTACCATCGAATACGGTTACCGCACCGTCGAGCACGCGAAGTGAACGTTCAACTTCGGCAGTGAAGTCGATATGCCCTGGGGTGTCGATAATGTTGATCTTGTGGCCCTTCCAGAAACAAGTAACGGCAGCAGAAGTAATCGTGATGCCACGCTCTTTTTCCTGTGCCATCCAGTCGGTCGTTGCGCCATCGCCGTCACCACGAACTTCACCAATCTTGTGGTTGATACCTGTGCGGTAAAGAATACCTTCTGTCGTTGTCGTCTTACCGGCGTCGATGTGTGCGATGATACCGATATTGCGAAAGTCCTTAAGCTGGACGTTTGTTTGGGCCATAGCTGTTATGCTCTTCCTTGTATAATATTATAAATTTTGCCATCAAAAATAGCGCTTGCTGTCTATTTTACCAGAATTGATAGTAATTGTCACCCCCCTTGTCGACTGGCATATAGAGTTAGACTATTGACTTATCAATCAATATGTACTAATATATACGAACTAGTGGGGACTGACGAGAGTCCCCTGCACCTACTTGTCGGAAACGGAAGGTGGAACCAGACATGGACATCCGCGACCTTATCATCATTGGTGGCGGCCCCGCGGGCCTGTCCGCAGCGGTCAACGCCAGCAGTGAGAAGATCGTGACGCTTCTCCTCGACGGAAACGAGCGTCTGGGAGGTCAGGCCGGCACGAGCTCAAATATTGAGAACTACGCCGGCTTCCCGTGTGGTGTGACCGGCCAAGACCTGGCCGATCGCATGGTCAAGCAGGCCCTTCGGTTCGGCACCGAGATGCTGGCGCCCGTCACAGCAAGCCGCATCGTTCGCGATGAGTCCGGTCTCCTCTGTGTCAGTGATGACGCAGGTGACCGGTTCCTCACGCGGTCGGTGGTGCTCGCTTCGGGCGTGCGCTACCGTCGGTTGCCCGTCCCCAACGTCGTGGCCTACCTGGGCAACGGCGTCAGCTACGGATCGCCCTCGCTGCAGGACCAGTACACGGACCAGGAACTCTTCGTCGTCGGAGGCGCCAACAGCGCCGGCCAGGCGGCAGTACACCTGTCCGAGTGTCCGAACTGCACCGTGCATGTGATCGTGCGTGGCGAGTCCCTGGATCTCAAGATGTCGCACTATCTCATCGAGAAGATCGAGGAGCGTGACAACATCGTGGTCCACACCGAGAGCGAGATTACCCGTCTGATCGGCGAGAACGAGTTGGAGCGCGTCGTCATGCGTTCGCCTGAGGGCGAGCAGGAGATGGCCGCCAGTCACCTCTTCGCCATGATCGGCGCCGTCCCTAACACCGTCTGGCTGGATGGAACGATCGCACGAGACCGTGGCTACATCCTCGGCGGTCGCGATCTCCCCAAGGGGGAGCGCGACACCTTCGAGAGCTGCTGCGGCCGTCCGCCGTTCGACTCGGAGACGAGCATGCCTGGTGTGTTCGTCACTGGTGACGTGCGCGCGAACGCGGTTCGCCGTGTCGCCGCCGCTGTCGGCGCCGGCTCCATGGTCGTCCCGGACATCCACCGTCACCTCGCCGCTCTCTGACCGGAGCAAGGTGATCCTGAAGTAAGGTGTGATACCCGTGAGTAGCTGCCCCCACAAGGGGCGGGGAAAGCGGGTTTTGCATTGGAATTATTCTTGACATACTAAAAACCCGCCTATATAAGGCGGGTTTTTATGTTTGCTCGGTTGATTAGCTGCGAGCAAAGTGCGCAAAGGCGCGGTTTGCCTCTGCCATCTTGTGAGTGTCTTCTTTCTTTTTGAAGGCTGCACCGGTTTCGTTAACAGCGTCAACGATTTCGGTAGCAAGACGACGCTCGAATGGCATGCCACTCTTAGAACGTGCAGCTTGTACTAGCCACATGAATGCGTAGTGTTGCTGGCGGTGACCCTGGATTGGGAATGGAATCTGGTAGTTTGCACCACCGACACGACGGCTCTTCACTTCGAAGTTAGGGCTGATGTTCTTCATACACTTTTCGAATACCTCAAGTGGTTCTTCGCTTTTGAGTGTCTTTGCGGCTTGCTCGAGAGCGCTGTATACAGCACGCTCTGCAGTAAGCTTTTTGCCATCGAGCATGCTCTTGTTGATAAGGCGCTGAACGAGTACACTTTGGTACTTGCGGTCAGGCTTGATATTGCGTTGTAGTTTCTTAGTGACTTTACGAGGCATGATTACTTCTCCGCCTTCTTAGTACCGTACTTAGAGCGACCCTGCTGGCGTTTTGCAACACCTTGGAGGTCGAGTGCGCCACGTACGATGTGGTAGCGCACACCTGGGAGATCTGGAACGCGACCACCACGGATAAGCACAACTGCGTGTTCCTGGAGGTTGTGGCCTTCGCCGCCAATGTAAGCCCAAACTTCGTGACCGTTGGTAAGACGTACGCGAGCGACCTTACGGAGTGCTGAGTTAGGTTTTTTTGGAGTCTTGGTTGTTACCTTGATACAAACGCCACGCTTAAGTGGAGCGTTCTGTTCGTAGTAACGAACCTTGAGCGCATTTTGGATACGACCAAGCGCTGGAGACTTACTCTTTTTAGTAGCAGTCTTGCGAGGCTTGCGAACCAATTGGTTGATTGTTGGCATCTAGATAGATCCTCTTCTCATTGTTCTTAATATAAAGGCTTGCTTAGGGCCTGTTTACCTACCACTCGCAGCAAACGCTGGTAGGAGTCTTTCGAGGCGAAACTAAAGTTACACACTCCTTGCTCCGCTTAGAAAGAGAAACTCATCTGCTATTATATCGAACTTAAGGGGTTTTGTCTAGTCTACCTCTAGTGGCAGCTTGCGTAAACACATCTATTCACGGTACAATTACCTCAAGAAAACATAAGGTTTATAATAATGTACCCAGATCCAAATCAGCAACAACCTCCAGTTCACCCGTCACAACCAACGCCACAAGGGCCGCCTCCATACAACCAGCAGCCAGTGATCTCGCCCTTACCAGATAGCGTACCGCCGCTTGGCGATTATATGCACCCTATTGCCGATACTCCAAAACGTGCCTATCATCCGAAGCGCTTTATGGTTGCGCTCGGTGTATTTGTTAGTCTTTGCATTATTGGTGTTGGCGCTATGCTTGCTTTTGCGCTCATGCCGGCGGCGAATACAAAGCTAAAAACGACGGCAAAAGATACGAGTAAGCCCTCGAGTGATTCGACACTAACAGCAGCAACGGCGATTACCCACGTCAAAGAATATTTTAAGGGTACTGAGGTGGCTAAGTCGGCAATCATGCGTCCGATTAAAGCGCCGAATACTAGCTACTACACAGTAGTCTCTGACATTGCACCGTTAGTAAGCGCCGCAGGAGAAGTTACGCCAGATAAGGCTTCGGCACAAATCAATTCAATTGTACACTCACTCGATGGCGATGGGTTTAGTAAGGTTGTTATAGCCGACGGTTCTGGCATGGCAAATTACCAGGCATATTTTGTTCGTAAAGATGTTGTTTGCGAGGCGGATCTAGTTAAACCGAAGGACATAAAAGCAAACCAATGGATTGAAGCAAAATGTTTGGATATGTCGACATATAGCAGTTACGCGCAAGACCAAGCTGACTTTGCTAGCATCTATACGCCACTCTCTGCAACGAGTGTATTATATGGTTTTGTCGGCAAGCCAACGGTTACCGATGGCAGTGTTGCTGGCTATAAGCGAGGTAAGATTCAAGTGAGTAGTGTTATTAATGATCAGTTGACGGCAGATGGTAAATTTGCCATTTACTACCAAACTCCAGATGGGATATGGCACTACTTTGCCGACCAAGACAATGTAGCGATCGAATGCGAGAAATATATTACGAAGGATCAACAAAGCGCGTATAGTGGTGCGCCATGCCGAAGTCTCAAGACTGGCGCTATGAGTGCTGTGCCAGCCCCTAAAAAAGGTAACTACTAGCCACCGTTTTACGCTAATAAAAGAACCCCCATTACCGGGGGTTCTTTTATTAGCGTAACAAGCCTTATGACTCTTGGTCTACATCCGCTGTGATTTCCTCGACCATATCAGCCTCAGAAAGTTCGTCGGCTACGAGCTCATCCTCTGCAGTCATTTCGTCTGAGAGTACGTGCGCACCGGTACCCACAGGAATCTTGCGTCCGATGATCACGTTCTCCTTAAGACCGCCAAGGTGGTCAGCGCGGCCGCTTACGGCAGCGTTGATGAGCACACGAGTCGTGTCCTGGAATGATGCAGCAGATAGCCAGCTGTCGCTCCAGATTGATACCTTGGTAATACCGAGGAGCAACTGGGTGTACTGCGCAGGCTCTTTGCCTTCGGCTGCGAGCTTAGTGTTCGCGTCGACGACACTTGCTTTAGAGACAATGTCGCCCATCACGAAGGTGCTATTACCTGGATCCTCGATTTGTACACGGCTAAACATCTGTCGCACGATGATCTCGAGGTGCTTGTCGGCTACATCCTGACCCTGTGCAGCGTAGATACGGAGCACTTCGTTAATGATGTAGCGCTGCGTTGCTTCAGTACCCTTAAGACGCATCAAGTCGTGAAGATTAAGTGAACCAACCGTAAGGCGGTCACCTGCTTCTACATGGTCGTTTTTACTTACAACAAGCTGCATTTGCCCAGGGATTTCGTAGCGAACTGGTGCACTTGCGCTCGCTGCAATAACGAGGGTGTCGTCGGCTGTATCTACAACGCCATCAAATGGTGCGATCAGCGGCTTCTTGCCCTCTTCAGCTTCAGCGAGTACGTCGCCAACCTTTACATTAGAACCACCCTTTACGATAACCTTGCGGCCATCAAGTGGCAGGCGCTCAACATGGCCAGCCTCTGGGGTGATTTGCAAGATGTACTTCTTGCCCTCTTCCCAGATATCAACCGTACCGGTTACCTCAGTCATGTATGCCTGACCCTTAGGGTTGCGAGCCTCGAAGAGCTCTTCAACACGAGGGAGACCCTGGGTGATGTCAGAACCACCAACACCAGAACTGTGGAAGGTGTTCAGTGTCAACTGTGTACCTGGTTCACCCACTGACTGTGCAGCGATAACACCAACTGGCTCAGCATCAGCTACAAGCATACCGGTAGACATGTCAATACCGTAACTCTTCTGTGGAATACCGCCAAGGTTGTTAGTTGAAAGTACAGACTGAATCTTTACAGAGGCAACTTTTTCATCGCCCTGGATTGCATCAGCGATTTTACGGGTAATCAATTGGTCGGCCTCGACGTGACCAGGAACAGCCTCAGCTGTGTAGCGGCCGTAGAGGCGATCACCAAAGTCGATCATTGTGTATTCAGACTCATTGCGGTAGATCGAGAAGCCCTTATCATCACCTGTTTCATCAGGAACAGTGAAGACGTCCTGGCTTACGTCTACAAGACGGCGAGTAAGGTATCCAGAGTCGGCAGTTTTAAGAGCGGTGTCGATAAGACCCTTACGCGCACCACGTGTTGCCACGAATGCCTCAAGGCTTGAAAGACCCTTCTTGAAGTTTGAACGAACTGGAAGCTCGATTTCGCGGTTGGTTGCATCCACCTGGATACCGATCATCGCGCTTGCGAACTTGACGTTAGTAATGTTACCACGAGCACCTGAGTTCACCATTGTTGAAACACTGGTGTCCATGTGTGCTAGCTGGCCCTTTAGGAAGTCTTCGATCTTGCGGTCGACGCCACGCCAGTTTGCAACGGTAAGGCTGTAACGCTCTTCACCAGTGATCAGACCCGAGTCGTATTGTTCAGAGATAGTAGCAGTCTTATCGTCACCTTCGGCCACGAAGTCAGCGATTTCGTCGAAGCTAAGATAGTCCTGCATACCAGTCGATACAGCTGAAGTGGTTGCAAAACGGAATGCAAGGCCCTTCATACGGTCAGCAGTCTTAGCGGTTTCTTCTGCACCATACTTGTCAAAGATCTGAGCAAGAACCTTTTTGAGTTCCTTCTTGTTCTGGACGTTGTTATTGTATGGGAAATCTTCTGGGAGGATTTCGTTGAAGAATACGCGACCAAGTGTTGTTTCGCGGATTTCACCCTTTGCGCGGATGCGGATTGGGCTCTGGAGTTGCAATTTACCCATGTCGTAGGCGATTTCAGCATCACGGCTTGAGGCAAAGATAGCAACGTTCTTGGTCTGCGCAGCAGGTTTTTCGTATGTAAGGTAGTAGTTACCGAGCACGATGTCCTGGTTGATGTTAAGCACTGGGCTACCATCCGCAGGTTTAAGTAGGTTGTTCACTGCGCTCATCAATTCGCGAGCTTCGTTCTGGGCGTCCTTAGAAAGTGGAAGGTGCACAGCCATCTGGTCGCCGTCGTAGTCGGCGTTGAAGCCTGATGCTACGAGCGGGTGAAGCTGGATTGCCTTGCCTTCAACGAGTACTGGCATAAATGCCTGAATACTTAGACGGTGAAGTGATGGTGCGCGGTTAAGGAGTACGTACTTGCCTTCGATTACTGAATCAAGTGCGTCCCATACCACTGCGTCCCCTGCTTCGATCAAACGAGTTGCAGAACGGATGTTATGTGCAAACTCATTGCGGATTAACCAGCTGATAACGAATGGCTTAAAGAGCTCAAGCGCCATCTGCTTTGGCAGACCACATTGGTTGATCTTTAGTTTAGGACCTACCACGATCACTGAACGACCAGAGTAATCCACACGCTTACCAAGAAGGTTCTGGCGGAAGCGACCTTGCTTACCCTTGAGCATATCGCTCAAAGATTTAAGACGACGACGGCCACCTGTTGCATTAACGGCACGGCCACCACGAGCTGCTGAATTGTCAATGAGACTATCAACGGCTTCTTGGAGCATACGCATCTCGTTGCGACGGATAACTTCAGGCGCGTTAAGGTCGATGAGTTTCTTAAGACGGTTATTGCGATTGATAACGCGGCGATAGAGGTCGTTAAGGTCGCTGGTTGCGAAACGGCCACCGGTAAGCTGCACCATAGGACGCAAGTCTGGAGGAATCACTGGGAGTACAGTCAAGCAAAGGCTTGATGGCTTAATGCCGGCTGCCTGCATGCCTTCGAGTACCTTGAGGCGCTTCAAAAGCTTCTTCTCGCGTTGACCCTTTGCACCTTCAACTTCTTCTTGAAGCTTGATGATGAGTGCGTCGAGATCGATTTCGTCGAGGAGTGCCTTCAATGCTGGGCCGCCCATGCTGACATCGATAAGCTCTTCGTATTCCTCTGGGAGGTTGCGGAAATCAGTTTCGCTAAGTAATGCGCCCTTAACGAGGCTTTCAAGCTGTGTTTTCTTGACAGCGTATGAACCATCGAGTTCTTCGAGCTCGCGTGATTGTTCTTCAGCGAGCTTCTTTACATCAGCACCATCAACGCCAGCTTCTTTTTCGAAGCGCATTTTGATAGCGAGGCGACCAGCTTCGGTCTCGGCTTCGAGATCTGCGAGCATTTGGTCACGCTTTTCTGCCTCTACGCCAAGGATGACATAGGTTGCAAAGTACGCAATACGTTCGAGATTTCGTACGGTGATGCCAAGCAGCAGGCTCATAGCACTTGGAGTGCCACGCATGAACCAGATGTGCGCAACTGGCGCAGCAAGTTGGATGTGACCCATTCGCTCACGACGTACAATGCTCTTTGTTACAAGCTCGCCGTTTTTATCGACGGCAGCTTCGCGAGAGCGTACACCCTTGAGTTTAGAGTCGTGTGGATTGATATCCTTCACTGGGCCGAAGATACGCTCACAGAATAATCCGTCACGCTCTGGCTTTTGTGTACGATAGTTAATTGTCTCAGGTTTCGTAACTTCGCCGTAGCTCCACTTGAGGATATCCTCTGGACTTGCTACTGCAAGACGTACGGCATCAAAATCTGCGATACCTGAGGTAGCAATAACACGCGCCATGTTTACGCCTCCTCCTTAATTTCATCTACTTCATCAATGTCTTGGATGCTCATACCGTCTTCGTCGCCGATGTCGCCGATTTCGTCGGCTTCATCAAGAACGGTCTCGACGGGTTCGTCATTAAGAGCTGGAACTGTCTTGTCTTCTGGACCGGCCTTTTCGATGAGGCTTTCAGCATCAACAAGTTGGCTTTCATCTACGAGGTCAACACGAAGACCAAGACCTTGCAATTCTTTCACGAGGACGTTAAAGCTTTCTGGAAGCTTTGGCCCAGTAATGAGCTCATCCTTGATGATTGCTTCATAGGCTTTTGCTCTGCCGTATACATCATCGGACTTGATCGTGAGCATTTCCTGAAGAGTTGCGGCTGCGCCGTATGCTTCAAGTGCCCACACCTCCATCTCACCGAAGCGCTGACCACCGTTTTGCGCCTTACCGCCAAGTGGCTGCTGAGTAACCATAGTGTATGGACCAGTTGAGCGAGCGTGGATCTTGTCGCTTACCATGTGGTGAAGCTTGATCATGTGCATCACCCCAACAGTAGTACGCTCTTCGAAGGCTTCGCCAGAGCGACCATCAAATAGCTGGCTTTTACCATCGCGTGCAAGGCCAGCTTTTTCGAGCTCGTCTTCAATAACTTCGTTTGGAACACCGTTAAATGGAGGCGTTGCAACCTTGTAACCAAGGGCGCGCGCAGCCATACCGATGTGTGTTTCAAAGAGCTGACCAAGGTTCATACGACTTGGCACACCAAGCGGGTTCAAGACAATGTCAACTGGGGTGCCATCAGCCATGTACGGCATATCTTCTTCTGGAAGAATGCGCGCTACAACACCCTTGTTACCGTGGCGACCAGCAAGCTTGTCACCGACACTAATCTTGCGGAGTTGCGCTACGAAGATCTGGATTTGCATAAGTACACCAGCTTTAAGCTCGTGACCGTTTTCACGGCTGAAGATCTTAACGCCGACAACTTTACCGCCACCAGCGTTATTCATGCGCTGTGAAGTATCGCGAACGTCCTTAGCTTTTTCACCAAAGATTGCGCGCAGAAGTCGCTCTTCAGAGCTGAGCTCTTGCTCACCCTTAGGGGTAATCTTACCAACGAGCACGTCACCGTGCGCCACTTCGCTACCGACCTGAACGATACCGCTTTCGTCGAGGTGACGGAGACTGTCTTCGTTAACATTTGGAATGTCGCGAGTAACGATTTCTGGGCCAAGTTTGGTTTCGCGGACTTCAACAGTGTAGTCTTTGATGTTGATGCTTGTAAGCGTGTCGTCCTGAACGAGGCGGCGGCTCAAAACAACTGCGTCGTCCATGTTGTAACCTGCCCAAGGCATAAAGGCTACAAGAAGGTCTTTACCGAGAGCGATTTCACCATCAGCGATAGACATGCCTTCGATAAGAATGTCGCCTTCTTTAACCTTATCGCCGCGAGTTACGCGAACCTTCTGGTTGATACAGCGGTCGTCGTTGCTCTTGGCGAAGTGAGTAAGCTCGTATGATTTTTTGCCATCCTTATATTGGATTTCAACAACGTCACCGTCTGCGCGGATTACTTCACCATCAGCTTCTGCTACAACGAGCTGGCTTGAGTTGCGGGCGATGTTTTGCTCGATACCGGTACCAACAGTTGCTGATTCTGGGACGAGTAGTGGAACTGCTTGCTTCTGCATATTTGAACCGGTCAATGAACGGTCAATACGGTTCTTTTCGATAAATGGAATCAAACTTGCTGGGCCACCGAGGATCTGTTTGTGTGAAGCGTCCATGTAGGTGACTTCGGATGAGTCAACTGACTCAGGCTTTAAGAACTTACGTGCGCTCACGCGTTCGTCAGTGAAGCCGCCATCTTTATTAAGTACAGCACTTGCTTCTGCAATAACTTCTACAAGCTCCTGGCTACCATCGAGATAGACAATTTCGTCAGTTACTTTGCCGTCTACTACTTTGCGGTATGGGGTTTCGATGAAACCGTACTCGTTGATGCGAGCGTATGTTGCAAGGTTAAGTACCAGCCCAATGTTTGCACCTTCTGGTGTTTCCACTGAACATATACGGCCGTAGTGAGTTGGGTGCGCGTCACGCACGTCAAAGCCTGCGCGTTCGCGGCTTAGACCACCAGGACCCATCGAGCTTAGACGGCGTTTGTGTGAAAGCTCAGAGAGCGGGTTGACCTCATCAAGAAGCTGACTAAGCTGGCTGCTTGCAAAGAACTCTCGTACTGCAGCAACAACTGGACGAGCGTTGATGAGCTGGCTCGGTGTTACCGAAGTAAGATCACTCATGCTCATGCGGTCCATTGCGTTACGCTGCATGCGGAGCATACCAACACGGAACTGGCGAGCAACGAGCTCACCGACAAGCTTAATGCGTCGATTAGAGAGAGCGTCGATGTCGTCACCTGGCTCTTGTGCATTGTTGATGCGAATAAGTTCGCGGATGATAGCAACAAGGTCAGAAAGCTGGAACACGCGGTTTTCAGCAGTGTTTGGCATATCAAGGCCAAGGCGTTGGTTCATCTTAAAGCGACCAACACGACTGTAGTCGAAGCGCTTGAAGTCGTAGAACATGCGCTCAATCATCTGACGAGCGTTGTCTACGGTTGCAAGGTCGCCTGGGCGAAGGCGGCGGTATACTTCGATAAGTGCTTCATTAACACCGTGGCTTGGGTCCTTTTCAAGAGTGGCATCAATGTATTTCATGTCACCGGTGTCGATGTCGGCAAAGAGTTCCTTGATTTCAGATACTTTGCTGTAGCCAAGTGCGCGGAGTAGTGTAGTTACAGGGATCTTGCGGCGGCGGTCTATTTTAACGTAGAGTGCGCCACTTGCTGAAGTCTCGAACTCAAGCCATGCACCACGGCCTGGAATAAGCTTTGCGCTGTAGAGGTTTTTGCCAACGCCCTTTTCTGCTGTGAAGAATACACCCGCAGAGCGGATAAGTTGACTTACCACTACACGCTCGGTACCGTTGATGATGAACGTTGCTCGATCAGTCATCCATGGGTAGTCACCGAGGTAGATTTCTTGTTCTTTTACTTCACCAGTCGTCTTGTTGGTAAGTTCAACGTTTACGAGTAATGGTGCGTCAAATGTAACATTGTTTTCTTTTGCAAAGTGTTCAGTGTTTTTTGGCTCACCGAAATTGTAGTCTTTAAAGCGAAGCTCAAGCTTCTGGCCAGTATAGTCTTCAATTGGGTTAAGCTCTGCAAAAATCTCGCTCAAACCAGTCTCGATGAAATCTTTCCAAGATTCCCTCTGGTGAGTCAAGAGATTTGGAACCTCTAGTGCGGTGTCGTTCTCAGTAAAGAATTTACGCTTTACCGGAGCTACTACCTTATCTGCCTTTGGCATATAGATACTCCCTCTCTATAAGAGTATTAGGTTGATAGTTTCGCGTTCGCTACAAGGGGTTGATGCTTGCAATGACCACTATAGAAGTTTCGGGCACACGAAGCTTTACTTAACCATGGGATTTCATACCAAAACGCCCCGCCTACAGGCGCGGTATATAATCAACCCATGTTACACAATCTTCATTACTCTTAGTATAGTCAGTTTCGCGGGTAAAAGTCAAGTATATTTAGTGCATAGATAGTCTGCCAGCATATACGCTGGCAGACTATCCTAAATTTCTTGGTTATGATTTGTCTGGGTCTATCACTTCGTCAACAAGACCATATTTGACCGCTTCTTCAGCGCTCATCCAGAAGTCGCGCTCCATATCAGCTTTCACCTTATCTACCTTTTGACCAACATTCCTTGCCATAATCTCGGTAAGCTTCTCTTTAATATAGAGCGATTCGCGTAAACTGATTTCTTGGTCGGTTACTTTGCCTTGTGTGCCACTTGATGGCTGGTGGATCATGACGCGCGCATTCGGCAGCATCATGCGCTTACCTTTGGAGCCGCTACTTAGTAGGAATGCACCCATACTTGCTTGCAGGCCAATACCGATGGTTTGAACATCGGGTTTAATAAACTGAATCGTGTCATAGATAGCAAGGCCATCGTATACGGTGCCGCCTGGGCTATTGATGTAAAGCTGGATGTCTTTATTTGGATCTTCGTTAGCGAGATGAAGGAGCTGTGCGACGACTACGTTAGCGGTTTGCTCATTCACTTCTTCACCGAGGAAGATAATGCGATCTTCAAGGAGGCGTGAGTAGATGTCGTAGCCACGCTCGCCATCGCGTGTTTTAACGATTACGTTTGGTACAAGATAGTTGCTAGGCTTTGTCATACCCCTATAATACGCGCATAGTTAGCACTCGTCAATGCTGAGTGCCAACTTGTCAATCTGCGTTGCGATCTATAAAATTGACAGGGTACTTTATTTAGTATAAAATAATCTTGTTGTTCTCCCTATTGGCTGGACACGAACCTATCCAAGTTACTTCTTGCATAGATGAGATGCCCCTGGGTGCTGCAGCGCACGCTTGGATTTCCCATCTATGCGAACCATTCGCAGAAGGTCCGAGCGCCAGATGGAAGGGAGCTATACCATGAGTGACGCGACTGCATACGGGGTAGTGCGCTTGAATAGCGTACGATATCATTTCGCAATCACCCTGCAGGGCGGCGGCGAATTCACGCAGGAACAGGCAACAACCTACCGCGACGTGTTCAAGGCAGTCGCCAACAAGGTGATCAGCGGGCATGAAGCGATCATTCGGGCTAGCGACGAACTCAACGCACTGCGGACGGTCTACTGTGGCGCGGTGACGTCAAGCGTCGTTATTCAGCTCCAACTGTCATCTATCCGCGATGTGCCTGAGGCGTTGCTCACTATGGTGGGTGAGATCATCGTCAGGGCATTCAGCTTGCTGGTCGACATCGCTGTCGGCATGATCGAGCTGACCGCACTGGGCATCGTCAACGGTACCGGGCTCATAAGCTCCCTGGCGGGCGTTAGCGCTACGGACCGCTGGAATGGCGACATGGCGGCGGCTGACGCGGCGTTTGAGGCTTTCCTTGGGGAGGCCACGGCAAGTGGCGCCTTCGACGACAAGCTCTAGTGTCGTTCAGCTGCGCATGGTTCAAAGAGGTAGTTGCTTGGATAGGACTGCCTCCATACATGCATATGTATGCTGATGAGTTCAAAAGAACGAAAGGCAAATAAATGCCCCTCACAATTGAGGGGCATTTTATTGCTAGATATACATTACTTAGTGTTAAGCTTTACGAGCTCATCTACCGTTTTTTCAGTGATCAAACGGTTTGCGATTTCGCGCTGAGTCTCTGGCTCATCAAAACGCTTTGCCATTTCTGGGTTATTAGCGTACTGTTGCTTATAAACATTGATGTGCTCGGCGAGCTCGTCGGCGCTTGCCTCAATTTTAAGCTCTTTAGAAAGCTCGGCGAGTACAAGGCCAGCCTTGATACGGTTATCGGCGGCTTCTTCAGCTTCTTCCTTTACCCACGCGTCGCGATCAGCAAAACCACGACTTTCGAGATATTGCTCGAATGCCATACCTTGGTACATTAGATTCTGTTGCAAATCGGTTTCAATAGAGCGGATCTGATCTTCGCGGAGTACCCCAGGCACGCTTACTTTACTCTTTTCCACAAGCTGCTTAACAAGGTCGTCTTTTACCGTGTCGTTTGCTTCGCGCTCACGTTGAGCGGTGATTTCTTTCTTGATATCCTCGCGAAGTTCTTCGGGGCTTGTAAATGGGCCAACCTTTGCGGCAAATTCATCATCCACCTTCGGCAGACTGACTGCATTTACCTTTTTAACTGTCGTTTCAAACACTACTTTTTGGCCAGCAAGTTCTTTTGCGTGATAATCCTTAGGGAAGGTAAGTTCAACTTCCTTTTTATCGCCAGCCTTAAGGCCAACGAGCGCTTCTTCAAAGCCAGGAATAAACGATTTGCTACCAAGTGTGAGCGGATAATCGTCACCAGTACCACCATCAAACGCTTTACCATCTTTTTTGCCAACAAACTTGATGATTACCTCATCGCTGTCTTTTGCTGCAGATTTGGTCTCGTCTTTAGTCGCGAAACCTTTGCGGATGCGTTCGATTGTATCTTCGATATCGGCCTTTACGACGGCTTTCACCTTTTTCTCAGCCTTGAGATTTTTGTAGTCACCGAGTGTTACTTTAGGCATGACATCGCCTTCGGCTGTAAATTCGAGTGATTCTCCAGGTACGAATTTCTTGATTTCGACTTCGGGACGCTCAAGAGCCTGTATGTCCTTTTCGAGATAGCTTTCCGCAACCGCGCGAGAAAGAGCGTTCTCGATAGTTTCTTGGCCAAGCTCATTAGGATCAACGTTTTTCTTGATCAACGCGATTGGTACATGGCCCTTACGGAAACCATCAACCTTAACATTCTTTGCTAGCTTTTTCAGCGCAACTTGCTCGGCAGCTTCAAGTTCTGTAGCCCCAAGTGTAATCGTTACTAGCACACGCGTATCAGATAGGTGTTTGACTGTCGTTTTCATAACTACAGATTATAACAGATAGGACTATCTAACGCACATCGAGCTGAATCACGCCACCCATGTTGCGGCCGCTCACGCTTGACACTTGGCTTGCGCAAACTGTACTAAGGACATTATTTACAGCGGCTAAACTGTCCGATGACGGCGCTTCTTGGCTATAGAATAGATAGTTTTTGCCATCACCACTGCATTTTTGAGTAATGAAATTCGTTACTGGACTATTGCCATCTGCGACATTGGGTGGCAATCCTGTAAAGTACGATGCACTTAAATAGCCAGCTGCGACAACAGCGTCACCTAACGTACACTTATAGTTTGCATCACTCTTCTGCGCTCCATATCCTGGTGCTTGCTCGCCACCACTTCCGTCGATGCAGCCCGTTGATGTCGCAGCGGTTGTCGACCCGTAACCACCTTTTATTATGGCGCCCCCGTTTATTTTTGATGACATGAGTTCAATAGATTGAGCAAATTTGTCTGCTGCATCACGGATCGCCGTATCGCGCGCTTGCCTTTGCGCATTGCTGTATAACAGCGCTGTAAGTGTTGCTAGGATTGCGATGACCACAATCACAATGATTAATTCAACAATGGTAAACCCACGCCTCACCCGATGCTTCATGCCATTAGTATAACATAAGCAAGACTACGCAATCATATCAGAAACGTCAAATTCGTCGTCCTCACTATGGCCAGTGCGGTGATCGGTGACGGTGCTGACGATTCGCTCAAAACTAAGCTTCTTTTCTTCACCGGTAAGCGTGTTTTTGAGTGAGTATGCCTCTTTGGCGATCTCTTCTTCGCCGACAAACAATAGATAAGGAATCGATTTCTTGACAGCAGTTTTAAGTTGCTTATCCATTTTACGGCCTGTCGTATCAAGCTCTATATTGACACCTTCCTTACGAAGCTCTATGGCAAGTTTCTGAGCGCTACGGAGTGTATCGCCAATGACAATCATATATACATCAGTGTTGCTGCGGAGCTTTGGTACGAGCCTGTGAGTGTGCATGAATAACTCGGTCATACTGAGACCTGGCGCTATGCCAACGCCACTCATTGGTTCGCCGCCAAATAGCCCAACAAGCCCATCGTAGCGACCGCCGCCAAAGAGCGCGCGGGCGTTTTCGGGGTGCGTGTCGAAGAACTCGAATACGGTACCGGTATAGTAGTCAAGGCCGCGCATTAGGGTGATATCAAATATGGCGTTCTTTACGCCGGCGCGTTCGAGCTGGGTGAACAATTCTTGGATTTCTTTTACAGCGTTGCTCTCACGAATTGTTTCAGGTAAGTCTGCCATGGTTTTTGCAGCGAGGAGTTGGGCGAGTTTCTGTAGTCCTTTAGATGCCATGTTTGTGCCGAAAATTTCAATTGCTTGGTCACGGAATGCTTCTGGCGCAATTTTGTTCTTGCGGTCAAAAAGACGGATCATGAGCTGTGCTTGCACACCATCAAGCTCAAGGTATTGTGCCATCATAAAGTTTACGATACGGCGGTTGTTGATTTTGATTGTAAACATTTCTGGAGTAGCGCCAAGTTCTGTGAGGATATCAGCACCAAGTGAGATAATCTCGGCGTCGGCGATTGCACCCTCTTGGCCGAATAGGTCGCAGTTAAGCTGCCAGAACTCGCGTTCGCGACCGCGCTGGGGTCGCTCATACCGCATGAACTGCGCAATACTAAACCATCTTGCGGGTATAGCGAGCTCTTGTTGGCGCGCGGCGATCATACGGCTCACACTCGGCGTCATTTCGGGGCGGATTGCCACGCGGCGCTCGCCGCGATCGGTGAATTGATAGGTTTGTTCGCCAACCAGTTCTTGGCCACTTTTTGCCTCGTATACATCAACTGGCTCCAGAAGAGGTGCATCGTATGCCTCGTATCCGTAGCGCTGCGCTACCTTGCGCCAGGTATGAAAAATATAGCTACGAAGTCGCATTGACTCTGGATACCAGTCGCGGGCACCCTTGTACGGTTCTGAGGACAGATTTGCCATAACTGATTTATATTATAGCAATATTATGCGCATTTTGCAAGCATTACCATCATCACTTACCTCTTGTGAATGCGCACCCATTCATACATAACGATACCTGCGGCAACTCCAACATTAATGCTGCGCGTACTGCCGTATTGCTCGATAGCGACAATTTCGTCTGCACGAGTGAGTAATTCTTCACGAATCCCGGGCCCTTCAGCGCCAAAAAGCAGCACTGCATTACGTGGTAGCTCTTTGTCGTCTAGCATTCGGGAACCTTCTACATTATCGACAGCAATAAGTACCTTACCCGAGATTGCCTGTATGAACCCCTCGGTTGTTTGATGATAATGAACATGCAAGTAGGTATCGGTCATCATGGCACCGCGCTTGTTCCACTGTTTGCGCCCGATCACATGCACGTGCCGCACTCCAAAGGCGTTGGCGGTGCGAATGATCGTGCCCATATTAAAGTCGCGCGTGACGTTGTCTACTGCAATTTCAAGATAATCAGGATATCTCGCATCAAGCTCGGCTATGATATCTTCCTGGGGACCACCTTTAAATTCATCAACAACATTCCGTGTATCTTCCATAGGTGTATTGTATCACTTCATCACCCCTGATATAGTAAAGGTATCCGATGAGCAAAGCGAACCAGGGCTTAGCCCGGGCTTTAGCAAGGAGGAGCTGTCGATTTTGGATTTACTTCAAAATGACAGCGGAGGGATAGAATCCCTCCTGAGTGTGAGCGGATGTGGCGGAATTGGTAGACGCGCTAGCTTCAGGTGCTAGTGCCCGCAAGGGCGTGGAGGTTCAAGTCCTCTTATCCGCACCAAAATTGATTCAATCTATCCCCAGCCAAACCACGACAGAGGTCGTAGTTTTTGTTTTGCCATCTGGGCATGTGTTGATATTTCTATAGTCATTTTCTGGATTACTATAATCGTGCTATATTAGAAAATAAAAATAGAGCCAAACGCATATCTGGAAAGCTACCTAATGAATGAAAATTATGCATCCGCAACAGAAGCGCCCCATAGGCTACTATATGGCGAGTCTGACAAAACTAGTGAACGCTCATTGACACCGGAGGCTATTGCTGCAATTGAGAATATGGATACACCTGTCTACGATAAGGTCGAATATCTTTTAACGGCCTCAGGCGTAAAGCCTGCCTCTGAGGTTACTATTCAAGCCCCGCCACATCTGGACGCTTTAGAGGATGCCCTACCAACAATGCCCGATGAGATAGTCGAAGAATATGTACGTGTGGCGCAGTTAGCGGGTCTCAGTATTATCATTGGACCAGCGGCGAGCGTGGGGCTGAAGAGCGGCCTACGTGCAAGGACGTTAACATTTTTCGTCGGCTCATCACCAGAAAACACTGAGCGGCTTAAGAATGCTGTAGTAAACCAAGATCCATACCGACATGCGCTTGCGCTTGGATATCCCGAGACCGCAGCTGACGCTTTTGCTTATCACCGGCAGGATACTATAAATCCAACCCACATTCCTGGCTTGCCTCCAGAGGTGGTGGACTATACTGGCTTCCTTCTTTCGCGCGGCAACTATACAAAGGAGCTGGAAACGCCGGCCCTTTGGGAGAGAACCATTCGAGAGTTGAGTCCACGCGTGCATGCTGAGGTGGCACAACGACGACGTTCGGTTCACACCAATGGCCTGCAAACTCAAGTACAACCCGTAGAGGGCGATACTAATGAAGCCATTGCAAGATTTACTCCAGCTGAGTCGCTTCTGAGTGAAGCAATCACCGAACTCGAAGGAGTACCGATTGATATAGCCAAAAAAAGAGAACTACTTCTCACAGCATTAGGATATAAGCCAACCTCCGTGGTGCATCTGTCTACTTTTGAAGGATTGCCAGGTGCGCCACGGCAACGTGAAAGATGTGAGGATGTCGTCAATATCGCGCGCGATTTAGGCTTGCATGTCCATGTTGCGGGGGAACAGATTAGCGTCGGAATATCAGATGAAGATGTGGCGTCTCTTGACCATGCTCTTATCGAACAAGATACTCGTACGATTGGTACACTTTTAGGCTACCCGCCAGGGGCTGTAGATGCCTTTGCTCGGGGGGTAAAAGGAATTTCTGCCGCTCAATTCGTCAATGACCCTCACATACTCGCCTTTGCAAGATTTAGCCTTTCCCCTGAACATTTCCGGGAAGATATAAGGACTGCGGAGGCATGGGGAGAGGCAATAAAGTTGGCAAGCCCAAAACTCTATGAACAAATGATTGAAGCTTACGAATCGTTGATGCAAAGAGCGGCAGCCGCTCGGTCAGCACAAGGATAGACGCAAAGCCCATAAAAGAGGATATTACAGTGAAGCAGTTTGTAGATTTCTTTCCTGGTGATGTTCGGGTAGTGAGCGACATGCCCCTAATATCTTGGCTCAAAGTGCTCAGAATTGCTGCCGCGGCCTAAGAACGATGGGTTCGTGGACTTAGTCCATGGCGATAGCTCTCTTCTGGTGCAGGTTTGACAATGTGGACTTCACCGCTATGGTAAACCCAATCTAAATCCGTAAGCTTTTCGTACACTAGTATTAAACTAGGTTCCAGTGTGTTCCACGACAGGTCGATCTGGCGTGCCAAAGATAGAACTACAGAGATGGAAGTGTTCCTCATTTGGAGCACTTTTTGTTTGGCTCTCTCATTATTTACACGACACCCCGTATTATCAAATCAAGCGCCTGATCAAAAAAGTTATCAACACCTTTAAAATCTTTTGCTACCGCAGCCAGCCTCTGCTTCATTTCTCGCGAGAAGTAATCTTCTACAGATGCTCCGGCCTCTTGTATCTTCTCTATACTTGGCGAGTTCTGCTCCTCGATAACCGAACCATAGGTATATGTAAGTGCCGTTGAAACTAACCTACCAGCCGTGATAACATCAAAATCATATTTCTCGCAAAGTATTGTCAGCATATGCGCTCCAAGTCGTGCGTATGTCTTGGCGCGCCGAGGGTCGACACCCGCCGCCACAAGACCGCCATCACGATATGCGAGTAATGCACTGCGCACATCGTGTACTAAACGCTTAAACCATGTCTGCCAAGCCTCTGTTTTTCCGGGCACTGGCATAGTCTGAAACTTGGTATGCAGAATTTCTTCGGCCATTTCGTCGAGTAAATCACGCTTACTTTTGACGTGAGTATAGAGTGACGCCGCTTGTATGTTCAGCTCTGCTGCTAATTTGCGTAGCGTTAAACCATCGATACCGTCTCGCTGTAAAATCTCCAAACCTTCAGTTACTACATCTTTTCGCTGCAATCCCATATAAAACTCTCTTTCGTACTTGACAGTGTAGCATAGAAACGGTTATTATCCTAACAGCGTTAGGCTAACACTGTTAGGAAAGGGAACTTATCGTGAATAAAGAATCATTATTGAAACAGACCCACGAGGCAATGCACCAAATTCAGGGCATGCCAGAACACGGCGATGCGGTGCACCTAAATAATCGAGATGGACTACCGAACCGTCCCCTCCAAGATCACACACTGCAGAACAATGGCCATCAGGGAGCGCAGATCAATCACCCGGTTCGTAAACCGAAGGTACTGGTGGGTTGGCAAAACAAGATTGCCAGGTTCTTTGGCATGGATATCAAATAATATGGCTGCTTCGCCTGCTATATCAGCGTCGGGTCTTACTAAGTCGTTTGGTAGGCATACAGTACTAAAGGATGTTAGTATAGCCGTGCCGCAAGGAAGCGTATTGGCATTGCTCGGCCCGAACGGGGCCGGTAAAACAACCATGAAAATTGTGCCTCAAAAATTAATTGAGCAAGATTGGTGTGGCCATGACAACCCAACATGGAAATACACTGTTCGTTTTGAATTCGACAGCGACGTTACGTCCACGACTGTTCATGTGAATTTCTCTGGTAAAATTCAAGACGAACAAAAGGATCTTTCGGATTGGCGAGATTATTATTTTGATCCGATAAAGAAGCTTCTTGAAAAACACTAAGATCGGAGCCATTCACTAGTATGCAGACTTCACCCGCCTGCTTCCGGTCGTCCTCATGTAGCTTACGCAAGTTTACCCAGTCTGTCCTGTAAATCGCTATCTGTTACTGCGTGAAAAAATGCCGCATCTACCTTACGTACTGCCACCAATGCCTCATGTAATTTTTGCCTACCAGCCGGCGTCAGTTGCAGCCGAAAGGCTCGTCCGTCACCTTCATGCGGTGTCCTCGCCAGGAGTCCTCGTTGCTCTATCTGACGTACTACTTGTGATACCACATTCGCGTCGACTCCGGTATCTTCCGCCACGTCTTTTTGCATTGGCCCTTGGTCATTGCTCGACGTTAAACGTGATGTTGAGCCTAGCATAAAGAATTGAACCGGCGTTAGCCCTATCGGCCGCAACTCACCAGCCAGTGCACGTCGCCAATTAATGGCTGACTGGTTAAGTAGAAATCCCAGACTCTGCCGTGGGTTAGTATAGGTTTCTGCGCGCATAGAGCTTAATATTCCGTTTCTGCAAGCTCGCACAGTCGTTTCATATTAGGTTCTGAGTCCTTGGCGATATCCTTGCCAAACATTGCGTAAAAGACGTTGCCAAGTGGCCCACGGAACTCAGTGCGAAATACGAATCGTGCGCCACCATCTTCTGTTGGGACCACTTCATGGAAGCTCTTCATAGTACAAAGCGGTAGATTTGTACAAATTGTAAAGCTTTTACCAGGGACAATATCTTCAAGAATTAGTATCGCACCCGGCCCCTTTTTATTAACAAGTTTAGCCTTGGCGCCATTTTCGAACTTATCAAGTGTAATTGACTCAATTGTAGGATCGTGCCGTTTCCAGTTTGGTAAGTCTGTCCATGCCTTCCAAGCTTGAGCTGGGGTGGCGGTGGTCTTAGTGTCTGATGAAAATGTTCTCATGTTGGACTCCTTTTAATATGTGTACATACTAAATTATACCGAAAATATTTGCAAGTACATTACGGTGACTTTTATATACCGAGTGTATGGCCAAAGGAGGCGTGTTTTATAGCTAAAAGATCAGAGGCTTAAATCCTTATTGACTTCACCGATTGGCGCTATGCCCTACCCAACCTTTATGGTGGAACCACCAGGCCATTGCAATTACCGATACGATCATAATGCCAATTCCGAAGAGGACGAAGTTCCATAAGCTTTGGATATGATTGACCTCCCAGCCAAAATTCATGCCGAAGAACCCTGTCAGGAACGTCAACGGCAGGAATATCGAGGCAATGATTGTCAATTGTTTAGATATCTCTCCCTGTCGGTTTGCAATCATCGATAGATATAAGTCGGTGCAACTGCCTACCATCTCATGATAGGAGTCTAATTCGTCGGTAATCCGGATAAGGTGGTCATACACGTCCCGGAAGTAGTCGTGGCTATCAGATTCGAGCCCCGACAGACTAGCAATAGCTTCAATCTGTCGGGCAAATACGTCACGCATTGGCACGACAACCTTACGTAATTGTAGTAGCAATCGCTTTAGCCTGAAGATCTCTTCTAACTGATGGTCTTTAACGCCAGAGACGATGGCATTTTCTAAGTCATTAATTGACTTATCTAAATCAGCCAGCGGCGGGAAATAGCTGTCAACGATTGCGTCGATGACTTTATATACATAATATTCCTCACTCTTTATGGGAGATCTGTCTTTAAGTAGTTGCATAAGTTGTTCGAGCTCTTCGTAGGCCTTATGATGTAGAGTAACAATGTAGTCGCCGCTGATATAACAGTGGATTTCTTCTATAGAGTGGGGAGATGTTTGGTTTTGGACTGTGCCCGCCAGCACGAGAAGCGCACTGTTCTCGTAGATGTCAAGTTTTGGCCGCTGTTTGAAATTGATACTGTCTTCAACGGCAAGGGGGTGCAAACTAAGCAGAGAGCCAAGCTGTTCAACCTGTTTGACGCTCGGGCTAACGAGGTCGAGCCAGAAAAACTCTCGTTTAGCACGCAGTTCCTTGATAAATGCCTCATCGATCGAAGTAATAATCTTCATATTTGCTAGTTCTCCTGATGATATGGGTTATGTGTATCTGTTATTTGTTTGACCCCCTCACTACACTGCCCATTATAAGACACTGGGCTGGTGGCTCCAAAAAACGATGTCCTTTAAGCAGCTAAGATTAGTTAGAGATACGATCAAGTTGAAAGTCCATGATTTAGCTGAGTATAGCCAACGTACGTCTAGCCTTTTGTGCGGTCCTAAATGGTTATGTATGTTCATTCTGTTGACATCTTTAGTAAGGGTGTAGTCGTTCGAATAAGCTATTGAATAATCTAATAAAATAGTTTATGATATATGGTGCACTCAACGGATTTGGTCCCATAGATGGGGCCACTTAGCTAGGGAGAGCAAATGAATAGAAAAAGCGGTCGTCGATGGCTCGGCGTCGCTGCAGTAACCCTGACGTTCGGTCTCGCGCTCAGC
>Ga0207698_10000095_pt1 | contig 57338 bp, 54 predicted proteins | sample KBSCornC22_FD_184298 | JGI IMG/M metagenome (GOLD analysis project Ga0207698, IMG submission 184298) | Corn rhizosphere microbial communities from Kellogg Biological Station, Michigan, USA - KBS Corn C2-2 (SPAdes) (version 2) | ecosystem: Host-associated > Plants > Roots > Rhizosphere > Soil ... | reverse complement strand
TGGGGGTTATCGGCCCGACGCGGATGAATTATGCGCGGCTTGTCCCCATGGTGGATTTCACCGCCCAGAGTTTGGGCAAGCTCATCGGATAAGCGGAACTCAAGACGACATGACGGAAGATACCAAGCCGCAGGACGATCCGGCGGTTGCCGAGGAATTGAAGGGCGTGCCGGAGGATATGATCGACACCGGCGATGAGGCGGCAAGGCTGCGCGAGGAGCTGGAAACGGCCCGGCAGGACGTGCTCTACGCCAAGGCCGAGACCCAGAACGTGCGGCGGCGGCTGGAAAAGGACATCGCCGACACCCGCGCCTATGCCGCGACCTCGTTCGCGCGCGACATCCTGTCGGTGGCGGACAACCTGTCGCGGGCGCTGGAATCGATTCCGGCCGACCTGCGCGAGGACGAGAGGTTCAAGAACCTTGTCGCCGGGATCGAGGCGACCGGGCGCGAGATCGAGAAGGTCTTCGCCAGCCACGGCATTTCCCGCATCGCCGCGCTGGGCCTGCCGCTGGACCCCAACCAGCACCAGGCGATGATCGAGATCCCCTCGGCCGATGCCGAACCGGGCACGGTGCTGCAGGAGCTGCAGTCAGGCTACATGATCAAGGACCGCCTGCTGCGCCCGGCGATGGTGGCCGTGGCGAAGAAGGGGGATTGAAGCAGGGCCCGCCCTGACCGGCTGGCGGGAACCCTCCTCCCGCCTTGCTCATTGCCCCGGATGACAGGGTAAATGGAGTGAGGCCATGATCTCGAAAATCTTTCTTCCCGTAGCCGCGGCCGGTGCGCTTGCGCTGGGCGGCTGTGCTTCGAACTATGCGGGCGAGGGTGCGCTGGCTGGTGGCGTCGGCGGGGCGGTGATCGGTGCCGCGACCGGCGGCAGCGTGCTGGCCGGCGCGGCGATCGGCGCGGCGGCTGGCGGCCTGGTCGGCTCGGTCATCCACAAGGACGGCCACTGCTACCGCCGCACGCGCAATGGCGAGACCGTCGAAGTCCGCTGCTGACCGGTTTCTTCAGGCCTGGTGCGGTTCCCTGAGTGACCGCAACAGCCGTTCGAGCTCGGCCGGATCGTGTTCGGTCGGGATCGCATGGCCCCGGCGCGCCAGCCAGGCGTGGCGGACGATCTCGCCCTGCTGCTCTATGCCATAGGCGACCAGCGGGCGGCCCGGGCGCAGCGTGAATTCATAGCGGCAGAACGGGTGGCGCATCAGCAGCAGCCACCAGCGGCCCCGTTGCTGGGCCTGCCAGACATGCACCATCTCATGCACGAACAGCCCCGCCAGCCCGGGTGCGGCGCGGCTGAAATCGTCGGAATAGCGGTCCGTATGGGGGTGGAAATGGATGTGCCCGCAGGGCGCCATGACCGTGTTTCGCGGCTGCAGGGCAAGCCATTTGCGGCGCCGGACGCGCACCGGGGCAGGATCCACCCCGGCCCCGAACACCTCTTGCACGAGCGCGACTTCGCCGCTGGTCAGCGCGCGTTCGGCGCCGGGGGGAAGCGCTGCCGTCAGGAGCCGCCGCCCGGGGCTTCGACGGTCAGCGGGGCGGACAGCTTGTCCCCGTCGACGAAGGTGATCGTCAGTTCGATCGTGGCGCCCGGCTTCAATCCTTCCGGCACGTCATCGACCATCACGTGCTTGCCGCCGGGGGCGAAGACCACGCTTTCGCCCGGCTTCAGTTCAGGGGTGGACATGTTCATCATCGATGAATGGCCGTCCATCTGCCTGGTTTCGTGCAGCATGGCCATGCCGGCCCCCGCCACCTCGATCGCGGCGATCGCTACCGGCTTGTCGCTGCCGTTGGCCAGGGTGAAATAGGCCGCGCCGGGGTTCCCCTTGACCGCGGGGAGAACCAGCCGCCCGCCCGTCAGCGAGAGACCCGGCTTCGTCTCCGGCGCGGCGGCCGTGGCGCTCGCCGCCTCCTGCGGGGCCGGCGCCTCCTTGTGGCACGCGACGAGAGCAAGGGCGGCAGCGCCCATTAACAGCAGGCGCGAGGGGCGGGGGGCGTTCATCGGAGGTCCTTTCAGGACAGGTTGAATTCGTCAGCGGAACTAGTTCGGCCCGGCTCTTGTGCCAAGCAAAACCGCTCTTATATCGCCCCCGTCCGAGAGCTGCCGGACGGGTCTTGCCGAATGCGGGAGGCCACCCCGGCGGTGTCAAACCAATCGACGTGAGGAACGGGGTACAATGGGTAAAGTCATCGGTATCGACCTTGGCACCACCAACAGCTGCGTGGCGGTGATGGACGGCGGCAAGCCGAAGGTCATCGAGAATTCGGAAGGCGCGCGCACGACGCCCTCCATCGTCGCCTTTACCAAGGACGGCGAACGCCTGATCGGCCAGCCGGCGAAGCGCCAGGCGGTGACGAACGGCGACAACACGATTTTCGCGGTGAAGCGCCTGATCGGCCGCCGCTTCGACGATCCCGTGACCCAGAAGGACACGGAGCTCGTCCCCTATCACATCGTCAAGGGCAAGAACGGCGACGCCTGGGTTCAGGCCGGCGGGCAGGACTACAGCCCCAGCCAGATCTCCGCCTTCACCCTACAGAAGATGAAGGAAACGGCCGAGAGCTATCTCGGTGAGACGGTGACCCAGGCGGTCATCACCGTTCCGGCCTACTTCAACGACGCCCAGCGCCAGGCGACCAAGGACGCCGGCCAGATCGCGGGCCTTGAGGTGCTGCGCATCATCAACGAGCCGACCGCGGCGGCGCTGGCCTATGGCCTCGAGAAGAACGACGGCAAGACCATCGCCGTCTACGACCTTGGCGGCGGCACCTTCGACGTCTCGATCCTCGAGATCGGCGACGGCGTGTTCGAGGTGAAGTCCACCAACGGCGACACCTTCCTGGGCGGCGAGGACTTCGACACCCAGGTGGTCGAATACCTGGCCGACCAGTTCAAGAAGAAGGAGAACATGGATCTCCGCACCGACAAGCTGGCCTTGCAGCGGCTGAAGGAAGCCGCCGAAAAGGCCAAGATCGAATTGTCGAGCGCGCAGACCACCGAGATCAACCTGCCCTTCATCACCGCCCGCATGGAAGGCGGCAGCACGACCCCGCTGCATTTGGTGGAGACGATCACCCGCGCCGACCTGGAGCGCATGGTGGCCGACCTCATCAAGCGCACGATGGAACCGTGCCGCAAGGCGCTGGCCGATGCCGGTCTCAAGGCCTCGGACATCGACGACGTGGTGCTGGTCGGTGGCATGACCCGCATGCCCAAGGTGCGCGAGGCGGTGAAGGAATTCTTCGGCAAGGAACCGCACACCGGCGTCAACCCGGACGAGGTCGTCGCCATGGGCGCGGCGATCCAGGCTGGCGTGCTGCAGGGTGACGTCAAGGACGTCCTGCTGCTCGACGTCACCCCGCTTTCGCTGGGGATCGAGACGCTGGGCGGGATCATGACCAAGATGATCGACCGCAACACGACGATCCCGACCAAGAAGAGCCAGATCTATTCGACCGCCGAGGACAACCAGCAGGCGGTGACGATCCGGGTCTTCCAGGGCGAGCGCGAGATGGCGCAGGACAACAAGCTGCTCGGCCAGTTCGACCTTGTCGGCCTGCCGCCGGCCCGTCGCGGCGTGCCGCAGATCGAGGTGACCTTCGACATCGACGCCAACGGCATCGTCAACGTTTCGGCCAAGGACAAGGGCACCGGCAAGGAGCAGCAGATCCGCATCCAGGCCTCGGGCGGTCTGTCCGACGCCGACATCGACCAGATGGTCAAGGATGCCGAGAAGTTCGCCGAAGAGGACAAGAAGCGGCGTGAAAGCGCGGAAGCGCGCAACAACGCCGACAGCCTGGTCCACGCGACCGAGCGCCAGCTCGAGGAGAACGGCGACAAGATCGACGCCGCGCTCAAGTCCGAGGTCGAGGCGGCGATCGCCGAGGCCAAGGCTGCGATCGAGAGCGGCGACGCGGCCGAGATGACCGCCAAGACCCAGGCCCTGACCGACAAGGCCATGAAGATGGGCCAGGCGATCTACGAGAAGGAGCAGGCTGCCCAGGCGAGTCCGGGAGCCGAAGGTCCCAAGGCCGATGACGACGTGGTCGACGCCGAGTTCTCGGAAGTCGACGAAGGCAAGGCCTGAGGCCTGTGAACAGGAGCCGCCGCCTGCGTCGAGCCGTGGGCGGCGGCTCTGTCCATCCTCAGGATATTCCACTAAGGCTGCGTCAGAGGGACGGGGTCAGCGCCGGGTGGCGCGGCGTCGGCCCGTGCAGCGTGCAGACGCGATGACGTTCCGGGGCTTTTGACAGCATGTCGACCGAGATTGACTACTACGAACTCCTCGAAGTGGACCGCGGGGCAGACGATGCCACGCTGAAGAGCGCCTACCGGCGGCTCGCCATGCGCTACCATCCGGACAAGAACCCGGGGTGCCAGGATTCCGAGGCCCGGTTCAAGTCGATCAACGAGGCCTATGACTGCCTGAAAGACCCGCAGAAGCGCGCGGCCTACGACCAGTACGGCCACGCCGCCTTCCGCCAGGGCGGCCCGGGCGGCGGCGGGTTCCACGAAGGCGGGTTCTCCGACTTCGGCGACATCTTCGAGACGATCTTCGGCAATGCCTTCGGCGGCGGCGGGCGGCAGCAGGCCCGGCGCGGGGCAGACCTGCGCTATGACATGGAGGTCTCGCTCGACGAGGCCTATCACGGCAAGCAGGCGACGATCGAGATCGAGGTTTCGCGCACGTGCGATCCGTGCGCCGGATCGGGCGCGGAGCCGGGGACCGGCGCGCGGCGCTGCACGATGTGCGGCGGCCATGGCAAGGTCCGCGCGCAGCAGGGCTTCTTCATGGTCGAGCGGCCGTGCCCGACCTGCCACGGGCGGGGCGAGGTGATCGAAAAGCCGTGCCGCGCCTGCCGCGGCGAGGGCCGGGTCGATCAGCCGCAGACGCTGGACGTGACGATCCCGCCGGGGGTCGACACCGGCACCCGCATCCGCCTGACCGGCAAGGGCGAGGCCGGGCCGTTCGGCGCGCCTCCGGGCGATCTCTATATTTTCGTGCACATCAAGCGGCACCCGGTGTTCGAGCGCGAGGGGACGACTCTGGTCACCCGCGTGCCGATCTCCTTCACGACGGCGGCGCTGGGCGGGGAGATCGAGATCCCGGGACTCGACGGCGTGCGCCATGCGATTGCCATTCCGGCGGGCATCCAGTCAGGCAAGCAGCTGCGCCAGCGCGGCGCGGGGATGCCGGTGCTGCAAGGGCGCGGCAAGGGTGACCTGATCATCGAGATCCTGGTCGAAACGCCGAGCAAGCTGACGGCGCGGCAGAAGGAACTGCTGCGCGAACTGCAGGCGACCGAGACGGGCGAGGAATGCCCGCAGAGCCGCGGGTTCTTTGACCGCCTGAAGGATGCGTGGACGGATCTGACGGACTAGGGTGACCTGCCATTCCGTTCGTCGACAGGCAGCGCGCCACGTGTCTCGACTTCGGCTGATCGGCCGAAATTTATCCTGAGCTTGTCGAAGGGCTCGACACGAACGGGGGGGTGAGGGGCAGGTCTAGCCCATCTCCCGCAGCACTTCGGCCCGCAGGCGTTCGACCAGCCCCGGATCGGCCTTCAGGCGCGGTTCTTCTTCCTGCAATATGGCGAGGAAGGCTTCGCGCTTGAAGCGGCGCTGTTCGGCCGAATCCAGCGTTTCGTTGTCCGGCAGGGCCGAGGCGATCAGGTCGATCATCCGTTCGGCGCCGTGGAGGCGGCCCCACAGGTAGTCGTTCTCGCGGTAGGCGCGGCTGAAGAAGGCGCCGAAATTGTAGAACTCCACCCCGCGCAGGGTTGCGTGAGTGCCGCCCTTGCGGATCGAGCTGCAATCGTCGGGCGAGATGCGATCGACCTTCACCGGCTCGAACTCGGTCAGCCCCTCGCCGCGCAGCAGGGGGAGGGTGACCGCATCGAACCAGGGGAAGCCGAGGTAGGTGAGCAGGACCTTGCGGCGCAGCGCAACCGGCATGTCGGCCATGGCCGTGGCGAGGACGGCATCGACGACGTGATCGGTCGCCACCAGCTGCCGGCGCTGCGCAACATGATCGAGCAGGGCCGCCGGATCCTCGAACACGTGGGCGGCAAGGTCGGCGAATTCGAGCCCGAGGCTCTCCAGCGGTTCGCGTTCGAAATAGAGCGCCAGCGAGCGGTAGGCCGCATCGCGCGCGGCGTGGCGCGCCTCTTCGGACACGTCGGGGTCACTCTCCCAGTCCTGCGTCAGGCGGCGGACTAGCAGGCGCAGACGGCGGATGCGGAACGAGACATCGTGCGCGCGGAAGAACGAGATTGCCTCCACCGTCACGAGGCCGCCGTTGGCGAGGCGGCCCAGACCCTGGTTGCGCAGGTGGGCGGTGAGATGGGCGGCGACCGCCTCGTGCGCGCCGGGGCCCAGCTGCGGCGCGGCCTGCACCACCAGCGTTGCAAGGCCTTCGACGATGCAGGCGAACTTGACCTCGACATAGCCGTGCCAGGCAAAGCCGGACCGCTTGCGCGCAACATGGTGCGCCTTGTCGCGCCACTTGACGAGCCGCTTCGGCGTCGGCCGATCGAGGAACAGGGTGCTTCCAAGCTCCTGCTCGATCGCCTCCTCCACCTCGGGCCGGAGGGCCATGACGATGCCGCGCAGCCGGGTCATCTCGCGCGATTGCCGCGCGAGATCATCGAGGTTGTCGCGGATCGGCTGTTCGCGCGGGATCGAGGAGAGCGAGCCGAAGATCACCGAGAACCAGCCAGGACGGCGGGGATCGCCGCGTTCGAGGCCGCCTATCCGGTCCGGCTTGGGGTCGATGTAGACGAAGCGGCGGTCCACCTCGCGCTGCGCGGGGCGATCGCGCAGCACCGCGATGGCATCGGCAAACGGCGCGTTGACGAGGACCGAGCCGTCGATCAGCGAGACGCCCTCCGCCTCGGCGCGGCGGGCGTGTTCGGGCATGATCCGGGTGACGAAGCCCTGCCTCCCGCGCCAGACCCGGCCGCGCTCTGCCGCAAGGCGATCGATCTCCGCCAGTTGCAGCGCCGGGAAGGCACCGGGGAAGCTTGCCGTGGCGCGCGCGGCGAAGACCAGTTCGAGCGGATCGGCGATGTCTTCCCCCGGGCCGGCCGGGACATTGGCGCGGAAGCCGATCGAGAGGCGGTGTTCGCTTTCCTCGACCAGCGGGGGGGAGTGGAGCCGGAGCGTTTCGACGTGGCCCTTGAAGTCCGTCGCCGTGACGAACAGGTCGATCGGGTGGCCGGGCGGGAGCAGGGGCTTGCCCTGCCCGTCGGCCTGCATCGCCTCGAGCGCATCGGCGATCAGGCGCGAGAAGCCGAGGCCGCCGAAGGGCGGTTCGAACCAGCGCGAGCGGATCAGGCGCGACAGCTTGGTGCGCACTTCGCTGCGGGTCTCGGGCGCAACGCTTTCGGCCACGACGTTGCCCGGCCGGGTGAGGGCAAACCAGACGATGGGGGCGGCCCAGAACTTGGCGATGCGCGACCATGGCCGGGCCGAGGGATCGAGCAGCACGTCCACGTCGGCGCGTTCGAGCCAGAGCTGGGTCAGCGGTTCGAGCGACTGGCCGGAGTGGATCGCCTGGGCGAGGAACACCCCGTTGATCCCGCCCGCGCTGGCCCCGGCGACGATATCCGTCAGCACGCGCAGCCGGACGCCGTGGTGGCGCTCCACATGTTCGAGCAGGCGGCGGTAGACGCCCTGGCTGTCCTGCGCGGGGGGATCGCCGGCGTGGAACGAGCGGCTGGCGCAGCAGAGCTTCCACAGCTCTTTCGTCACCCCATGCATGTAGACGGCGAGGCTGATGCCGCCGTAGCACACGAGCGCGATCCGCAGTTCCTTCTGCCGCATGTGTGGATTGTTAGCGGCAAATCGCCGCATGGCAATTGCGTTCTCCATCCGTTCTGGATAGTCGGAGCCCATGGCCAAGCCCAAACGCCGTTATGCCTGCGCCGCCTGCGGCTCCGTCACCTCGCGCTGGCAGGGGCAGTGCGCGGATTGCGGCGAGTGGAACACGCTGGCCGAAGAGGCGGCGGCGACGGTCTTTTCCGAGAAGCATGACCTGTCGACCGGGGGGCGGGCGATCCGGTTCGAGCCGCTGGACGGAAAGGGCGAGATGCCGGTGCGCCGCTCGACCGGGCTGGCCGAGTTCGACCGCGCGCTGGGCGGCGGGCTGGTGCCGGGCTCGGCGATCCTGATGGGCGGCGATCCGGGGATCGGCAAGTCGACGCTGCTGCTCCAGGCCTCGGCGCGGATCGCGCAGCAGGGGGGCGAGGTCGTCTATATCAGCGGCGAGGAGGCGGCCGGGCAGGTGCGCCTCCGGGCCGACCGGCTGGGGCTGGCCGGCGCGCCGATCCTGCTGGCCTCGGCCACCTCGGTGCGGGACATCCTGACCACTCTTGGCCGGATGGAGCCGCCGGCGCTGCTGGTGATCGATTCGATCCAGACCATGCATTCCGACCAGATCGAGGGCGCCCCCGGCACGGTGAGCCAGGTCCGCGCCTCTGCGTTCGAGTTGATCCGCTATGCGAAGGAGAACGGAGTCGCGCTGGTGCTGGTCGGCCATGTCACCAAGGACGGCTCGATCGCCGGGCCGCGGGTGCTGGAGCACATGGTCGACGTGGTGATGGCCTTCGAGGGCGAGCGCACGCACCAGTACCGGATCCTGCGCAGCCTGAAGAACCGGTTCGGCCCGGTGGACGAGATCGGCGTGTTTGGGATGGCCGGCCAGGGGCTGGAAGAGGTGGCGAACCCTTCGATGCTGTTCCTGTCCGGGCGGGACGAGCCGGTGCCGGGCTCCTCCGTGTTTCCGGCGATGGAGGGCACGCGGCCAGTGCTGGTGGAGATCCAGGCGCTGATCGTGCGGCTGCAATCGGGGGCGACGCCGCGCCGCGCGGTGGTCGGCTGGGACAGCGGGCGGATGGCCATGCTGCTGGCGGTGCTGGAGGCGCGCTGCGGGTTGAACTTCTCCTCCGCCGAGGTCTATCTCAACGTCGCCGGAGGCTACCGGCTGACCGACCCGGCAGCGGACCTTGCCGTGGCCGCCGCGCTCGTTTCCGCGCTGGCCGACCGGCCGCTGCCCCCGTCCTCCACCTGGTTCGGCGAGGTTTCGCTGGCGGGCGAGGTCAGGCCGGTTGCCCATGGCAGCATCCGCCTGCGCGAAGCGGCCAAGCTGGGCTTTGCAACCGGTTTCTGCCCGCCGGAAGCCGGACCAGGGGTTCCCGGCATGCGGCAGCATGAGCTTGCGGCCCTTGCGCGGCTCGTTGACCACGTCGTGGGCGAGCCGTAGACCAGCGGCGATGACGGGATTTGACATCGGCGTTCTGGTGCTGGTCGGCTTCGGCGCGATCACCGGATTCGTGCGCGGCTTCGTGGAGGAGATCCTCGCGCTCGCGGCCTGGGCGGCTGCGCTCGTCACGATCCACTTCGCGCACACTGCCGTCACCCGGATGCTGGTGATGAACTTCGGTTCGCACCTCACGGTGGGTGCCGCATCGGTGGCGGCTTTCGCGCTGCTGCTGCTGGTGCCCTATGCGGTGATGCGCCTGCTGGCGAAACGCATGGGCGCGGCGAGCCGGGCCTCGCTGCTCGGCCCGGTGGACCGGGTGATCGGCTTCGGCTTCGGTGCGGTGAAGGGCGTGCTGCTGGCAGTGCTGGCCTTCTCCATCGTGGCGCTGGGCTATGACACGGTCTGGGGCGTCAATGGCCGGCCGGACTGGATCACCCAGTCGCGCACCTATCCGTTCATCAATGCGAGCAGCGACGCGCTGGTCAAGATGATGGGCGAACGGCGGCGGGCCGCAGCCTCCGCGGAATCGAAGCGCCTGTCGAAAGAGCGATAGGCGCAGCATGGCATCCGTAGGCGCCCTCTACACGCCCGAGGTCCTGGCGCTTGCCACCGGCCTGGCCGCGCTGCCGTTCGATCCGGCGATGGCGCTGCAGGGCTCGGCCCGCTCGGCCAGTTGCGGATCGCGGATGGATCTTTCGCTGGCCGTGGATGGCGAAGGCCGGATCGAGCGGCTTGGCCTTCGCGCCCAGGCATGCGCGATCGGCCAGGCCGCAGCGGCGATCTTTGCCGGGGCGGCCGCGGGGCACTGCCGCGGCGATCTATCTACCACCCTTGTCCAGCTGGAGGCCTGGCTGGCCGGCACCGCGCCGCTGCCGGAGTGGCCCGGCCTTGCCGCCATCGCCGCCGCGCAAGCCTTTCCGGGGCGGCACGGGGCGATCCTGCTCCCGTGGAAGGCTGCCCTGCAAGCGCTTCCCTCTGCCGAAAGCTCTCGCTAGAGCAGGTGCGGGACGGATGGAGGGGCATGCCATGATGGATACGAATCAGGCCACGGCCGCAGCGCGCCTTCGGGAACCGAGCGCGTCGGAAATGCGGCTGGTGATTGCCGCCAGTTCGGCCGGCACCGTGTTCGAGTGGTACGATTTCTTCATCTACGGGACGCTGGGCGCGATCCTGTCCAAGACCTTTTTCCCGACCGGCAATGCCACGCTGGAAATGCTGCTGTTCTGGCTGGTCTTCGCGGTCGGATTCGGGTTCCGGCCGCTCGGCGCGATCCTGTTCGGCTATCTGGGGGACCGGCTCGGGCGCAAGTACACGTTCCTCGTAACCGTCACCCTCATGGGCATCGCCACGGCGGGGGTCGGCCTGATCCCGTCGGCAACGACGATCGGCTGGTGGGCGCCGGGCATCGTCATCCTGCTGCGCATCCTGCAAGGCCTTGCGCTGGGCGGCGAATACGGCGGCGCGGCGATCTACGTGGCGGAGCACGCACCGTTCCGCCGGCGCGGCTATTTCACCAGCTACATTCAGGCCAGCGTGGTCGGCGGTTTCGTGCTCAGCCTCATCGTCGTGCTGAGCTGCAAGGCGCTGATGAGCGAGGCGGCCTGGCTGGCGGGCGGCTGGCGGGTTCCCTTCCTGCTCAGCCTTGCGCTGCTGGCGATCTCGCTGTGGATGCGGCTCAAGCTGTCGGAAAGCCCGGTCTTCCTGGCGATGCGCGAAGAGGGCGAGGTTTCCGGCAATCCCTTTGTCGAAAGCTTTACCTATCCCGGCAACCGGCGCCGCATCTTCATCGCCCTGTTCGGCATCGCGGCCGGCCTGACCGTGATCTGGTACACGGCCATGTTCACCGGCCTCAGCTTCATCAAGTCCACGCTCCACGTGGAGGACACCTATGCCGAGGTCCTGGTCGGCATTGCCGCTTTCATCGGCATGGGCTTCTTCATCGCCGCTGGTGCGCTGTCGGACCGGATCGGACGCAAGAAGCCGGTGGTCATCGGCTATCTGCTGACCCTGCTCCTGCTATTTCCCGCCTTCTGGGCCATCGGCGCGGCGACCACGCGCGAGGGCGGCAACATGGACTGGACCATCTCCGGGCCCGACTGCACCTATAGCGTGTTCGCCACCAGGCAGGGCACCGATTGCGGGAAGCTGATGGCCGATTTCACCGGGGCCGGCATCGGATACAGGCTGGCCATGGCACCGTCGCTTTCGCTGGCGGTCAACGGGCGCCCAATCGACCTCTCGGCTCTCTCCTGGGACGATGCCAAGGCGCGCAAGGCGGCGATCGAGAAGGCGGCGGGCTACGCGGCATTCTCCGCTCCCAAAATCCGGCCGACCTTCGGGCAAGCGTTGCAGATCATTGCGGGGCTGCTGCTGCTGATGGCGCTCTCGGGCGCGACATACGGCCCGGTGGCGGCGCTGCTGGCCGAGATGTTCCCGCCGCGCGTGCGCTACTCCTCCATGTCGATCCCATACCATATCGGCACCGGCTATTTCGGCGGGTTCCTGCCGTTCATCTCCACCTTCGTGGCAGCCAAGACCGGCGACCCCTATGCCGGGCTGTGGTACACCTGGGGCGTGGTCGCCGTTTCCTTCCTGGTCGCGGCCTGGGGGCTGAAGGGCGGTCTGCCGCAGGATTTCCGAGACGATGCCGCCTGAGGCAGGGCCGCCTGCACCGCCCCTGAGGCTTCGGCTGGACCGGGCCGCCCTTGCCGGAAACTGGCGGGCGCTGGATCGCCTGTCAGGCCGGGCGCGGGCCGGGGCTGCGGTCAAGGCCAACGGCTATGGCGCGGGCGCCGGGCGGGTGGTGGAAACGCTGAGCGAGGCGGGATGCCGCGATTTCTTCGTCGCCCATTGGCGCGAGGCGGCCGAGGTGGTGGATCGCGTTCCGGCCGGGCAACTGGCCATGCTGCACGGCCCGCTGGACGATGCCGAGGCCGCCTGGGCCCGGGCCAGCGGGGTGCGGCCGGTGATCAACTCGCCCGAACAGGCCGCGCGGTGGATCGCGGCGGGGGGCGGGCCATGCCACCTGATGGTCGATACCGGCATGAACCGGCTGGGCCTGTGCCCTGCCGATCTGGGCGATCCGATCATCGCCCGGCTTGAGATCGACCTGTTGATGTCGCACCTCTCTTCCGCCGAGGAGGACACCCCGCTCAACGAACGGCAGCGCCAGGCCTGGGCCGAAGCCTGTGCGGCCATTCCGCATGCACGTTCCAGCCTGGCCAACAGCGCCGGCATTGCGCTGGGCACGGCCTATCATGGTGATCTTACCCGGCCGGGCCTTTCACTCTATGGCGGTGTGCCCTGCGCGGCGCTGGCACCGCACATCGCACCCGTCCTGCGGCCCGAGGCGGCGGTGCTTCAGGTCCGCACGGTCGGGGTGGGCGAGCCGGTGGGCTACAATGCGACCTTCCATGCCCCCCGCTCCATGCGCATCGGGACGCTCGCGCTGGGTTATGCCGACGGCTACCTGCGCTGCTGGTCGGGCAAGGGACGCTTGCGTCCGGCGCCGGACGGGCCGGAGCTTCCGGTGCTGGGCCGGGTCTCGATGGATCTCACCATCGTGGACCTGACCGCCGCCCCGCAGGTGCGAGAGGGAGACTGGCTCTGTGCGGACTACGATCTGCGCGCCGGCGCGGAGATGACCGGGCTTTCCCAGTACGAACTGCTGACTCTGCTGGGCACGCGGTTCGGGCGATAGTTCATTTTGCTGCGCAACAAGCCCTTGTTGCATTGCACATAAGTCAGGCGTAGCATCCAATCCTGCCGATTCATTCGCGGGGGTAAGCGAGCCATGGCTGCAAAATCGAAAGACGACGGCATCGTTACGATCAAGAAGTACGCCAACCGCCGCCTCTACAACACGCAATCGTCCAGCTACATCACGCTTGATCATCTTGCCAAGATGACTCGCGAGGGAGTGGAATTCAAAGTCGTCGACGCGAAGAGCGGAGCGGACATCACGCACCAGATCCTGACGCAGATCATCATGGAGGAGGAGGCCAACAGCGGGGAGCAGATCCTGCCGGTCAACTTCCTGCGTCAGCTGATCGCGATGTACGGCAATTCCATGCAGTCGCTGCTGCCGCACTATCTCGAAGCGTCGATGGAAAACTTCCGCGAGAACCAGCTGAAGCTGCGCAAGGCCTTCGAGGAGAGCCTTGGCAACAACCCGCTGGCCGCGATCGCCCAGCGCAACATGGAAATGTTCAAGGCCGCCGCCGCCGCTTTCATGCCCGGCGCCGAGGCTGCGGCCGCCGCTGCCGCCGCCCAGGCCAAGACCGACGAGGAAAAGCCGGCCGACGATCTCGCCACGCTGAAGGCGCAGATGGCGGCCATGCAGAAGAAGCTCGACGAACTGGGCAAGTAAGCTTCATTTTGCCCCCGCCGCGTTCCGGTTTGAATGCTGGGCGCAGAGCGGCTAACAGCGCGGCCATGAATCAGCCCGCCACCAAGCCCGCCGCGATCAAGCACGCCCTTTCGACCAGCCGCCAGGGCGATTTCGCCGCCTGGTACCAGGAGGTCATCGCCGAGGCCGACATGGCCGAGGAATCGGGCGTGCGCGGCTGCATGGTGATCAAGCCGTGGGGCTATGGCATCTGGGAGCGGATCCAGCAGGTGATGGACGCCCGGATCAAGGATGCCGGGGTCCAGAACTGCTATTTCCCGCTGTTCATCCCGCTGTCCTACTTCGCCAAGGAGGCCGAGCACGTCGAGGGCTTCGCCAAGGAGATGGCGGTCGTCACCCATCACCGTCTGGTGGGCGACGGCAAGGGCAGCCTCGTGCCCGATCCCGAGGCGAAGCTGGAAGAGCCGCTGGTCGTGCGGCCGACCTCGGAAACGGTGATCGGCGCGGCCATGGCGCGCTGGGTCCAGTCGTGGCGGGACCTGCCGTTGCTGACCAACCAGTGGGCCAACGTGGTGCGCTGGGAAATGCGCACGCGGATGTTCCTGCGGACCAGCGAGTTCCTCTGGCAGGAAGGCCACACCGCCCATGCCGACCGCGACGATGCGATGGTCGAGACGCTGCGGGCGCTGGAGATGTACCGCTCCTTCGCCGAGGACGTGCTGGCCATGCCGGTGATCGCGGGCGAGAAGCCCGAGAACGAGCGTTTCCCCGGCGCGGTCGCGACCTATTCGATCGAGGCCATGATGCAGGACGGCAAGGCGCTGCAGGCCGGCACCTCGCACTATCTCGGCACCGGGTTCGCCGAGGCGGCGGGCATCCAGTACCAGAACCGCGAGGGCCAGCAGCAGCACTGCCACACGACCTCGTGGGGAGTTTCCACCCGTCTGATCGGCGGGGTGATCATGACCCATGGCGACGATGACGGGCTGCGGGTGCCGCCGGCGATTGCGCCGCACCAGATCGTGATCCTGCCGATGCTGCGCGAGGACGACGGCGACGAGGCGCTGCTGGCCTATTGCGAGAGCCTGCGCGCCGAATTGGCCGGCCTGACCGTGCTGGGCGAGCGGGCGCGGGTGCTGCTCGACAAGCGGCCCGGCAAGGCCACGCAGAAGCGGTGGGGCTGGGTCAAGAAGGGCGTGCCGCTGATCCTCGAGATCGGCGGGCGCGATGCGGCGGGCGGGCAGGTTTCCGTGCTGCGCCGCGACCGGCTGTGGCGCGAGGATGGCAAGGTCAACTTTGCCGGCCAGCCGCGCGAGGCTTTCGTCGCTGCGGCCGCCGCCGAGCTGGAAGACATCCAGCGGAGCCTCCACACTGAAGCGACGGCGCGGCGCGACGGCCAGATCCAGCGCGGGATCGACAGCCTGGACGGGCTGGCCGACTTCTTCTCCGAGGAAAACCGCTATCCGGGCTGGGTCGAACTCGGCTGGGCGCGGCCGACCGGCGATGCGCTGGAGGCGGTGGTGCAGAAGCTGAAGGCGCTGAAGCTAACCATTCGCAACACGCCCATGGGCGCGCCGGCGCCGGGCGGGATCTGCCCGTTCACCGGCGAGCCGGCGGTGGAAACGATCTACGTGGCGAGAGCTTACTGAGTCGAGGGCCCGCGCGCTGCGCTATTGCCCCTCCACCACGACGCCTGTGGCGCCGCGGTCCCCCTCCCCATCGGCTTTGCCGACGGCGAGGGTCGTGGGGCTTCGGCGGTGGATGGCGATGAGGGGGTCGGCATAGATCCTTTGCCAGCCCGGTGTGCGGTCCAGTTGGGCGGCGGCGGGGCTGTTGGCGGGGAGGAAGGTCCATTCTATCGGCCAGTCCCGCAGCACGCGGTCCAGCGCGCCCGGGGAGCCGTGTTCGGCACCGAAGGCGAGGGCGTTGAAGGCATCGCCGTAGAGGTCGGTCCGGCCGTCGATGAAGGGGCGGATCCCGGCGCCGATCAGCGCGCCGCCTGAATTGTAGCCGTTGAACACCGGGCGTCCACGCAGGCTGGCCGGGACGTGGGCGAGGGCGGTCTGCGGATTGGTCGCGGTTTCGCGCGGAGCGGCGGAGAGGGCAAGGCGCAGCAGGAGGCAGGCGGCGAGGGCGACGAGGGCAAGCGTAGCGAACGTGGCGCGGATGGGTGGTTCCTTGCCGAGGGGGCAGGCGCGGGCGACGGCTTCGGCCCAGACCAGCGTGCCGACTGTCGCCGCCAGCATCTGGTGGCGCTGGTGGGCGATGGTCATGGCCACGAGCAGCGCGAGCAGCGCCGCCCGGGTCCACGGCAGGCGCACGCGCCACCATGCGAGCGAGGCCGCGCCGGCCCAGAACAGCATCTGCGCCGCGCTCCAGCTGGTGAGGTCCAGCGGCTGCCATTCGCCCACCGTGGTGAGGCTCTGCATCCGGGTGAGGCGGACGAGGAAGACCACGCCCTCAAGGCCGCGTGGGGTGGCCAGCAGGGCGAGGAGCGATCCGGCGACGAAGGGCGTCCACCGGGCGAAGGTCCGGCGCCAGTCGGCGGGGCGCTCGACCAGGGCCTCCGCGGCGAACCAGCCGGCGAGGGCGGCGGCGAACAGGGCCGTGCCGTGGAGGTTCGCCCAGAGCGCCATGAGGACAATCCAGCCGGGCGCGGGGGCCCGGCCCTGCGCCCGGGCTTCGAGGAGGACACTGGCCCAGATGACCAGCAGCGGCAGGGCAAGGAGGTGCGGGCGGGCGAGCAGGCCGGGGGCCAGGCAGGCGAAGGCGAGCAGGGTGGCGAGGGCAGCGGGCAGCGGAGAGAGCCTCTCGCGCAGGAACAGGTGCATCCGGCCGGCGGCAAGGGCCACGGCAATGCCTGCCAGGGCAGCCACTCCGGCCCAGCCGAGCCCTTGGAAGGCGCTGGCATAGAGCACTTCGGAGAGCCATTCGTGGACGTGCCATGGCCGGCCGGCGAAAGTGAAGGAGAACGGGTCGGTGGTCGGCACGCTATGGTGAGCGATGATCCAGCGCCCGGCGGCGACGTGCCACTGGGTGTCGCCGTCGCCCAGCGTCTGTGGCGCGAAGGCAGTGAGCGCGAAGGCCGGCAGGGCCGCCGCCCCGAACCACCAAAGCCGTTTGATGAAGTCCCCCCCGAGCTCCATCTAGCGATCCCGCGCCATCTCGGCCTTGTAGGCAGCGAGGCTGATGGGCCGGCCCAGGAAATCCGCGACCAGTTCTGCTGCCGGCTTGCCGCCGCCCGGCTCCAGCACCTTGCGCCGATAATCAGCTGCCGTTGCCGGATCGCGCAGGCCGGCCCTTGCGAAGCGGGTGAACATGTCGTCGGCGATGACCTTGGACCAGCGGTAGGTGTAATAGACCGCCGAATAACCGTTGAGGTGGCCGAAGGAGTCCTGTTGCTGCGCGAATGCGGGCAGGGGAAGCAGATCATACCGCGCGGCAAGTTCGCGCGTGCGGGCGCCGAGGTCGGCCGGCGCGGCGGACTGGTGGAGGCGCAGCGAGATGTTGGACAGGGCGATCTGCCGCATGTCGCCCATGCCGAGATCGAAGTAGCGCGCGCGGTTCATCTTCTCGACCAGCGCGCGCGGGATGGTCTTGCCGTCCTTGTCGACCGCGAAGCGCGCCAGCGTGTCGTAATCGTAGACCCATTCCTCCAGCATCTGGCTGGGCGCTTCGACGAAGTCCCACTCGGTCGCCACGCCGGACAGGCCGGCCCAGCGCGCGGACTGGCCGCCAAAGATGTGGTGCAGCATGTGGCCGAACTCGTGGAGGAAGGTCTCGACGTCGCCGTGTTCCATCAGGCCCGTGGCATGGCCGCCGGCCGGCAGGTTCATGACCAGCGCGCCGACCGGGATCGAGCGGCCCGCCACGCCTTGCCGCAGGTTGATCATGTTGGCGTGGTTGTACTTGCCCGGGCGGGGGTGGCTGTCGAAGTAGAATGCCCCGATCAGTCGACCCTTGGCCGCCCCGCGTGCCTCATAGACGCGGTAGGTTTCTACCATGGGGTCCCAGGTGGCGGTCTGCCAAGGGCGGATGGACACGCCGAACAGGTCCTCCGTCAGCCGCAGGATCCCGTCGCGCACCCGGTCATAGGCGAAGTACTGCCGCGCTTCCTGCCGGTCGTAGGCATAGTCCCGCTTCTGCACCTGCTGGGAAAGCCAGGCGTTGTCCCACGGGGTGAAGGCGGCGGCACCGGGATGGTCGATGCGGTAGAGCGCCAGCTTGCGGGCATAGTCCCGCTCGGCCGCGGGACGGGCTGCGGCGGCCATCTCGGTCAGCAGGCCTTCCACCTTCGCGGGGCTGTTAAGCATCTTGTCCTCGAGCACCAGCGTCGCATAGTCCTTGCGGCCGAGCAGGGTCGCCAATTCCTGCCGCGCATCGAGCATCGTCGTGAGATTGGCGTCGTTTTCAGGGAAGGCACGGGTCATGTTGGCTTCGTAGAGCCGGCGGCGCAGGCTTTCGCTTTTTGCATAGGCCATGGCGGGGAAAAGGTCCGGGTAGTCGGTGGAGATCACCACCTTGCCGTCCGGGCCGGGCTTGTGCGCGGCGATGTAGTCCGCCGGCAAGCCCTCCAGTTCGGCCGGATCGGCAAGCACTGTCTTGCGGCCGTTGGCGATGGCGCGGTCGAAGGCGGTTCCGGCTTCGGCGATGCGGTCCTGCAGGGCCTGGGCGCGGGCGCGCTGTTCAGGGGGAAGGGCGACGCCGGCCCGCTCGAACCCGCCGAGGGTGCGGGCGAGGTAAAGCTTTGTTGCCGCATCGAGCCGGGCCTGCGGGATGGCCCTGAGGCGATCGTAGATGGGGCGGGAGAGGTTGACCCTGGTGTTGGCGCTGGCGATCCGCACCTCGCAGGCGCTGGCGGCATCGCGGCGCGGCTGGTCGGCCGAGACCTCGCGGTAGAGCGAGAATTCGCCGGCAGCGGACATCAGGAGGTTGTTGACGTCATCATAGCGTTGCAGCGTGCGGGCGGCGGTGGCGGGGCCGGTTTCCGCCTCCAGCGCGGACTGGCGGCGGGTGATCTCGGCGATGAAGGCATCGCACCGCGCGGCGATCTGGCCCGCGGTGGCCGGACTGCCGATGATCCCGCCCATGAACAGGTCCGCCGCGTCCGGCTTCAGCGGCGCCGCAGAGGCAGTGCTGGCGAGGAAGGTGCCGGCGAGCAGGGTGGCGGGGGCAAGGTGGCGCATCCGGAACGGTCTCCTGAATTCAAGAGTACCCACGTTGCCAGCACGCGCGATTCCCGCCAAGGCAGGATGATGAGCCGAACACCAAAGCTTCCTCCCAGATTTCCCCAGGGTCTTCCGTCGCGCCAGCAGGTGCTGGACTTCATTGCATCGAGCGACGAGCCGGCGGGCAAGCGCGAGATCGCCAAGGCATTCGGCCTCAAGGGGCAGGAGAAGATCCAGCTCAAGGCCCTGCTGCGCGACATGGCCGACGAGGGCCTGATCGACGGCAACCGCTCTGCCTTTCATGCCATGGGCGGGGTGCCCAAGGTGACCGTGCTGCGCGTGGTGGACATCGACGATGGCCAGCCCATCGCCGTTCCCGCATCGTGGCAGCCCGACGACGCCACGCCGCCGCCGCGCATCCGCATCGTCGAGCGTGGAGCGCGCGGGCCGGGGGGGCGCGGCAAGGCGGGCAAGGACGCGCGCGTGTTTGCGCTGAAGCCCGGCGACCGGGTGCTGGCCCGCACCGAGGAGGCCGGACAGGGCTGGATCGCCCACCCGATGAAGAAGCTGGCGACCGAGGGCGAGCAGGTGCTCGGCGTGGTCGAGCTTGACGCCACCGGCAAGGGCTGGCTCGCCCCGGTGGACAAGCGCGAGCGCAACGCGGTGCCCATTGCCGACCTTGGCGGGGCCGAGGCCGGGCAGCTGGTGCTGGCCGAACCGGCGGGCCGCTCGCCGCGCTCGGGCGTCAAGGTGACGGTTGTGCTGGGCGATCCGCTGGCGCCGCGCGCATTCAGCCTGATTGCGATCCACAAGCACGGCATCCCGCACGTGTTCACCTCGGAAGTGCTGGATGAGGGGCAGTTGGCGGCGAAGCTGCCGCTGTCCGAAGAGCGACGCGAGGATCTGCGGCACCTGCCGATCGTCGCCATCGACCCGTCCGACGCGCGCGACCACGACGATGCGATCTGGGCCGAGCCGGACGGGGACGGGGGCTTCCGCGCGCTCGTCGCCATTGCCGACGTCTCGTTCTACGTGCGGCCGGGCGGCGCGCTGGACCGCGAGGCGAGGAAGCGCGGCAATTCGGTCTACTTCCCCGACCGGGTCGTGCCGATGCTGCCAGAGGTGCTTTCCGCCGACGTCTGTTCGCTGCGTTCGGGCGAGGACCGGGCGGCGATGGCCTGCCACCTTTCCATCGACGCGCAGGGCCGGGTGACCGCGTTCCGCTTCACCCGCGCGCTGGTCCGCATCGCCGAGGTGAGCGCCTATGAGGAGGCGCAGCGGCGGATCGATGCGGACGAGGCCGAGCCGCATGTGCAGAACCTGTGGGCGGCCTGGCGCCTGCTAGAGGCGGCGCGCAGGGCGCGCGATCCGCTGGAGCTGGAGATTCCGGAGCGGCGGGTGCAGCTCGATGAGCAGGGGCGGATCGTGCAGGTCGCCGTGCGCGAGCGGCTGGACGCGCACCGCGTGGTCGAGGACTTCATGATCGCGGCCAACGTGGCGGCGGCCAAGGCGCTGGAGAGCAAGGTCGCCCCGGTGGTCTACCGCGTGCACGAGCCGCCGAGCCGCGAGAAGCTGGTCGCGCTCAAGGACTACCTCGCCACCTTCGGCCGCAACCTGGCGCTGGGGCAGGTCATCACGCCGGGGCTGTTCAACCGGATGCTGAAGGACGTGAGCGACGAGGCCGAGAAGGTGCTGGTGATGGAGGCCGTGCTGCGCAGCCAGACCCAGGCCTATTACGGGCCGCGCAACGCCGGGCACTTCGGCCTGGCGCTCGGTTCGTATGCGCATTTCACCTCGCCGATCCGGCGCTATTCCGACCTGCTCGTCCACCGCGCGCTGGTCGATGCCTTCGGGCTGGAGCAGCCGGCGCCACAGGGGGCGGTCCCGCCCGCGTCCGGGCTGTCCGACCGGGACCGGCACGACCTGTCGCGCGTCAGCGAGGCGATCAGCGCGGCCGAGCGGCGGGCGATGGAGGCCGAGCGCGAGACGATCGACCGCTATGTGGCGGCGTGGCTTTCAGCGCGGGTGGGCGAGACCTTCGTCACCCGGATCACCGGGGTGCGCAAGTTCGGGCTGTTCGCGACGATCGTCGGGCTGGGCGGCGACGGGCTGGTGCCGGTCTCGACGCTGGGGCTGGAGCGGTTCTTCTACGACGAGAAGGCACAGGTGCTGGAAGGCACGGAGAGCGGGACGCGCTTTGCCATCGGGCAGGTGCTGGACCTGCGGCTGGCCGAGGCCAACCCGCTCACCGGAGCGCTGAAGTTCGAGCCGGTGGACGGGCTGGGCGGGCACATCGAACCGCGCGGCGGGCCGCTGGCGATGCGCAAGCAGGGCAAGCACATGGCGGGCAAGCGCGGGCGGCCGGGCAATATCCGCCACCAGGGGCGGCGCCGGTGAGGCGGCTGCCTAGCTGAGATCCTCGATACGCGCGGGATCGAGCGCGGCGGGGACGATGTAGAGCGGGCAGGGCAGGCTCACGCTGCCGCTGCCGGCGAACCAGGTGACCAGCGGACCGGGCGTGGCGCCATGGGCGGCGCCGAGGACGAGCGCGGCGACTTCGGTATGTTCGGCAAGGTATTCGGTCACCACCTTGATCGCATCGCCCTGGCGCACGGCGATGTGCGGCATGGTGCCGCTTTCGGAATAGACGTTGCCGGCGAGCGAGGTGACCAGCACCTCGGCCCGGGCGCGTGCTTCTTCCTCGATCGTGGCCTGGACGCCCCCGAAGGCGACGAAGGCCTGGCGCGGCACGATGGCAAGAAGTTGCAGCTCTCCGCCCGTCCGCGCAGCCCGGCGCGCGGCGAAGTGGAGCGCCTTGCGAGCCTCGTCCGTCTCGTCCATTATAACCAGATAGGTTCTTCATATCCGCCCTTCGCCGAAATTTTTATCCATTTCTCGAACAATTCCGGCTGTCACCCTTGCACATAGCCTGCAACTTGGCCAAGAAGATGGCAACGCAGTCTGCCTGACGGAACCGTAAATGCCTATCGAGATCAAAATGCCGGCCCTTTCTCCGACGATGGAAGAGGGAACCCTTGCCAAGTGGCACGTGAAGGTGGGCGATACGGTCGCCGCCGGAGACATCCTCGCCGAGATCGAGACCGACAAGGCGACGATGGAATTCGAGGCCGTGGACGAGGGCACGATCGAGTCGCTGCCCGTCGCCGAAGGCTCCGAGGGGGTGAAGGTCGGCACGGTCATCGCCACGATGACCGGGGAGGGCGAAGCTGCAGCGGAGCCTGCCGCAAAGGTTGAGCCCGCTGCTGCGCCGCAAGCTGCGAAGGCTGCCGAGGCCCCCAAGGCGCAAGCCCCGGCACCGAAGGCGGCAGCTCCGGCGCCGCAGCCTGCCAGCGCGCCGGCAGCAAAGAGCGGCAAGCGCATCAACGCCAGCCCGCTCGCCCGCCGAATCGCCGCAGAGCGCGGGATAGATCTCGCCACGGTGGCCGGCACGGGCCCGCACGGGCGGATTGTGCGTGTGGATCTCGACGGCATTTCGGCGGCGGCCAGGCCGCAGAGCGCGCCTGCCGCGGCCGGTGCGGCTGCCGCGCCGGTGCTCGCCGACGACCGGGTGCCGCACACGGTCGAGAAGCTGTCTTCCATGCGCAAGACGATTGCGCGCCGGCTCACCCAGTCGATGGTCGAGGCGCCGCACATCTACCTCACGGTCGACGTGCAGCTTGGTGCGCTGCTGGCCCTGCGGGCGCAGCTGAACGAGGCGCTGGCGGCGCAGAACGTCAAGGTTTCGGTCAACGACCTGCTGGTCAAGGCGCTGGGCCGGGCGCTGATCCAGGTACCGGAGTGCAACGTCAGCTTCGCCGGCGACCAGCTGATCCGCTACGAGCGGGCCGACATCTCGGTGGCCGTCTCCATCCCGGGCGGCCTCATCACTCCGATCGTGACCGACGCCAGCGGGCGGAGCATCGGCTCGATCGCCGCGGCGATGAAGGATCTTGGAGCCCGCGCCCGCGAGGGCAAGCTGCAGCCGACCGAATACCAGGGCGGCACGGCCAGTCTGTCCAACATGGGCATGATGGGGATCAAGCAGTTCACCGCCGTGATCAACCCGCCGCAGGCCGTGATCCTGGCCGTGGGCGCGGGCGAGAAGCGGCCGTGGGTCCAGCCGGACGGCTCGCTCGGCGTGGCCGACGTCATGACCGTGACCGGCAGCTTCGATCACCGGGCAGTCGACGGGGCGGACGGCGCGCGGCTGATGGCTGCGTTCCGGGATCTCGTCGAAAAGCCGCTCGCCCTGCTGGCCTGAGGTCATTCGCAATTGGACCGGCAGCAGCCCCGGGCAGGGGCTTCCGGTCAGGAGGTTTCCAAGGTGTCAGACAATTACGACGTCATCGTTCTCGGTTCCGGTCCCGGCGGCTATGTCGCGGCGATCCGCTGCGCCCAGCTTGGCGTGAAGACGGCCATCGTCGAGCGGGAAAACCTTGGCGGAATCTGCCTCAACTGGGGCTGCATCCCGACCAAGGCGCTGCTCCGCTCGGCCGAGGTGTTTCACCAGATGAAGCACGCCAAGGACTATGGCCTGGCAGCGGACAACATCACCGCCGATCTCGCTGCGGTGGTCGCTCGCTCGCGCGGGGTGGCCAAGCAGCTGAACCAGGGCGTCACGCACCTGATGAAGAAGAACAAGATCGCCGTCCACATGGGCACCGGCACGCTCAAGGGCGGCGGCAAGCTGGAGGTGAAGGGCGAGAAGGGCACGGAAACGCTCACGGCCAGGCACATCATCGTCGCCACCGGCGCGCGGGCGCGGGACCTGCCCTTCGCTCCGGCGGACGGCGAGCGGATCTGGACCTATCGCCATGCGATGACCCCGAAGGAACTGCCCACGAAGCTGCTGGTCATCGGATCGGGCGCGATCGGGATCGAGTTCGCCAGCTTCTACAACGACATGGGCTCAGAGGTCACGGTCGTCGAGATGATGGACCGGATCGTCCCGGTCGAGGATGCCGACGTTTCGGCTTTCCTGGAAAAGGCCCTGACCAAGCAGGGCCTCAAGATCATGACGGGAGCCGGGGTCGAGGCGCTGACGGCCGGGCCGGGCGGGGTTAAGGCCAAGCTCAAGGGCAAGGACGGCAAAACCGTCGACAGCGAATTCAGCCACGTGATCGTGGCCGTCGGCATCGCCGCGAACACGGAGAACCTCGGGCTGGAGGCGCTGGGGGTCAAGCTGGAACGCGGGATCATCCAGACCGATGGCTATGGGCGGACCGGCGCGGCCGGCGTCTGGGCGATCGGCGACGTGACGCCCGGGCCGTGGCTTGCCCACAAGGCCAGCCATGAGGGCGTGACGGCAGCCGAAGCGATCGCACAGGAGCTGGGCAACAAGGAGGTTCACCCGCACCCGCTCGACCGGGCGAACATCCCGGGCTGCACCTATTGCCATCCGCAGGTGGCGAGCGTCGGCCTGACCGAGGCCAAGGCCAGGGAAGCCGGGCACGAGCTGAAGGTGGGCACCTTCCCGTTCATCGGCAACGGCAAGGCGATCGCGCTGGGCGAGCCTGAGGGCTTCATCAAGACCGTGTTCGATGCCACGACCGGCGAGCTGCTGGGCGCGCACATGATCGGCGCCGAGGTGACCGAGCTGATCCAGGGCTATGTCGTCGGCCGCACGCTGGAGACGACCGAGGCCGAACTGGCGAATACGGTGTTCCCGCACCCGACCCTGTCGGAAATGATGCACGAGAGCGTGCTCGCCGCCTATGGCCGCGCCCTGCACATCTGAGCGGTGAGGGGCGCGCCCGCCGTCAGGCGCGGCGGGCGTTGCGGCGGGCGATGTGGTCAAGCACCGGGCCGTAGAGCGGGGAGGTGAACTCCACGCCCATCAGCATGTCCTTGCGCCAACGGATGTGGCCGTTGAGCACGTGGAGGCCGGGAATGCGGACGCGCAGCCCGCGCGTGCTGTCGATGATCGGCAACCAGTCCATGCACAGGCCACCGGCCGAAATATCGTAGACGTTGACCCGTGCCCACGGCTGGAGGCCCTGGCGCACCTCGCAGACCAACGCGACCGGCTCTCGCGGCGGGCGGGCGCGGATAGCGTTTCTGGACACGGGTACGTAGGCGTTCATAGGCAGGGGCCCTGCAAGTACACCTCCCGCTTTACCGCAGCAGGGTTAATGCTTGCTTGAGGCCTGTTCCACGGCCAGCCGACAGCACAGGCCCTCGGGCCTCCAGTCGAGATCGACCTGCTTCAGCCCGCCGTTCGCCGTCAGCAGCCGGGCGCCAAGGCCGCGATGGGTGGGGGCGGTGACGGGCGGGCCGCCCCGTTCGACCCACTCCAGCTCGACCAGGCCAAGGGCGTCGGCCGGCACGGTCCAGCGCAGGTCAACCGATCCTCCCTCTGCGGATAGGGCGCCGTATTTCGTGGCGTTGGTGCACAGCTCGTGCAGGGCCATCATCAACGGCGTGGTCGCGTTCTTGGAGATCTCGCAATCGGGCCCTTTGGCATGGATCCGTCGCTGCTCGAACGGCTTGATCGCGCTGTTGACCAGGCGCGGGAGCGGGGCGGACCGGTCAATGCCGAAACGCAGCAACTCGTTGGCGGCCGCCAGCGCATCGAGCCGGCTGGCGAGGGTGTGGAAATAGGCGTTGGGCTCCTCGCCGCGCGGACCTCGCGCGATCAGGGCTCGCATGATCTGCAGGGAGTTCTTGGCCCGGTGTTGCAGCTCGGCATTGAAAGCCTCCTGCTGGCGCATGGACTCCTCGCTCTCCAGCACGAGCGCGCGCATGATCTGGCCAAGCAGGACGATCGCGGCGACAGTGATGATGAACAGGATGAGCAGGGCTGCGCGGCCGGCATTCCATTGGCCGATCCAGGGATTCTCCATGAACCCGCGGCTGACGATGAGCGAGGAGGCGAGCGCCGCAGCGACGGCGTAGCGGCCGCCGAGGAAGATCGCGGAGACGAGGATTACCGGATAAAAAGTCACGTAGGGCACGCCGTTCTGCCCCCGATCGATGGCAAAGCGGATCCCCCATGCGACAAGCAGGAGCACGGCCAGGATCCCCGCCTTTCGGGCAGTTGACCGCGGGGCGATGACCGCCCGCTTCACACGATCAAGATCGTACAGCCTTGCCCGCGGCATCCGCGCACCCCCTCCCCGGCCATCGTCCCTGCCGCTGGTCTGCCAGCGTGATTGAATGTGGCGCCAGATGTCGCACGGAATGCGTACTGAAGGGAACGCTTTTTTACAATGATTTGCAAGCTGGCGCCACGGCTGGCCCGCTTCTGGTCGAAGCCGCGAGCCCTATTTCGGCCCGGGCCGGCCGAGAACCCGAGGCGCCGGACAGAACCGCTGCGCCATGCCTCATCCCGACGCGAAATCGCCTGATCGCGGAATGCGGGCAGACGCCTTCAAGTTCGGGGAAGCCGGTCGAACAATAGACCGCGCGCAATCAGCCGTTCAAGCCGTAGCGTTCGTCGGGCGACCAGTTCTTCACCGGCTTCCATTCGCCATCGACCGGCTCGTAGGGGAGGGCGACTTCGACGGCGACGTTGCCGGGCATCGGCACCAGGAACCACTTCTGCCACTGCACTTCAGGCATGACGCCTTCAGCCGTGGTTACTTCCGTCGCCTCTTCCTCGTCGTGAAGGGTGAACGGGTTGATCCTGAATCCGGCCTTCTTGATCGCGTCGAACTTCCCTTCCACGTCGACCGTGGCGAAGTGGATATGGTCCACGTGATCCACGAAGTTCGGATCCTTCGCGAAGGCCACAGAGCAGGTCAACTGCAGTTCGAGGCCGTTGGGATTCACGAAGGTCGCCGTTCGGGTGGCGGTATCGCCCTCACCGGAGTTCAGGTAAACCGGCTTGCGCTGCGCAACCTCCGGATCGAGAATGGCGAACAGCTTTGTCCACTTCGAAACCGCATCGTCCAGATCCTTGACGTAGAAGTTCACGTGCGTTTGCATTCCGCGGGGCATAGTTGGTCCTCTTCCATGGTGTTTTTCGGGGGCGTTGCCGCGATCTGGCGATTCGGCCGACAGGCTCGCCCAGCAAGCAGACCAAACGGATGTTCTGGCGTCAATACTGGTTCGGCCGCAGCACGAGGATCCTGCCGTCCTTGCTGGTCGCCAGAACTTCGGCGCCCGGCGGCAGATAGCGGGGCACTTCGTTCGCTGTGACGAGCACAGGGATGTCGCTGTCCGGCTTCATGCCGCGCAGGTGGCTGCCGGGCTGGTAGAGGTAGGTCTCGGTCTTGCCCGCACGGTCCTTGATGGTGACTTGCCGGTGGTCGATCGCGACGACCGTCCCGTAAATCGGCCGCGGGCTTTCCGGACGCAGGACGCGGATGTCGAGCGAAAGGCGGAAGCGGTCCGACAGGTTCGGCAGACCGGAGTGCATCATCGTGGGAACGAACATCAGCACGTCGCCCAGATGGTAGTCTGAACGTGCCCAGCCGTCGGCCTTGACCAGCTCGGGATCGAACCAGCGCTCGTGATAGAGCGAACCGCTGTAGCTGCCGGTCGCAATGGCGAGGCCTCCGACGTCCGCGTCGATCGTGTTCAGCGGGATCCAGCAGGTGATGAAATCAAGCCCCTGAAGCCCCAGTCCGTCCTGATGGCGGCCCTTGTAAGGATCTTCTGGCAAGTCCTGCGTCGGCGGAACCAGCCGGTAGAAGTCGGAGGAGGTGGATCCATTCGAGGGCGGGCCGAGCACGGATTCGAAGAAGGCGTTGACCTTCGGGTTGCTCACGAAGGTTTCCCAGACCCGCTTTTTGCGCAGCTCGGGCATCCGGGAGTTGTTCAGGCCGTCGCCGATGCCTGCCAGCGAACCACCGTTCCACACGGGCTCAGGGTCGTCGGGCCTGACCAGACCCCACTGCGCCAGCACCCGATCGTACTGGGCCCGCATTTCGAAAACCGCGTCAGGGTCGAGCACGCCGCGGAAGAACCAGTACCCCTGGTCCTGCAGGATCCGATCCAGCGCCTTCCGGTCACCGAGGAAGGCGTTGGCTTCATTGAGTTCACGCACGCACGCCATCCTTTTCACGTTCGTCTCCCAAACATCCGCGGACCGTTCCGCCTCACAGGATTGCGCTCATTCCGCCGTCGATGAGCAGGTCGCATCCGGTGATGTAGGAGGCTCGGTCCGACGCGAGGAATTCCACGCCGTCGGCAATCTCGATCACCGATCCCTGGCGCGGGATGGGCATGCGCTTCATGAAGTCATGCTTGGCCGGGTTCATCGCGAACTCGATCTCCCCCATCGCCGTGGCGATGAAGCCGGGCGAGATCGTGGTGATGCGCTTGCCGGTCCGGCCCCACACGGGGGCGAGGCGGCGGCTCAATCGCATCAGTCCTCGCTTGGCCAGCGAATAGGCAGCCACGCCACCGGGTTCCGCCCCATGCGCCGCCAGCACGCGCTCGGCGAGGTCGGGATGCAGCGGATCGTCGAGGGCTGCCCCCATGGCCTCGTCAAGCTTCACCATATGGGCGCCGACAGAGCCGATGAGGACCGCCGCGCCACCGGGCTGCAGCACGGGCTCGCAGGCATTCACCACGCGCGCCGCACCGGCAAGATTGACCGCGAGCAGCACGTCGTAGGCCGCCGAGGACGGCCCCATGGCGACCACGTGGGCCAGCGTCTTCAACCTCCCGCACTGTTTTCGGATCAGCTCCATCATGGCCGTGACCGACCCGTCGCTGGTCACATCCACCTGGACCGGGATCGCCGTGGCCCCTTCGCGGCGCAGCGCCACGGCAGTCTGCTCCGCAGCATCGCCGTCCAGATCCGCAACAAGGACCAGATGCCGTTCGGCCAGACGGCGCGTCACCGCTACGCCCATCACCCCGCAGGCGCCGGTGATCAACGCTGCGGGGAGGTGGGTTCTTTCACCGATCGTCACAGTTCCGACATCCTTCGCGGTTCCGTGCCCCGCGGGGCCGGCTGCTGCACCTCAGGCGATCGCACCCTGGGCCATCAGCTCGTCCCGTGCCGCGTGCGCGGCCTGGACGGCGGTCGGAAACCCGCCATAGACGGTGAGGTGGTAGATCATCTCCTCGATCTCCTGGACGGTGATGCCGTTCTTGAGCGCGATGCCGATGTGGTAGCGAAGCTCTGTCGTGTGGCGCTGGCCCATCAGCACCCCCAGCGTGAACAACGAGCGCGACCGGCGATCGAGGCCTTCGCGGGCCCAGGGGCCGGCAAAGGCAACGCCGGCGCCCATACCCGCAAGCTCGGAACAAAAACCGCCGGAGGCAATGCTTTGGCGTGCGGCAGCGACGAATTCGGGGCTCGTCATCTCTTGCATGATCGCGAATCCGCGATCGATATCGGCTTCGTTCGGCATCGTCGCTCCAACCATGGTCTTGTCGGGCCAACCATATGGTCGGCGTGTCCAGCCCTTCGACGCGTTCCATATCATGGAACGCTGGCCAAGGCTAACTACCGGTGTCGCGATTAGACAAGCAGGTGCCCCACGTTTGCGCCGCAAGATCACGAATTATTTGCAAGTTTAGAGGGTGTTGCTTCGCTCTGGCGGGCAGTCTCCCGGCCAGGCAAGGTCCGCCATCGAGCCGGGAGAGCCGCCGGCAACCCTAGCCGCCGCCGCCCCGGGGCGCTATGGGCGGGCCGACCCTGTGGAGCGAGACCCGATGACCGACAGCCTGATCCTGCGCCGCCCGGACGACTGGCACGTCCACCTGCGCGACGGAGCCATGCTGGCCGACACCGTGCCGCACACCGCTCGCCAGTTTGCGCGGGCGATCGTCATGCCGAACCTCAACCCGCCGGTGACGACCAGCGCAGAGGCGGCGGGCTACCGGGAACGGATCCGCGCGGCCATCCCGGCCGGCGCCGATTTCACTCCGCTGATGGTGCTCTACCTGACCGACGCGACCGACGCGGACGACATGGCTGCCGGCTTTGCCGACGGAACGCTGACCGCGTGTAAGATGTATCCGGCCCACGCGACGACCAATTCGGCCCACGGCGTCATCGACGTGCGCAATATCTATCCAGTGCTGGAGCGGATGCAGGAGATCGGGATGCCCTTCCTCGTCCACGGCGAGGTGACCGATCCGGTGACCGACATCTTTGACCGCGAGGCCGTGTTCATCGACCGCGTCCTGGCTCCCACCCTGCGCGACTTTCCTGCGCTGAAGGTGGTGTTCGAGCACATCACCACCCGGCAGGCGGCGCAGTTCGTCGAGCAGGCCGGTGCGAACGTGGCGGCCACGATCACGCCCCACCACCTGATGATCAACCGCAACGCGCTGTTCGCCGGCGGGCTGCGGCCCCACGCCTATTGCCTGCCGGTGGCGAAGCGCGAGGAGCACCGGCTGGCGCTGCGGGCGGCGGCGACTTCGGGCAGCACGAAGTTCTTCCTCGGTACGGACACGGCGCCGCACCTTGTTTCCGCCAAGGAATCGGCCTGCGGCTGCGCGGGCATCTTCAACGCGCCGACCGCGCTGGAATCCTATGCCACCGTCTTCGCCGAAGAGGACGCGCTGGACCGGCTGGAGGCCTTCGCGTCCGAGAACGGTCCGCGCTTCTACGGGCTCCCGCTGAACGCCGGCCGCGTGCGACTGGAGCGCGTGGTGCACGAGGTGCCGGCGCGGCTGGCCATGGGCGGCGGCGAGATCGTGCCGTGGCTCGGCGGCGAGACGATCGGCTGGCGGTTCGCCGGCGCGGCGCGCTGAGGGGGCCGGATGGCAAAGCGGCTGCTCGCCTCCATCCACGACGTCGGCCCCCGCTTCGAGAGCGAGGTGGACCGCCTGGCCGACCTTATCGGCGGCGTGCTGGGCGGGCCGAAGTTCGCCATGCTGGTCGTCCCCGATCACTGGGGGCTCGCTCCGCTGGGACAGGCCGCGGCCTTTCGGGCGCGGTTGCGGGAATGGGCCGGGCAAGGCGTGGAGATGTTCGTCCATGGCTGGTTTCACAAGGACATGGCTGCGCAATCCGGCCTCGCCGGCTTCAAGGCGCGGCATATGACGGCGGGCGAGGGGGAGTTCCTCGGCCTGACCGAGGCCGAGGCCGCGCGGCGCATGGCAGACGGGCGGGCCCTGATCGAGGATGCCATCGGCGGCCCGGTGGCGGGCTTCATCGCTCCTGCCTGGCTTTATGGCCCGGGCGCCCTTTCTGCCCTGGCGGCATCCGACTTTGCCCTTGCGGAAGATCACATGAAGGTATGGGAGCCAGCGAGCGGGCGAACGCTGGCACGCGGCCCCGTGGTCACCTGGGCGAGCCGGAGCCGGGGGCGGCAATTGTCCTCGCTGGCCGTGGCGGCGCTGGCCCGCGTCGCGTTCCATTCAATGACCACGGCGCGCGTTGCCGTGCACCCGGGAGACACGACGGTGCCCGCGCTGATGGATTCGATCCGCAGGACCTTTGCGAGCTTCGCCGCGCGGCGGCCGGCGGCACGCTATGGCAATCTGCTCGATCCGGCGCATATTTGAGATTATGCAGGCGCCCCAATCATTTGCTTCCGTTTTGACTGCAAATCGGCGCGGCGGGCCGGTTGGCCCCGAACCGATTGCCGCTTGCGCAAATGGACGCGGTCGATAAATGACCGCGAGGTAACCTGGCTAACACTGGCCTGTAATACATCCCATGCAAGGCCGGTCGGGCGCCGTCTTCAGGATGTCGGCGACGCGGTATGGACGATGCAGGCGGCAGACACGATGAACCCTGAGCGCGTGGGCGCGGATGGCACGCTCGGCGCGATTGCCGTGGCCGATCTTCCCGGCAAGGCCGGTGCGCGCGCCGGCCTGTTCGGGCTGATCGGGCTGGTCCTGTCCTTCGTCGTGGTCGCCGCGGCGGCCTTCTCCTACCGGGACCTGCGGCTCGACACGATCGAGGCGATGGTGCCGCACACCTTCGGATTCTGGTTCCTCTTTGCCGTCCTCTACATCCAGGCCCCGTTCTTCGACTGGATCATCTTCCGCCACCTGTGGCGCATTCCGTTCTGGTCGGGCATGGCCGCGCTGACCCGCAAGCTGGTGAGCAACGAGCTGGTGCTCGGCTACCTTGGCGAGGCGCAGTTCTACGCCTGGGCGCGATCCCGCGCGAACCTGACTGCGGCACCCTTCGGCGCGATCAAGGACGTGGCGATCCTTTCGGCTCTGGCCGGCAACGCGGCCACGGTCATCATGGTCGCCATTGCCTGGCCGCTGGTCGCCTCGGGCGCACTTGGCGTGCCGCTGCGCTCGCTGTTCATCTCGCTCAGCGTGGTGCTGGTGATTTCCTGCGCGATCCTGCTGTTCCGCAAGAAGCTGTTCTCCCTGAACCGGCGCGAGCTGTGGTTCATCACCGGCATCCACTTCATCCGCATCTTTGCCTATGTCGCCGTGGCCGCGCTGCTCTGGCACGTGGTCCTGCCGCAGGTCTCGGTCGGGCTGTGGATGGTCCTCGCCACGCTGCGGATGCTGGTTTCGCGCCTGCCGCTCCTGCCCAACAAGGACATCCTGTTCGCGGGCATGGCCGTGTTCTTCCTCGGCCACGATCTCGAGGTCGCCGCTCTGATGACCATGCTGGCGGTCATCACGCTGGGCGCCCATGTCGTCGCAGGCGTGATCACCGGCATTGCCGGCCTGGTCGAGAACCGTCGCGCCGCACGGCTCGTCGCCGAAGCCTAGAGGCTTGAGCCGCCCCGGAATTCACATGGCTTCGGCATAGCTTTCGATTGCGCCGGTGGCAGCGGCGCTGTAGGGCGCGAGGCATGAAGATCGTCGATGTCTGCGCGTTTCTTTCGCCGCAGGGTGGAGGGGTCAAGACCTACATCGAGCAGAAGCTCGCGATTGGCCCGCGCCTCGGGCACGAGATCGTGATCGTTGCCCCCGGCGATCACGACGCGGTGGTCGAACGCGGCCCCGGCGCCCGGATCATCACGCTCGCCTCGCCCCGTTTCCCGCTGGACCGCAAGTACTGGTATTTCGCCGATGAGGAGCGCCTTCACGCCCTGCTCGACAGCGAAGCGCCCGATTTCGTCGAGGCAAGTTCGCCGTGGCGCAGCGCCTCGATGGTCGCCCGCTGGCGGCCGGAGGTAGCCAAGTCCCTCGTCATGCACGCCGATCCGCTGTCGGCCTATGCCTATCGCTGGTTCGGCGGGCTGCTCAGCCGCGAGACGATCGATCGCCGGTTCGACCGCTTCTGGGAGCACCTGCGCGACCTGGGCGAGGCGTTCGAGCTTGTTGTCTGCGCCAGCCGCGAACTGCAGGAGCGGCTGGCCGACGGCGGAGTGGCCAACACGGCGCTGCACCCGATGGGGATCGAGGCCGGCCTATTCACCCCCGAACGGCGCGATCCGGCCCTGCGGCGTCAGCTGCTGGAACTGTGCGACCTGCCCGAGGATGCCCACCTGCTGATCGGCGTAGGGCGCCTGGCCCCGGAAAAGCGCTGGCCGATGGTGATCGATGCGGTGGCCGCGGCCAGCCGCAGCCTGCCGATCGGCCTCGTCATGCTCGGCGGGGGGCGTCAGAAGCGCCGGATCCTCGCGCAGGTTGCCGGCAACCCGCACATCCGCGTGCTCGCGCCCGAACGCAACCGCCAGCGCTTCGCCGCGCTGCTCGCCAGCGCCGACGCCCTGATCCACGGCTGCGAGGCGGAGACCTTCTGCATGGCCGCGGCCGAGGCGCGGGCCGCCGGCGTGCCGGTGATCGTGCCGGACCGGGGCGGGGCGGCCGACCATGCGCGCGGCGGGGCGGGCATTTCCTACAAGGCAGGCAACGCGCTGGCCGCATCGCAGGCGATCATCGACCTGTTCGCCGGCCGCGTTCCGGTGATCGGCGAGATCGAGCCCCCGGTGACGATGGAGCAGCATTTCGTGCGGCTCTTCGCCGATTATGACCGCGTGCGGAAACTGCTGCCGGCCGCTGCCTGACGCTGATCCTTGGGGCAGGGGCCATGGGCGGAACGTATCTTCGTGTCGTAATTTGTCGCATTGCACCATGGTCGGGGTGACAGCAGGCGGAAATCGGTTCTAGAGATTCCGGATGGCCGCATGGCGGCACGCAGTTGGCTCTACCTTGGGGCGAGGGATCGAGCGGGGAATTGGTTCTTGGTCTTCACGCGACATCTCTCGGGTTTGCTGATCGCTGCCGGACTGGCCTGTTCGCTCGCTGCCTGCGGCGGGCAGGATAAAAAACCGCGTCCAACCCCGCAGGTGGGGTTCGTCGTGGTGCAGCCCGGCGCTGTCCCGATGGCCACGACGCTGGGCGGGCGAACGGTCGCCTTTGAGACCTCCGAGGTCCGCCCCCAGGTCAACGGCGTCATCCGGGCGCGCCTGTTCACGGAAGGGGGAGTCGTGCGTCAGGGGCAACCCCTGTTCCAGATAGACCCCAGCCTCTACCGCGCGGCGACCAGCCAGGCGCAGGCCAACCTGCAGAGCGCCCGGGCCAGTGCCGAGGCGGCCGCCGCCAAGGCAGAACGTTATCGGCCGCTGGCCGCGATGGAGGCCGTGTCCAAGCAGGACTACACGGATGCGCTGGCCGCCGCGCGGCAGGCGCAGGCCGCCGTGGCGCAGACCCGCGCTGCGCTCGACACGGCGCGGATCAACCTGCGCTTCACAACGGTTCCCGCCCCGATCAGCGGCCGCATCGGCCGGTCGCTCTTCACCACGGGCGCGCTGGTCAGCGCCAACCAAGCCGATGCCCTGGCCGTGATCCAGCGGACCGATCCGATCTACGTCGACATGCAGCAGTCCAGCGCAGATCTCACTGCCCTGCGCAAGGCGCTGGCGGCGGGCGGGGTCATACAGGGCAGCACCGCCGTTCACCTGACGCTCGAGGATGGCAGTGAATATGGCTATGCCGGCACGGTCCAGTTCTCGGAGCTGACGGTCAACGAGGCGACCGGAACCGTCACACTCCGGGCGCGCTTCCCCAATCCGCAGGGCCTGCTCCTGCCCGGCATGTTCGTCCAGGCGACGTTCGACCAGGCGATGGTCCGCAACGCCTATCTCGTGCCGGAACCGGCCCTGCAGCGGGACGTCGACGGGGATTCCTTCGTCTTCGTGGTCAAGCCCGGCAACACGATCGAACGCCGCAAGGTCCAGGCGGAACGCATGCGCGGAGCCAACTGGATCGTGACGGCGGGGCTCGCGCCGAACGAGAAGATCGTAACCCAGGGGACGAACGGACTGAAGAACGGGATGGCGGTGCGTGCCGTGCCTGCTTCCGCGCCCGAGCGGATCGGACCCCGGCCGGACGGCGCCAGGCCCGCGAACGGCAGCTGAGGGCCGGTGTCGCGCATCTTCATCGATCGGCCGATTTTCGCCTGGGTTCTGGCGATCATCGTCATGCTCGCCGGCGTCGGGGCCGTCTTCTCGCTGCCGGTCGCGCAATATCCCGATATTGCGCCGGTCCAGATCAACGTCCGCGCGACATATCCCGGCGCCTCGGCAGAAACGCTCGAAAACAGCGTCACCCAAGTCATCGAGCAGTCGCTCACCGGGTTGGACGGAATGCTCTATTTTTCAGCGCAGTCCACCTCGCGTGGAACCGCCTCGATCAGCGTGATCTTCGCCAAGGGCACCAATCCCGACACCGCTCAGGTCCAGGTCCAGAACCAGGTGGCGAGCGTGCTCTCGCGGCTGCCCCAGCAGGTGCAGCAGCAGGGTGTCCGGGTGACGAAATCGTCGTCCGACCAGCTTCTCCTCGTCACCCTGTACGACAAGTCGGACCAGCGCACCGCGTCGGACATTGCCGACTACTTCATCACCAACCTCCAGGACCCGCTGTCACGCGTCGAGGGTGTGGGGGATGTTAACGTCTTCGGCGCCCAGCATGCGATGCGGATTTGGCTGAACCCGCAGCGCCTCGCCGCCACCGGGTTGATGCCGGGCGATGTCGTCACCGCCATCACGAACCAGAACACCGAGGTCGCCGCCGGCGAACTGGGCGGGCTGCCATCGCCGCCGGGGCAGATGCTGAACGCGACCGTGACCGCGCAGTCGCGCCTGCAGACGCCTGAACAGTTCGCCGCGATCGTCCTCAAGACCTTGCCTGACGGATCGAGCGTGCACCTGCGCGACGTTGCCCGGATCGAGATCGGCGCGGAAAACTACAACGCGATATCGCGTTTCAACGGCCATCCCGGCGCAGGTCTTGCCGTGTCGCTGGCCCCGGGCGCCGACGCGCTGAAGACGGCCGATCTCATCAAGCAGCGCGTAACGGAGCTGACCGCCAACAACCTGCCCGACGGCATGGAGGTCGCCTACGTCAACGACGCGACCACCTTCATCAAGCTGTCGGTGGAGGAGGTGGCCAAATCGTTGCTGGAGGCGATCGCCCTCGTCGTTCTCGTGATGTTCGTCTTCCTGCAATCGTGGCGCGCCACCCTCGTGCCGGCCATCGCTGTCCCGGTGGTCCTGCTCGGCACTTTCGCCGTGTTTTACCTCGCCGGGTTCTCGATCAACACTCTCACCATGTTCGGGCTGGTCCTGGCGATCGGCCTCCTTGTTGACGATGCCATCGTGGTCGTCGAGAACGTCGAGCGGCTGCTGCACGAGAACCCGGGGATGACCCCGCGCGAGGCGACGATCAAGTCGATGGCGGAAATCCAGGTCGCGCTGGTCGCGATCGCGCTCGTGCTCTCGGCGGTGTTCCTGCCGATGGCCTTTTTCGGTGGCTCCACGGGCGTCATCTATCGCCAGTTCTCGCTGACGATCATCTCCGCCATGGTCCTGTCGGTGCTGGTCGCGCTGATCCTCAGCCCGGCGCTGACCTCGTCGCTCCTGCGCTCGCCGGACAAGGACGGGGCCACGCCTCCGGCCTGGCTGGAACGGCGCTTCCCGCGTGCGGCACATGCCGTGCGCCGCGGCCAGGCCCGCTTCAACTGCGGCTTCGATCGCATGATCGAGCGCTACCGCGGCGCCGTGGTGACCGTGGTGGACCGCAAGTGGCGCTTCCTCGGGCTATACGCGATCGTTTTCGTCATCCTTGTCGCGATGTTCTGGCGCCTGCCGGGCGGTTTCCTGCCGACCGAGGACCAGGGTTTCGTTTCGATCCAGGCCCGCCTGCCTGGCGGGGCGACGATGGACCGCACCCAGCGAGTGCAGAAGACGGTGGAGGACTATTTCGCCAACCAGGAAAAGGGCAACGTGCGGACCATGTTTACGGTTGCCGGCGGGGGCGGGGGCGGGGCCAGCGGGCAGAATACGCTCCAGGGCTATCTCAACCTCACCGACTGGGCCAATCGCCCTGGTAGCGACCGGACGGCCGACGTCATTGCGCAGCGAGCCACCGGCGCCCTGCGCGGCGTCCGCGACGCGCAGGTCTTCGTGCTGGTTCCCCCGGTCGTGCGCGGCCTTGGGCAGAGCAACGGCTTTACCATGGAGCTTCAGAACCGCAGCGGCATGAGCCGGACGGAGTTCGCCGCGGCGCGCGACCGGCTGCTGCAGATGGCCTCGTCCGATCCGCGCCTGTCGAGCCTGCGTCTTGGCGACCTGCCCGAAAACGCCACGCTGAAACTGGATCTCGCGCCTGACCGGCTCACCGCCTACGGCATCAATCCGGGCGACGTGAACGCAACGCTGTCGACCGCCTGGGGTGGCCGCTATGTGAACGACTTCCTCGACAAGGGCCGCGTCAAGCGCGTCTATGTGCAAGGCGATGCCCAGTTCCGCACCGATCCGCAGGACCTCGGCCAGTGGTACGTCCGCACGGCGAGCGGACAGATGGCGCCGTTCTCGGCCTTTTCGAAGGCTGGCTGGTCGGTCGCCCCGGCCACCCTGTCGCGCTTCGGAGGCGTTCCGGCCTACGAGTTCCAGGGCCAGGCCGCGCCGGGTGTCAGCTCCGGCCAGGCGATGGCCGCGATCGAATCCCTTGCCGAACAGATCCCGGGCACCAGCATCGCCTGGTCTGGCGCATCCTTCGAGGAGCGGCTCAGTTCCGGCCGCGCGCCGCTGCTCTATGGCCTTTCGCTGCTGGTGGTGTTCCTGTGCCTTGCGGCGCTGTACGAGAGCTGGTCCATTCCCGTTGCCGTGCTGCTTGTGATCCCGCTTGGTCTGGTTGGCGCGATCTTTGCGGTGACCCTGCGCGGGCTGCAGAACGACGTCTACCTCCAGATCGGCCTGCTGACGACCATGGGACTTGCCGCCAAGAACGCGATCCTGATGATCGAGTTCGCCGAACAGGCCGAGCGGCAGGGAATGCGGGTGATTGACGCCGCGCTGGAGGCGGCGCGGATCCGCTTGCGGCCGATCCTGATGACCAGCTTTTCCTTCATCTTCGGCGTGCTGCCGCTTGCCATCGCAACTGGCGCCGGAGCCAACAGCCGGATCGCCATCGGCACTTCGGTGATCGGCGGAATGCTGACCGCGACGCTTCTGGCCGTGTTCTTCATTCCGCTGTTCTTCGTGCTGGTGCGGCGGGGCGCGCGCGCCGGGCTGAAGGCTCTGCACAGGCGCTGGAATGCCGCGCGGGAGGCACGGGCATGACCGGGCGGCGCACCCTGACGTTCGTGGCGCTGCTGGCAGCGAGTGGCCTGGCCGGCTGCTCGCTCGCCCCGCGCTATGTCCGGCCGGAGGCGCCGGTGGCACCGTCCTGGCCCTCGGGGGATGCCTATCTGGTCCAGCGGGAGGCAGCGCTTCCCGCCGTCTCCTACCGCGACATCTTCACCGACCCGCGCTTCCAGGCCCTGGTCGAACGAGCCCTTGCCAACAACCGCGACATTCGCGTGGCGGCCGCCAACCTTGCCGCGGCCCGCGCCCAGGTGCGAGTGGTGCGGGCCAGCCAGTTTCCTGAAGTGGACGCGAGCGCCAGCGTGCGCCGCACCGATGTCGATGGCAGCTCAGGGGGCAGTTCAGGGGGCAGCTCGGGGGGCGGGGCCGGTGGCAGCGGGGGTACGGGCGGGACCGGCACCGGCGGCACCCTCTCCACGTCCAGTTCGTCCGGAACGAGCTATACGGCCTCGCTCGGCGTGAGCTCGTTCGAGCTCGACCTGTTCGGACGCCTCGCCAACGCGACCGAGGCCCAGCGGCAGACGGCGCTGGCGACCGAGGCCGTGTCCCGCACGGTTCGGCTTGGCCTGGTGGCGGACCTCGCCAACGCCTGGGCGCAGTATGCATCGGACGGCGATCTCCTGCGGATCGCCCAGTCAACGGCGGACAGTGCCAGCAAGAGCGTGGCGCTCAGCCGGGCGCGGCTGTCCGGCGGCGTCGCGCCCCGGACCGAGCTGCGGCAGGCCGAACAGATCCTGGCAACGGCCGAGGCCGACCTTGCCCTGCAGACGACTGCCGTCGCGCAGGATCGCAACCTGCTGGTTCTGCTGGCCGGCGGTCCGGTCGATCCCGCTCTGCTCCCCGCCAGCCTTGCCGAAGTGATCGTCTCGGTGCGGACGTTGCCGGCCGGCACCAGTTCCGACGTGCTGCTGCGCCGCCCGGATGTTCTTTCGGCCGAGTACCGGCTGCGTTCCGCCAACGCCAACATCGGTGTCGCCCGGGCCGCCCTGTTTCCACGCATCTCGCTGACCGGCCTGCTGGGCCTCGCCAGCGATTCCCTCGCCTACCTGTTCAGTGGCGGCGCCTTCCGCACCACGCTGGGGGCCGGAGCCAGCTATTCGATCTTCAACGCAGGCGGGGCGCGGGCGGGCGTCGCCGTTAGCCAGGCGCAGCGGGACGCCGCGCTGGCAACCTACGAGAAGGCCATCCAGACCGCGTTCCGCGAAGTCTCGGACGCACTGGCACGGCAGGGGACGATCGGCGCGGAGCTTGCGGCCGTGCAGCGCCAGGAAGCCGCCACCGCGGATACTGCGGTGCTGACGACCGCGCGCTACCGCGGCGGAGTGGCCAGTTCGCTGGAGAATCTCGACGCGCAGCGCAGTCTCTACACCGCGCAGCGGGCGCTGGTGCGCGAGCAGCTGCTGGTAGTCCAGAACCGCGTGACCCTCTATCGCGTGCTGGGTGGCGACCAGTTGACGCCCCCGCCGGTGCAATAATCGGTCGAAACGACGGATGGGGCACGAAAGCCTCTTGTCATGGGGATTCAAGTGTGATTCCCTCGTCTGGATGAAGCGCGATCGATCCCAGCCCCGTTTTTCCCGTGACAAGGCAACCCAGGGCATTGCGCTTGCGGCGCTGCTCGGCATGGGCGCCTGGTCTCTGGCCGGCCCCAGCGGGCTGATCGCGTGGAGCGAGAATCTGCGCCAACTCGATCAACGCCAGAAAGAGGTCCAGCAACTGACCGCCGAGCGGGATGAGCTGAAGAACCGGGTGGCCCTGCTCGATCCAAATCATGCCGATCCGGATCTGACCGGCGAACTGCTGCGCAGCAATCTCAATGTCGTCCACCCGGACGAGATGGTTATGCTGCTGAAGTAGGCCGTTTCGCGCACGCTTGTTGCGCCATTTTTCCGCTTACGTATGAGTTCAGGAAAATGCCTTCGGGCAGGTTTTCCTTGCCGCTCCGAGTGCCTATAGCTCGGGTGAATAGCAAACGAGGATCCGAGCCTTGGCCAAGTCCGTTACTACCAAGCGAACAGCCTCCAAACCCTCCACCGCCGAAGAACCGGCGAAGCTCGACGGGCTGCAGAAGCGTTTTGATGCTGACCGCCGCTACAAGGCTGGCGACGATGAAATGCTGCGCTTCTACGAGCAGATGCTGCTCATCCGCCGGTTCGAGGAACGGGCCGGGCAGCTCTATGGCCTGGGTCTGATCGGCGGCTTCTGCCACCTCTACATCGGCCAGGAAGCGGTGGCCGTCGGGCTTCAGTCCGCGCTCCGCGAAGGGCATGACAGCGTCATCACCGGCTATCGCGATCACGGACACATGCTTGCCTATGGCATCGACCCCAAGGTCATCATGGCCGAGCTGACCGGGCGCGAAGCCGGGATCAGCCGGGGCAAGGGCGGCTCGATGCATATGTTCAGCACCGAGCACAAGTTCTACGGCGGCCACGGCATCGTCGGCGCTCAGGTCCCGCTCGGCGCCGGGCTTGCCTTTGCGCACAAGTACAACGAGGACGGCGGCGTGTGCCTCGCCTACTTCGGCGATGGTGCCGCGAACCAGGGCCAGGTCTACGAAACCTTCAACATGGCCGCCTTGTGGAACCTGCCGATCGTCTTCGTGGTGGAGAACAACGGCTATGCCATGGGCACCGCGGTGACCCGCGGCTCGGCCGAAACCCACTTCTACCGGCGCGGCGCCGCCTTCCGCATTCCGGGCATGGACGTCAACGGGATGGACGTGCTGGAGGTGCGGCAGGCCGCGGAAGTCGCGCTGGAGCATGTTCGGGGCGGCAACGGCCCGGTGCTCATGGAACTGCACACCTATCGCTATCGCGGACACTCGATGTCGGATCCGGCCAAGTACCGGACGCGCGAGGAAGTGCAGGAGATGCGCGAAAAGCACGATGCGATCGAAACGCTCAAGGCCGATCTCGTCGGCCGCGGCGTGTCGGAGGATCGCCTGAAGGACATCGACAAGGCGATCCGCGCGCGCGTCTCCGAAGCGGCCGATTTCGCCGAAAGCTCGCCCGAGCCTGAACTGTCCGAACTCTACACCGACGTGCTGGTGGAGCGCTATTGATGTCCGTTGAACTGAAGATGCCCGCCCTGTCTCCGACCATGGAGGAAGGCACCCTGGCCCGCTGGCTGGTCAAGGAGGGCGACGAGATCAGATCGGGCGACATCATCGCCGAGATCGAGACCGACAAGGCCACGATGGAGTTCGAGGCTGTTGACGAAGGCACGCTCGGCAGGATCCTCGTCCCCGAAGGCTCGGAAGGCGTGAAGGTCGGCACGGTCATCGCCACGATCAAGGCCGATGGCGAGGCGGCCAGCCCTGCCACCGCCGCCCCGGCAAAGGAGCAGAAGGCCGCCGAGAGCGAGACCCCCGCCAGCTCGCCCGCGCCCAGCGCCGCGGCCGAGGCCCCTGCGCCCACGGCCGCGCGCGACCCGGAAGTGCCCCACGGCACCAACATGAAGTCGGTCACCGTGCGCGAGGCCCTGCGCGACGCCATGGCCGAGGAAATGCGCCGCGACGGCCGCGTCTTCGTGATGGGCGAGGAAGTCGCCGCCTATCAGGGCGCCTACAAGGTAACCCAGGGCCTGCTCGAAGAATTCGGGCCGAAGCGGGTGATCGACACGCCGATCACCGAATATGGCTTCGCCGGCATCGGCACGGGTGCGGCCATGGGCGGCCTCAGGCCAATCGTGGAGTTCATGACGTTCAACTTCGCGATGCAGGCGATTGACCACATCATCAACTCGGCGGCGAAGACCAACTACATGTCCGGCGGCCAGATGCGCTGCCCGATCGTGTTCCGCGGCCCGAACGGCGCCGCTGCCCGCGTCGCGGCACAGCACAGCCAAAACTATGCCCCGTGGTATGCCAGTGTCCCCGGCCTCGTCGTGATCGCCCCCTATGACAGCTCCGACGCCAAGGGCCTGCTCAAGGCCGCGATCCGCAGCGAGGACCCGGTCATCTTCCTCGAGAACGAACTGGTCTATGGCCGCTCGTTCGAACTGCCCGAGCTGGACGATCACGTCCTGCCGATCGGCAAGGCGCGCGTGGTTCGCGAGGGCAAGGACGTGACCATCGTGTCCTACTCGATCGGCGTCGGCTTTGCGCTCGAAGCCGCCGAGCTGCTCGCGGCCGAAGGGATCGAGGCCGAGATCGTCGACCTGCGCACCCTGCGCCCGCTCGACAAGGAGACCGTCCTCGCCAGCCTCGCCAAGACCAACCGCATGGTTGTCGCGGAAGAGGGCTTCCCGGTCTGCTCGATCGCTTCGGAGATCATCGCGATCTGCATGGACGAGGGCTTCGACAGCCTCGACGCGCCGGTGGTCCGCGTCTGCAACGAAGACGTCCCGCTGCCCTATGCCGCCAACCTCGAAAAGGCGGCGCTGATCGATCCGGCGCGGATCGTCAGCGCGGTCAAGAAGGTGTGCTATCGCTGACGGCGATGGGCTGGTCGCCGGTCTCGCTCCGCTGGAGCGGCTGGCCCTGGCCTATGCCCCCGCGCGGGCGCGCGAGGACTGGCTTAGCCTGCTGGCGCTTGACGCCCGGCTTGCCGGCGTCGTCCGCACCGCCCGCGAGCCGATGCTCGCCCAGCTCAAGCTCGCCTGGTGGCGCGACCGGCTCTCCGCCGATCCCGAAGGCTGGCCCAAGGGCGAACCCCTCCTCGCCCGCCTCGCCACATGGGGCGGTTCCGCGCGCGGCTTGGTTGCGCTGGTCGATGGCTGGGAAGCCCTGCTTGGCGAACAACCGCTCCCCGCCGCTGATCTCTCCACTTTCGCCGCAGGCCGCGCCGACGCCATGGCCGCGCTCGCCGCCCGGCTTGGCGCGGACCGCGATCCCGTCCAGGCTGCGTCGCGGCGCTGGGCATTGGCCGACCTGGCATTGCACCGGGGCGACTCACAGGAGCGGATGGAGGCCGTGCGCATCCTGGATGCGGAAACCACGGCCGGAAGGATCGGCCCTGCGATGCGGCCTTTGGCCGTTCTCGCGGGCCTGTCCACGCGCGCGATCCGCAAAGACGCGCGCGAGGCGCTTTATGGGCCGGGCGCCCTGCTCTGGGCCATTCGGCTCGGCCTTGCCGGGCGGTAGCGTGCAAGGCTGATGGATCGATTGGCGGACCCGCTCAGCTGATCAGCGCGGTCCATGCATGGGGAACGGAAACCATCACGGCCGCCCCGGTGCAGGCGGCGGCGAAGGCGTTGAACCCGTTGAGCAGGTCAGTGGCCGCGCGCAGCTTTCGCAGGTACAGCGGCAAGGCGGATGCCATCAGCCAGAAGCAGGCGGAAAGGCAACCGAACGCGACCGTATACTTTGGCGAACCGTCACCAAATCCGGCCATAATGGCCAGAAGCACGACCACGAAGGCCATGATGCCGAAGAAGTGGGCCAGCACCTTCTGCATGGCTTAGCTGCGGTGTGTGCTTACCAGGCCAAGGACCAGCCCCGTCAGGGCCAGGCCGGCGAATATCGCGAGCCCCATGCCGGCGGTGATCGCCAGTGGTGAGAAGGGGCCGAGAAGCCAGGCCAGCAACGAGGCCACGGCAAGGGCGGCAAGGAGACGCACAAGATCCACGGCGACGGCAGAACGCGCAGCATCGGCATTCGATCCCGGTTCGTCTTCCATCCAGTCCAGCAGTTCCGCCTCGGCCTCATGGGCGGCCTGCATGGCGCGGTACCGCGCCATGCGGACAGCCAGGCTCTCGAACCGGTGCGCCTGCCCATCGTCGTCCGTAAGATTGAGCCCAATTCGCTGAAAAGCTTGAGCTTCCTTCGGTTCAGCCATGAACCACCCCTTATCCACCGACCCGCACCTTAGTGCGACTGCCGCCAAGGTCAATCACAGGCCAGCTTCTGTTCACCGAAGCCGTCCCGGAAAGATCGCATGAAAGTGGTTGAGAAATTCCGCACACCGGATCGGTTTATGGACTTGGCGTGCGCTACGGGAATATACCGTTTGGACGAGGGGGTATTTAGATGAATCGCACGCTGCTGGGCGCCTTTGCGGCGCTGTTTGCCGTCGCTGCCGGCCTGTTCTGGTGGCAGGGCCGCGCGGCGGTGAACCCGGGCGAGCTGCCGCCGCTCTCGCTGGCTGCGCCCGAGGACGATCTCTCCCTCCCGGTGGCCGATGGCAAGGGCATGCGCGGAGCGGCCCTGCCGGAAGCGACCGAGCAGACGAAGGAGCAGCGCCGGTTCGATCGGCTCGATCGCAACCGCGACGGCAGGATTTCCCGCACCGAGGCGCTCGCCCCCCGCGCGGCAGCCTTCCGCAAGCTCGACACCGATGGCAACAACCTGCTGAGCTTCGAGGAGTGGGCGGTCAAGACCTCGAACAAGGTCAAGGCCGCCGATGCCAACGGCGACGGTCAGCTTGATCGCGCCGAGTTCGCCACCACCAAGCCGAAGCCCAAGGTGCAAGCGGCCTGCAAATGCGGTGCAAAGGCCCCGCAGCCGCCGGCACCGGACCTAGACGACAACTGAGGGCAGCCACCCGGCAAGGTCGGCCTTGGCCCGCTCTGTATAGGCTTCCTTGCGGGCCTTCTTGCGCACGTCGTGGAGCGGCGGAAAGAGGCCGAAGTTGATGTTCATCGGCTGGTAGGTCTCGGCCGCCGCGTCGCCCGTGATGTGGGCGAGAAGCGCTCCGAGAGCCGTGGTGCGGGGCGGCTCGGGCCAGGTCCGTCCGGCCAGTTCGAGCGCGGCCATGGTGCCGGCCAGCAGGCCCACCGCCGCGCTTTCGACATAGCCCTCGCAGCCGGTGATCTGCCCGGCAAAGCGCACGTTAGGCGCGGTCTTCAGGCGCAGCTGGCGGTCAAGCAGGCGGGGCGAATTGAGGAAGGTGTTGCGGTGCAGCCCGCCGAACCGGGCGAACTGCGCGTTCTCCAGCCCGGGGATCGTGCGGAAGATGCGCTGCTGTTCGGCGTATTTGAGCTTGGTCTGGAAGCCGACCATGTTCCAGATCGTGCCCAGCACATTGTCCTGCCGCAGCTGCACGACGGCGTGGGGCCAGCGGCCGTTCGGATGCTCGGGCGTGGCCCAGTGCGGGTTGTCGAGCCCGACCGGCTTCATCGGCCCGAAGCGCAGGGTATCCACCCCGCGCTCGGCCATGACTTCGATCGGCATGCAGCCGTCGAAATAGGGGGTGTTGGCCTCCCACTCCTTGAACTCGGTCTTCTCGCCGGCGAGCAGCTCCTCGCGGAAGGCGAGGTACTGGTCGCGGGTCATCGGGCAATTGATATAGTCCCGCCCGTCGCCGCCGAGCGCGATCGAGGCCTCGGCGCCCTTGTCCCAGCGGCTTGCCATCCAGGCGACGTCCATGTCGATGGATTCGCGGTAGACGATCGGCGCGATGGCATCGAAGAAGGCCAGGCTCTCCGCCCCGGTCGCCGCGCCGATCGACTGCGCCAGCGCCGCGGCGGTCAACGGCCCGGTGCAGACGATGGCAAGGCCCGCCGCGGGCAGGGCATCCACCCGTTCGCGGACCAGTTCAAGGTTCGGGAGCGCGGTCAGTGCCCGTTCGATCTCGGCGGAGAACACCTCGCGGTCCACCGCAAGGGCAGACCCGGCCGGAACCCGCGCCTTCTCGGCGGCCGCCATGATCAGCGATCCGCCCCGGCGCATCTCTTCGTGCAGCAGGCCGACGGCGTTCTTCTCGTGATCGTCTGACCGCAGCGAGTTGGAACAGACCAGTTCGGCCAGGTGGTCGGTCTGGTGCGCGGGGGAGCGTTCGCCGCCCTTGTCCGCTGCGGCACCGCGCATTTCCGACAGGCGCACGCGCACTCCGCGCCGCGCCAGCTGCCAGGCGGCTTCGCTCCCGGCAAGGCCGCCGCCGATGATATGGACCTCGTGACTCATGCCGGGCGTTTAGCCGCGCCCGACGCGCTTGCCCACCCTTGCGGGGCTGTCTGCCTGCACCGATGGGCAGGGAACGGTCGGGCGGGAGCGTCGGTTTGGGAACGACGTGTAGGAGACCCCGCGATGTCCAGAGACCAGATCGACGCCGTTGCCAAGCTGAAAGCCGATCATGACCGGGTGGAAGCCCTGTTCAAGGAGCTGAAGGAGGCCGGTGAAGAGGAGACGCGCCGGCTTGGCGTTCAGGTCTGCAACCTCGTCAAGATCCACATGACACTGGAGGAAGAGCTGTTCTACCCGGCGCTGCGCGGCAAGCCCGAGGCGCTCGAGGACAAGCTCGACGAGGGGCTGATCGAACACGACGCGGGCAAGCTGATCATCAACGATGTCCTTGCCGACCCCGGCCAGGAGCGCCTTGCCCCCAAGCTGCAGGTGCTGGGCGAGCAGATGGTCCACCACCACGAGGAAGAGGAAGAAGACGGCGGGGTCTTCGATCAGGCCGGGAAGGCCGGGATCGACCTGGTCGAGATGCGCCGGGCGATGGACCGGCGTGAAGCCGAACTGCGAGCCGAGTTGAAGACAGGCGACCTGCCGGCGGCGGAGATGAACTTCGTCGATGTGGAGGCGACGCCGGAGTGAGGCCGAATTGAAATTTCACGCACCTCGCGTTATAACATGCGTATGAACAAGCCTGAGTCACTTGCCCGACAGCTCAAGCTGATCCGCATCGGCAATTCTACGGGGGTCATTTTGCCCAAGGAATTGCTGGAGCGCCTCGACCTTCAGGCGGGTGATAGCCTGTCGTGCCATCAGACGCCGGACGGGCTGGCCCTTGCCGCGAGGTCAGACGGGTTCGAAGCGCAGTTGGCCGAAGCCCGCAAGCTGATGAAGTCCTACCGCAACGCCCTGCGCGAACTGGCGAAGTAAGCGGGGGTGGAGGGCTGGACGTGGCTCCGGGAGGACGTTGTCCTCGCCATGCACGATGAGCAGCTGGCAGAACATGGCGGCCCCACCGGCGTGCGGGACGAAGGCTTGCTGCAGAGTGCCCTGGCTCGGCCCCAAACCGTCCTGGCCTACGGTGATCCGGATGCCTGCGATCTGGCAGCTGCCTATGCGTTCGGCATTGCCCGCAACCATCCGTTTGTCGACGGCAACAAACGGGCAGCTGCGCTTTCGGCACTGTTGTTCCTGCAACTCAACGGCGTTGCCTTCCGGATCGGGGAGGCGGAACTGGTGGTGATGGTCCAGGCTCTGGCTGGCGGCGAGCTTGACGAAGCACAGGTGGCGCAATGGTTCCGTGAGCGATCTGGATAGGAGCCATGCGATTGCGGCTGCAAGGCGCGCTTGTTGACTTCACGCAAGGATGGGTGGCGAAAAAGATGCAATCCAGCGGCATATTTTGGAGATGCCGATGGAACAGGTCAGCCCGGCCGAACTGATGGAGCGGAGCCTTGAACGCGTGGTCGAGGCGCTTGGAGATCCATGCGAGCCGGTGTTCGCGCGATTTTATGCAAGATTTCCCGACGCGCGCGATGCCTTCGTGCGCTTGGGCCTGGGATCGGCGGACAAGCTGCAGGAGCAGATGTTCGAGCAATTGATCTATTGCCTGACCACCTGGATCGAGCGCCCCGAGGAGGTGCGGATCGTGCTGAACAGCTCGGTGCCGCATCACCTCCAGACGCTGGAGGTGATGGTCGAATGGTACGATGGACTGATCGGATCGGCCTGTGCGGTACTGCGCGGGGCCGTGCCGGCCGAGGCGATGGACGAACTGGCCTTGTGGAACCGGATCGAGCGCGAGCTGCGCGAATGCGTGAGGAGATCAGTGGAACGGTAACGGCAATCTGCAGGGTGCCCGGAGCTGCCGAACCGGTCAGACGGCGGGGCCATATTCCACGTGGGTGCGGGTGAGCTTCAGGCGGTGGATCAGCCACTGGCCGGAGCGCTTCACGTAGGTTTCGTGGTAGTGCCCATAGCCCTGGAGGACGAGGGACCAGCCATCGCCATGCGGGGCCAGCAGGCGATCGTCCATCTGCCAGACTCCGGTGGCTTCGTCCGGGCCGTGGAAGGTGATCAGCGGCGAATAGACGTGGTGGATGGTCTTCAGGGTTTTCACGGCCTCCTTGACGTAGGCCATCATCGCGTCGCGGCCCTCGACAAGGACCATGCCGGGCGCTCCGGCCGGGCCGGCCTCACGCAGGTCGGCCGCACCGTCTTCGGTGAAGATCGTCGCGTACTGGTCCCAGTCCTTGGCGTCGAGCAGGTGGCAGTAGCGGTACTTGAGGCGTCGGATTGCCTCCAGCGCGACGATCTGTTCCAGGTCCTCCACGGATTGTCTCCTGTTTCCGTTCAGCGGTTTACTGCCTGAGCCGTGCGGCTCGATCAACCGCCGGGAAGGACGAGGCGGCCGTTCTCTTCCCGCTCCAGCGGGGCATGGGCGAGCACGGCGCCCAGCGGAAGTTCGGCATAGACATGCGGAAACAGGTCGCCCCCGCGCGAAGGCTCCCACTTCACCGCCTCACCCAGCGCGGCGAGGTCCACGGCGGCGAGATGGATGTCGGAATGGCCGGCAAAGTGCTTGTCGAGCGTGCCGGGCACCTGTTCCGCGGTGGACAGGTGGATGAAGCCGTCGGCGAGGTCGGCGAAGGAGCCCGCAAAGGCCCCGTCCTCCAGCAACTGCGCGAGCTGCGGCGCGGTGAGAATCTTGTAGGCGATTGCCGGGCGAGTCATGGGCGGCCTTGCGAGTGGGAGGAGTTCAGGGCTGCTCGTCCCCGTCCCCGTTATCGCCGCCGTCGTCGCTGTTAGGTAACCGCGCGAGCTCTTCGGCCACGGCCTGTTCTGCGGCGTTCTCCGGCTCTTCCTCATCGTCGAGGCGCACCGCGCTCACCACGTGTTCGTCGTCTGCGACGTTGAACAGTCGCACGCCGGCCGAGGACCGGCCGATCACCCGCAGGCTCTCGAGCGGGAGGCGGATCAGCTTGGCCTGATCGGTGACGAGCATCAGCTGGTCGGCCTGGGTGGCGGCGAAGCTGGCGACAACCGGACCGTTCCGGGCGATGTTGTCGATGTTGGTGATGCCTTGCCCGCCGCGGCCGGTGCGGCGGTATTCGTAGGCCGAGCTGAGCTTGCCGTAGCCGTTGGCGCAGACCGTGAGGATGAACTGCTCGCGTTCCTGCAGCTCGGCATATCGTTCGGCCGACATGGCCGGCTCGCCATCCTTCTCGCCCTTCCACGGAGCGAAGCGGACATATTCCTCGCGCTCTTCCGCCGTGGTGCCGACGCGGTGGAGGATCGAGAGCGAGATCACCTCATCATCGCCCTTCAGCACCATGCCGCGCACGCCGGTGGAGGTGCGCGACTGGAACTCGCGCACGTCATCCCCGGCAAAGCGGATCGCCTTGCCCGATTTCGTTGCCAGCAGCACGTCGTCGGTCGGTTCGAGCAGCGCGACGCCGATCAGCCGATCCTCGCTGCCTTCCTCGAAGCGCATCGCGAACTTGCCGTTCGACGGGATGTTGGTGAACAGGTCCATCGCGTTGCGGCGCACGTTGCCCTTGGCCGTGGCGAAGACGACGTGGAGCTTGCCCCATTCCGCCTCGTCCTCGGGCAGGGGGAGCACGGCGGCGATCGTTTCGTCCTTGTCGAGCGCCGGCAGCAGGTTGACGATGGGTCGCCCGCGCGTGGCCGGGCCGCCTTCCGGCAGCTTCCAGACCTTCAGGCGATAGACCTTGCCGGCGGTCGAGAAGAACAGCACCGGGGTGTGAGTGGAGGTGACGAACATCGTCCGCACCGCGTCCTCTTCCTTGGTCGCCATGCCGGCACGGCCCTTGCCACCGCGGTTCTGGGCGCGGAACGTGGAAAGCGGGGTGCGCTTGATATAGCCGTCGAGGGTGACGGTGACGACCATCTCCTCGCGCTCGATCAGGTCCTCGTCATCGATGCCGTCCCACGCCGGGGCGATCTGCGACAGGCGCGGCGTGGCATAAAGCTCCTTCACCTGCACCAGCTCGTCGCGCATCACGCCGTAGAGCTTCGCGCGGTCAGCCAGGATGGCGAGGAATTCCTCGATCGCGGCGGCTAGTTCCTTCAGCTCGTCGCCGATCTCGTCGCGGCCGAGCGCGGTGAGGCGGTGGAGCCGCAGGTCGAGGATCGCCTTCACCTGGACCTCGGACAGGCGGTAGGAGCCGCCTTCCTGTTCGGCGCTGGGCTCGATCGCCTCGACCAGGCGGATATAGGGTGCGATGTCCCCGATCGGCCATTCGCGGCGCAGCAGGGCCTCGCGCGCGGCAGCGGGGTTGTTGGACCCGCGGATGATCTTCACCACCTCGTCGAGGTTGGTCACCGCGACGACGAGGCCGAGCAAGATGTGCGCCCGGTCCCGCGCCTTGTTCAGTTCGAACTTGGTGCGGCGGGTGATGACCTCCTCGCGGAAGGCGATGAACGACTGGATGATGTCGCGCAGCGCGAGGATTTCCGGCCGCCCGCCGCGGATCGCCAGCATGTTGGCGGCGAAGTTCGACTGGGCCGGGGTATTGCGCCACAGCTGGTTGAGCACGACCTCGGGCGTCGCGTCGCGCTTCAGGTCGATGACCACGCGCACGCCTTCGCGGTTGGATTCGTCGCGGATGTCGGAAATGCCCTCGATCCGCTTGTCCTTGGCGGCCTCGGCGATCTTTTCGACCAGCCCGTTCTTGCCGACCTGGTAGGGGATCGAGGTGAGCACGATCGAGCGCCGGTCACCCCGGCCTTCCTCGATCTTGTGGTTGGCCCGCATGATGATCGAGCCGCGCCCGGTGTGATAGGCACTGCGCGCACCGGCCGTGCCGAGGATCATCGGCGCGGTGGGGAAATCCGGGCCGGGGATGATCTCGATCAGCTGCTCGGTGGTGATCGCCGGGTTCTCGATGAAGGCAAGGCAGCCATCGATCACTTCGCCGAGGTTGTGCGGCGGGATGTTGGTGGCCATGCCGACGGCAATGCCACCCGCGCCGTTGACCAGCAGGTTGGGAAAGCGGGCGGGGAGGACGGTCGGCTCCTGCCGCGACCCGTCGTAGTTGTCCGCGAAGGCGACCGTGTCCTTGTCGAGATCTTCCAGCAGGAAGTTGGCGACGCGGGCGAGGCGCGCCTCGGTGTAGCGCATCGAGGCCGGCGGGTCGGGGTCCATCGAGCCGAAGTTGCCCTGGCCGTCGATCAGCGGCACCCGCATCGACCAGTCCTGCGTCATTCGCGCAAGGGCATCGTAGATCGCGCTGTCGCCGTGGGGGTGATAGTTGCCCATCACGTCGCCGACGATCTTGGCCGACTTGCGATAGGGCCGCCCGGCGACGAAGCCGCCTTCCTGGCTGGCGAACAGGATGCGGCGGTGAACCGGCTTCAACCCGTCGCGCACGTCGGGCAGGGCGCGGCTGACGATCACGCTCATCGCGTAATCGAGATAGCTCGTCTTCATCTCGTCGACGATGTCGACGCGCTGGAATTCGCCCATCGGGGAGGCGGGATCGAGGATTTCGGTATCGTCGCTCACAGCTTGCGAAGTCTTTTCTGATCTGGGGAAAGTGCCGTGCCAGAGGCACTAGGCGAACATGGCCGCCAAGGCCAGCGGGCCGCCTCCAACATGGGGATGCGGCCGGGTCTTTTCCACACTTGCGGCCGGACGGGCCGTTTTCCCTCCGCTTGCGGCAAGTTGCATGAACGGCGAGACGAAATGCCATTCAATTCGCATTCAAGCTTATCGCGGTACCCCGGCATCTGTTGCCAAGGGGCCAAATCCCGGCCATTTGCGCAGGCGAAGTTTTGTGCAGGCGCGACCAGGCGGGGTTTGGGGCCGGGCGCGCGGCATTACAAGGAGAAGAATGCCCATGTTCCCGATCTCTAAGAGCGTCTCGCGCCTTGCCCTGGTCGCCGCCCTGGCTCTCGGCGGCACGGCCGGTGCCCTCGGCCTGGCCGCTCCGGCTGCCGCGAAGGAAGCGAAAGCCGAAGGCGGCTCCTATTCCCCGGCCTTCGCGAAGGGCGCGGCTGCGATCCAGAAGGAAATGGATGCGCTGAGCACCAAGAAGGGCAAGGTGCCGGAGGCCGAACTGAAGGCCACCGCCAACCAGCTCGCCCCCCGGGTCGAGGCGCTGGTGCCCTCGGTTTCGACGCCGATGGACAAGGCCGTCGCGGGGCAGTGGCTTTACCAGGTCGGCACGACCGGCGGTAACGATCAGGCGACGATCAAGGGCCTCGACCTCATGCTCGCCAGCGGAACCCTGCCGCCGACGACCGCGGCCCAGGTCTCGGTGATGCGCGGCCAGTATGCCTATGTCGGCAAGGACTACGCTAAGGCCATCGAGCTGCTTGGCCCGCAAGCTGCGGCCGGCGCTGCCGATGAAACCTCCGTGCGGATGCTGGCTGATGCCTATGTCCAGCAGAACCGCGCGGCCGAGGGCATCCGCGCCCTGCAGACCGCGATCCGCGCCCAGCAGGGCGCCGGCAAGGCGGTGCCGGAATCGTGGTACAAGGCCGGTCTGAGCCTGGCGCTCAACACCAAGGCCCTGAACGATGCGGGGCTGTTCAGCAGCGGTCTGGCTTCAAACTACCCCTCCACGGCCAACTGGGCGGTCGCCATCAGCGTGGTGCGGATGCTGGGCGCGTTCCAGCCGCAGGACATGCTGGACCTGCTGCGCCTGATGGACCGCACCAACAGCTTCTCCGAAGGCAACGAATATCTCGACTACATCCAGTCGGCCGATGCGCGCCGCCTGCCGGGCGAGGTGAACCGGATCATCGCCAAGGGCATGGCAGCGGGCAAGATCAGCACGTCCGACACCTTCGTGGCCGAAAGCCGCACGATCGCCAGCACGCGCATGGCGGCCGACAAGGCCTCGCTCCCGGCGGCCGAGCGCGACGCTCGTGCCCCTGCGGCGAGCACGGCCGCGGTCATGGGCGTTGCCGATGCCTTCCTCAGCTACGAGCAGCCGGCCACGGCCGAATCGCTCTATCAGGTCGCGCTGGCCAAGCCCGGGGTGGACGCCAATCGTGCGCTGACCCGTCTCGGGATCGCCCAGGTTGACCAGGGCAAGTATGCCGAGGCCCAGGCGAGCTTCGCCAAGGTCACCGGCGTGCGCAAGCCGATTGCCGATCTCTGGTCGATCTACGCGGCGCAGAAGGCAAAGGGCGGCTGATCGCTCCCGCCTCGCGCGAAAACAGGAAGGGCGGCCTCGCGGGGCCGCCCTTTTTGGTTGGGTGAGCCGGGCTATTCCGCCGGCTTGAACTCGCCGTCACTCTCGTCAAGCACGTGGAGTACGCCGTCGGCGATGGCGAAGAAGGCTCCGGTCAGCCGCAGTTCGCCCGAGGCTTCCTTCTGCCGCACGCAGGGGAAGCTGCGCAGGTTCGCGAGACTGACCTTGACCCCGGCCAGTTCCATGGCCCGTTCAGCGGTGCGTCCGGTCGTGCCGTACTGCGCGGCCACCGGTTCGCGCGCCTCGTCCAGTAGGGAGATCCAGTCGGCGATGAAGCCGCCTTCGCCCGGCTCCGCGCCCTTGAGGTCCTGCGTCAGCGCGGCCTTGGCGCCGCCGCACAGGCCGTGGCCCATGACCACGATTTCCTTCACCTTCAGCACCTGCACCGCGAACTCCAGCGCGGCCGAGACGCCGTGATGCCCGGGCGTGGTTTCGAACGGGGGAACCATCGCGGCCACGTTGCGGACGACGAAGATCTCGCCCGGGTCCACGTCGAAGATCTGCGCGGGATCGACCCGGCTGTCGGAGCAGGCGATGACCATCACCTGCGGCTCCTGGCCTTCGCGCAGGGTGGCCCAGCGTTCGCGGTTGGGCGTCCATCCGGTGTTGCGGAAGCGGCGGTAACCGGCGATCAACCGGTCCATCTGGGGGGAGAGTTCGTTAGCCATGGCGGCCTTTTGGCGGCACCATTTGTCTCTGGCAAGCAAAAGCCCAAGCGCCTAAATGCGCGTCATGAGTCATCTTGCCGACAGCCCGTCTCCGACCTCACCAGCGGATCTTTCTTCAGGAAAATCCGAGCGTCAGCGCAAACCCGACTGGATCCGGGTGAAGGCGCCGACCAGCGCCGGCTATGGCGAGACGCGCCAGCTGATGCGCGAGCTGAAGCTGAACACCGTGTGCGAGGAGGCGGCCTGCCCGAACATCGGGGAGTGCTGGACCAAGAAGCACGCGACCGTGATGATCCTGGGTGACACCTGCACCCGCGCCTGCGCGTTCTGCAACGTCAAGACGGGGATGCCCCGCGCAGTCGACAAGGATGAGCCGGCCCACGTGGCCGAGGCCGCCGCCCGGCTCGGGCTGGAGCATATCGTCATCACCTCGGTCGACCGCGACGATCTGCCCGATGGCGGTGCCGGCCAGTTCGTCAAGGTCATCCGCGCCCTGCGCGAGGCGACGCCCAAGACCACGATCGAGATATTGACACCCGATTTCCGCGGCAAGATGCAGGCCGCCGTCGAAGCCATCGTCGCCGCCGGGCCGGACGTCTACAACCACAACCTCGAAACCGTGCCCCGGCTCTATCCGACGATCCGGCCCGGCGCGCGATATTATGCGTCGCTGCGGCTGCTGGAGGAGGTCAAGCGGCAGGACCCGCTGCTGTTCACCAAGAGCGGGATCATGCTGGGCCTTGGCGAACAGCGGCTCGAGGTCCACCAGGTCATGGATGACATGCGCAGCGCCGGGATCGATTTCCTGACCATGGGCCAGTACCTGCGGCCCACTCCGAAGCACGCCGAAGTGGCCGAGTTCGTCAGCCCACAGACCTTCGCCGCCTATGGGGCGATCGCCCGGGCCAAGGGGTTCCTCCAGGTCGCGTCCAGTCCGCTCACCCGGTCGAGCTATCACGCGGGCGACGATTTCAGGGCGATGCGCACGGCGCGGCAGGCTCAACAGGCGAAACAGGCGCGCGCGTAAGGCCATGGGGGCAGCAACGATTCAGGAGACCCGGCGCCTGCCGTGGAGCGCCGAGCAGATGTTCGACCTTGTGGCGGACGTGGGCCGTTACGCCGAGTTCCTCCCCTGGGTCGTGGCGACGCGGGTCCGTTCCGACAGCGAGACCGAGATGGTGGCCGACATGCTGGTCGGCTTCTCGGCCCTGCGGGAGAAGTTCACCTCGCGCGTCGAGAAGAGCCGGCCGGACGAGATCCGCGTGCACTACATGGATGGCCCGATGAAGGACCTCGACAACCGCTGGCAGTTCCGCGCGCTGGGACCGCACGAGTGCGAGATCGACTTCCGGGTCGAATTCGCGTTTCGCAATCCCCTGTTCCAGAAGCTTGCCGGGCAGTACCTCGACAAGGCCTTCCGCAAGATGGTGGCAGCCTTCGAGACGCGGGCCGCCCAGCTTTACGGCGTTTCACAGGCCGGCTGAGCCCGCGCCGTCAGGGCAGCAGCAGGCCCAGCGCCACCATGGTCGCCTGAAGGCGCACGCCGGCCCGTGTCGTGGCGGTGAAATGCTGTTCCTCGGCCACCGCATCCTCGTCCTCCGTGGCTCCGCGCGTAGCCTTGGCGAAGACGACGGTGCCGACGGGCTTGTTCTTGCTGCCGCCATCCGGACCGGCAATGCCGCTGATCGCCACGGCCACATCGGCGCGGCTGTGGGTGAGGGCGCCCTGCGCCATGGCCCAGGCGCAGGCGACGGAGACAGCGCCGAACGTATCGATGATGTCCCCCGAAACGCCCAGCAGCTCCTGCTTGGATTCGTTAGAATAGGTCACGAAGCCCCGCTCGACCACGGCCGACGAGCCGGCCACCTCGGTCAGCGCGGCAGAGACCAGCCCGCCGGTGCAGCTTTCCGCGAGGACGACCTTGCGGCCGATGGCGGCGTTTTCGGCAATCACGCGCCGGGCAAGGTCATAGACTTCGGCGGGGAACAGGGTGTCGGGCATGGATCAGGAAGCCTTGCAGATGGCGAACTTGCCGAGCCTCGCCTCGCCCGCCTTGCTGCCGAGCCCGACCATCAGCGCGATCAGTTCGGCGGTGTTTTCGGCGGGGAGCGGGGCGAGCAGCGAGAGGACCCGGTCCACCGTGGGGCAGGAATCGGGCTTGAGCTTGCTGGCGACGATGCCGGCCAAAGCCGCATCGGCCATCGGCATCAGGCTCTCGTCGGGCATGACCGAGAAGATCTGCGCCGCATCGGGATTGGCCGCGCTGCTCATGCGCAGGAACGCGGCCTTGGCGGCGGGCCAGGACCGCTGCTTGCCAGCGGCATAGCGGGCGGCAAGGTCGGTGCCGTTGTGAGTCAGCCAGGCACTCGGCGGCAGGCTGACCGCGCAGGTGCGGGTGGCGCTGCCGATCGCGCTCGGCAGGGCATAGGTGGACAGGGCCGTGACCTCGCCCTGGGTCAGGCAGGGCAGGTCGGCCGCGGCGGCAATCTGCGGCGCGGCGAGGGCCGGGGCGGCGAGCAGCAGGGCAAGTCTGCGGATCATCACGGTCTCCTTCAGAGCCGAACGCTTAAAGTCGGACAAGGCTGGCGACGGCCTGGGCGGCAATGCCCTCGCGCCGCCCGGTCGGGCCGAGGCCCTCGGTCGTCGTGGCCTTCACGCTCACCTGTGCAACGTCCAGGTCAAGGATTTGAGCCAGCCGGGCCTGCATCGCCGGGCGGTGCGGCCCGATCTTCGGCGCTTCGCAGACGATGGTCAGGTCGACATTGCCGATCGCGTGCCCGCTTTCGCCCACCAGCCGCGCCGCGTGGGCGAGGAAGCGGTCGGACGAGGCGCCCTTCCACTGCGGATCGGATGGCGGAAAATGCTGGCCGATGTCCCCTGCGCCGATCGCGCCGAGCAGCGCGTCGACGAGGGCATGGATGGCAACGTCTGCATCGCTGTGCCCGGCAAGGCCGTGAGTGTGTTCGACCTTCACTCCGCACAGCCACAAGGCCTCGCCCTCAGCCAGGCGGTGGACATCGAAGCCGGTGCCGATGCGGACCGCCGGCGCCGGGGCCGCGAAGTCTGCGGCGAAGGTGAGCTTGTGCAAGGCTTCATCTCCTTCGACCAGCGCCACGTCGAGCCCGCCGGCGCGGGCGACCTGGGCATCGTCGCCCGCCGTGGCCGGACCCGACCAGCCGCGATGCGCCCCGAGAATTTCCGCGAATCGGAAGGCCTGCGGCGTCTGGACCCGGCGCAGGGCCGAGCGGTCGGCGCTTTGCCCCATCATTCCGGCAAGATCGTGGCACAGGCTGTCCACCACCGGCAACACCGGGATCGCGGCCGGGCTTTCGCCCAGCGCGGCGAGTAGCCGGTCCACCACCGCGCGCGGCACGATCGGGCGGGCGGCATCGTGGATCAGG
>Ga0207698_10000091_pt1 | contig 58621 bp, 51 predicted proteins | sample KBSCornC22_FD_184298 | JGI IMG/M metagenome (GOLD analysis project Ga0207698, IMG submission 184298) | Corn rhizosphere microbial communities from Kellogg Biological Station, Michigan, USA - KBS Corn C2-2 (SPAdes) (version 2) | ecosystem: Host-associated > Plants > Roots > Rhizosphere > Soil ... | reverse complement strand
CACTCGCTTCGGGCCTGCTGGTGCGGGCACAGTCTCACGCCCACCGTTACCGGCGCGTAATGCTAGCAAGCCTACCGAGTGGGGTCCTGACAGTGCCGACGCCGAGCTCGGGCGCGCGGTCAGCGGCGCGCGCCCACCAACTCGTCAGCGGGCTCCTCGAGACCGATCACCCCGTAGTCCCAGCCGGTGCGCCGGTAGACGACGCTCGGACGGTCGCTGGCCGAGTCGATGAAGAGGAAGAAGTCGTGGCCGACCAGCTCCATGCGGTCGACGGCCTCTTCTTTGGTCATGCGCTCGGCCGGGAACACCTTGTCGCGGATGACGACGGGGCTCCAGTCCTTCTCGGCTTCTTCGTCGGAGACCACCGGGATGGATCCGGTCGTCACCGCATCGATCACCTCCGGGCTGGCCGGGGTGAGGTCGGTGCCGGCGAAGCCGCCGGCGGATGCCTCGCGCAGCGAGGTCGGACGGTGCTGCCCGCGATGCACCTTCTTGCGGTCCTTCGCCTGACGGATGCGCTCGACGAGCTTGTCGAGGGCCATGTCGAATGCCGCGTACTTGTCCGCCCCTCCGGATTCGGCGCGCACGATCGGGCCCGGACCGATCAGGGTGAGCTCGACGCGATCGTCACCGCTGGAGCCGCGGGTCTCGTGGTGGCGGAGCACCTTGATCTCGAGGGCGAGTGACTTGTCGGCGAGGTGCTCCACGCGTTCGGACTTCTCGATCGCATAGCTCTCGAAGCGATCCGGGATCCCCACTCCGCGACCGGTGACCGTGATGTCCATGGCAGCCTCCTCCTGCTCCTTGCGGGCCAGACCATCCTCGACAGGCCGTCGGGTTCAGGCGGTTTCAGGTCCGCACTTTTGCCCACCGTAGCGCCGCGACCCCGGGATGTCACGGAAAGCCCGCTGGGCGTTCGCGCCGAACTGCCACAGAAGGTCCGAAGAGCTTCGGCGTCGAGGCGACAACAGCGGCTGCGACGACCTCGGCGCCCGCGGAACGAAGGGCCCCAGCCGCCGCCGCGAGGGTCGCGCCCGTCGTCACCACGTCGTCGACGAGCAGGAACCGGCGACCGGCCACGGCGGCGCTGACCTCGAACGCGCCCTCGAGGTTGCGCTCCCGCTCGTCGATCGAGAGCGTCTTCTGCGCGCGGTGCGGACGGGCGGGCGCGAACACCCGGGCTCGGTCGAGCCCCGCACCTGCGATCAGCGCCGGCACGGGGTCGAAGCCGCGTCGACGGCGGGCGCGCCGCGATCCGGGAACCGCCGCGACCTCGGCCCCCGTGAGGTCGAGGCCGGTGCCGGCTTCGGTGACCGCGGCAGCGAGGGCGGGAGCGAGCACGCGCGCCAGGTCGGCGCGCCCCTGCTCTTTGAACGCCAGGATGACGGCCCGCGCCACCCCGTCGTATTCGAGCCCCGAGAACACCGGTGTGCCGTCGGGCAGCCGCCTGCCGCTCGGCTCGGGTCGGAGCGCGGTCCGGCATGCCGCGCATACCGCACGGTCGGGCAGCCCGCAGCCCGCGCACTCCACAGGAAGCAGCAGAGCGAGCGCGTCGAGCGCGGCGTGACGGAGGATGTCGAGCATGTCTCCACGGAGCATCTCTTCACGGTGCAGCGCGCGCCGCCGCAGCGGGCCGCGCCCGCGGCATCCGGGGAGAACTCCTACTGCTGCGAGGCGAGGAAGGAGGCGTTCAGCCCGGTGTCCTGCCAGCCGAGGCTGCCGCTCAGGCTGAACACCGAGCCCGTGGAGTCCAGCACGCGGATTCCGCCCGGTCCGTTGCCCCCGACGACGGCTACTCCGTCATTCAGCGAGCCGAGTCGCTGCTTCTGACCACCGATGTCGTAGCTGTCGACGACGGTGGAGTCGCTCTCCTGGCTGAGAGCGACGACGCTTCCACTGCTCGCCCACGAGGCGCCGAGAATCGGATCGCTGCCGGTCGACAGGTAGTTGGGCGGCCCCAGCGAGGTCGGCACCAGGTCTTTGTCGCGGATGATCCCGGCGACGAACAGCTTCGGCCCCGACGAGGTGCGAGCCGCCATCAACAGGCGCGTGCCGTCGCGCGAGACCGCCATCGAGATCACCTGGCCGTCGAAGCTGAACGCCACCGGATGCGGCTTGCCCTCAGCGTCGTAGGCGATGATCGCTCCCGGTTTGTTCACCGGCACGCTCCAGACGAAGTCCTCGGGATCCAGGGACGGCACCGCGAGGCCCGGTCGACTGTCGAGCACGACCGCCGCGGAACCGCCGCGGACGACCGACACCCCACCCGGGGTCAGCGCCGCCACCTGGTCGCCGTCGTGCCCCACCGCGGCGCCCAGCATGGCCAGTTTGTCGATCGCCGGGCCGATGCCGGGGAGCGGGCGCACCGATCCGGCCACCAGGGTCCCGAACTGTCCCTTCTGGAATCCGATCGGATCGGGCAGCACGGTCTCGAGGTGGTCGGGCTCTGGACCGTCGCTGACGGTCAACGGGAATCCGCCGACCGTGATCGAGGCGCCGGCCGGTGCGACGGTACTCAGGCTCTGGGTGAGCTGCTGCGTCATCCGCCTCCTGCCCGCCGCGGATTCTGCCGATACCTCGGACGTCAGGTCGACGGTGGCGCGGCGGTTCGAGTCGATGGCGGGCGCGCCGGTCAGAGTGGTTCCGCTCGGGAATGCCGTGACCACCGCGCCCTTGAGCCACTCGGGCGGGCCGGCGAGCAGCCCCTTCACGATCCGCGAGGCCTGTGTGCCATCGGCGAACCAGCGCCGGTCGGGAACCAGGTACTGGAAGGTCGGGTCGAAGAAGTAGAGATCGTACGAGTGGAAGAAGGAGGCGAAGCGGTTCGGGGTCAGCACGGTTCCGTCCGGTGCACTCGAGATGCGCCACTGCCCCTTCGAATCCTTCTGGAAGTGGAACTGCAGCGGCTTGCTCGGGGCGTCGACGTAGCTGGTGTACTGGCCGGTGGCATCCACCTCGGCCGAGACCGAGACGGCGATCTGCAGCACGTCGCCGCCGATGTTCGCCGGCAGGATCGGGCTGGAGCTGATCAGGGTGCCGGCGTTCGGATTCCACTTGTTGCGGAAGCCGTCGGTCAGGAACTCGCGGGCGACCGAGTAGTTGAGCTGCGGTCCGCGGCCGGCCTTGATGAATCCCTCGAGGATGTCCTGCTGACTGGCCCCCTTGACCGGGTGATCGGGCAGGGTGATCGGCTCGCCCCCCGCGCCGCCCTGCGGCACGATCAGCTTCGAGACATCCCCGCTGGTCGGGATGTTGGCACAGCCGGCCAGGACCAGAGCGCCGGCCAGGACCACGGCTCCGAGTGCGGCCCGGCGCGTCACGCGGCATCCTCCTCGGGCGGCATCGGGATCGGCGACCCCATGACGAGCGCACCGAACTGCCGCGGAAGGGTGAGGCGGAAGCAGCTGCCCTGCCCCTTCTCGGACCAGACGTCGAGGCGGCCGCCGTGCACGGCAGCATCCTCGAGGGCGATGGCCAACCCCAGACCGGTGCCGCCGGTCGTGCGCTGGCGCGAAGGGTCTGCTCGCCAGAAGCGGTCGAAGACCCGCGCCAGCTCGGCCGGCGTGAGCCCGATGCCGTGGTCGCGCACTGCGATGGCCACCGCCTCGGCGTCGCTATCGACGTAGACGTCGATCGGCAGGCCCTCGCCGTGATCGATGGCGTTGCCCAGCAGGTTCTGCAGGATGCGGCGGATGCGGCGCGCGTCGACATCGGCCTCGAAGTACCCGCCGGGCGCCATCAGCCGGATCTCGGTCTGCTTCTCCTCGGCGAGCGGAGCGACCGCCTCGATGGCGTCCTCGACCAGGCGCACCAGGTTGGTGGGATCGGTCTCGAGCTGAACCGCGCCGGCGTCGTACCGGCTCATCTCGAGCAGGTCGGCGAGGAGCACCTCGAAGCGCTGGGTCTGGGCGTGGAGCAGTTCTGCGGTGCGCGCGGTGGCCGGCGGGAAGGTGTCGCGCTGGTCGTAGAGCACGTCGCCGGCCAGGCGGATCGTGGTCAGCGGGGTGCGCAACTCGTGCGAGACATCCGAGACGAAGCGCTGCTGCAAACGCGACAGGTCGGCGAGCTGCCGGATCTGGCGCTGCATGCTGTCGGCCATCCGGTTGAACGATCGCGCCAGCACGGCCAACTCATCGTTGCCGCGCTCGCGAAGCCGCTCCTCGAGCTGGCCGGCCGCCAGCTTCTCGCTGGTCTCGGCAGCCAACCGCACCGGACCGACGATCAACCGCACGATCAGGTAGGCGACGGCTCCGATCAGCACCACCAGTGCGAGCCCGCCCAGCACCAGGGTGCGCTGCACGAAGTCGAGGGTCTGCTGCACGTCGCTGAGGTTGTAGACCAGGAAGAGCTGGTACTGGCCGGCCTCCGGCACGTCGAGCAGCGAGCCGACGATGATCCCGGGATCGGCTCCCCCGGACTTCTTGGGCATCGCGATCGACTGCCAGGAGAGCTGGCCCGTTCCTCCGCTCTGCACCGACTTGGTGAACGCGGCGCTGGGGTGCAGCTGCTCGAAGCCCTCGCTCGCCCGGTTCTCCATCAGCGACGGCCCCGGCTGACCAGGTGCGCGCAGGATCGCGATGAGGGTGGTCGATGACACGGTCGCCTGGATGGCGCTGGTTGCGCTGTCTTCCGCCGATTCGAAGTCCGTCGAATCGCTCAGGTCCTGCGCCTGCGTGAACACCGTCTGCGCACTCGTGGTGGCCCGACCGGCCTGCCCTGTCACCTGCTGGAGCCGCTGTTCGAACAGGTTGGAGCTCACGCTGTTCGAGATGTAGGCACCGATCGCGGTGATCGCGATGGCCGAGAGCAGCACCGTGATCGCGACCGTGCGGATGCGCAGCGAACCCCGCCACAGCCGCGCAAGGCGGCCCGGCGCATCGCGCCAGTTCCGCCAGTCAACGCGCATGTCAGGAACCTACGTCACGGCCCCTGCGCGATAGCCGACACCGCGCACCGTGGTGACGATTCTCGGATTGTCGGGATCGTGCTCGACCTTGGCCCGCAGCCGCTGCACGTGCACGTTGACCAGTCGCGTATCGGCCTTGTAGTGGTAGCCCCAGACCTGCTCGAGCAGCATCTCGCGGGTGAACACCTGCTGCGGCTTTGCTGCGAGCGCCAACAGCAGCTCGAACTCGAGCGGGGTCAGGTTGATGCGGCCGTCGCCCCTGCGGACCTCGTGCCCTGCGACGTCGATGACGAGATCGCCGATGCCGATCGCGTCACTGGTGGTCGGGAGGGTGGGGCGCAGCCGGGCCCGGATGCGTGCCACCAGCTCTTTGGGATTGAAGGGCTTGACCACGTAGTCGTCGGCGCCGCTTTCGAGGCCGCGCACGACATCCGAGGCATCGCCCTTGGCGGTGAGCATGATGATCGGCACGCCGCTCTCGGCACGGATGTGCGCGCAGACCTCGATGCCGTCCATGCCGGGCAGCATGAGGTCGAGCAGCACCAGGTCGGCCTTGCCGGATCGGAACAGGTCGAGGGCGGCCTGGCCCTCCCCCGCGAACTGCGGCTCGAACCCCTCGGCACGCAGAACGATACCGATCATCTCGGCGATGGCGGGGTCATCATCGACCACCAGGATGCGCGCGTTCATCGTCCTCGTCAGTCGTAGGCGCCCTCGATGGGGCGGGGATGTTCTCGCCCCAGAGTAGTCGTGACATCTGCTCTGTTGTGGTGCGGGCGGCGGGGCGGCCGTCGGGAAGGGGGCGCGGGGGTACCGTGGTGGCGTTCCCAGTAACCGCTCAGATTGGACGAAAATGGCCGACGCGCCGTCCCCCCGTTCCTTGCTCTCTCGTCTCATCGCCGAGACGTTCGGCACCTTCATGCTCGTGTTCGGCGTGATCGGCGCCGCGCTCTTCATCTCCGGCGCCACCGGCCCGCTCGGCGTCGCCCTCGCCGTCGGCCTGGCCGTGCTCACCGCCGCCTACGCGGTCGGCCACATCTCGGGCGGTCACTTCAACCCGGCCGTCTCGATCGGCGCCGCAGCGGCCGGGCGGATGCCGTGGAAGGACGTGCTGCCCTACATCGGCGCCCAGCTGGTCGGTGGCATCCTGGCCACGCTCACGCTCTGGGCCATCGCGGCGACCAGCGGAGGCAAATTCACGGCCAACTTCGCGGGAGTCTCGAACGGCTACGGCGACCACTCGCCCAGCGGATTCGGCATCGGCGCCGTCATCATCACCGAGATCGTGATCACCTGCCTGTTCGTCTGGATCATCCTCGGCGTCACGGCCCCGAACGCCCATGTCACCGCCGGCTTCGCGCCGTTGGCGATCGGACTGGCTCTGACTCTGTTCCACCTGATCGCCATCCCGATCGACAACGCCTCGCTGAACCCGGCTCGCTCGATCGCCACCGCCATCCTCGGCGGCTGGGCTCCCCTCGGCCAGGTCTGGGTGTTCATCGTGGCCCCTGTCGTCGGGGCGCTGATCGCCGGCTTCACCTGGAAGGAACTGTTCGAACGCGCCAAGTAACTTCGCACACGACGAAGGCCCCGGGTTCCGCCCGGGGCCTTCGTCGTTCAGTCGTGGGGCGGCTCGGGCCATCGCACCTCGACGGATGACGTGGGCGGCAACTCGATCGCGTCCGGCCTGATCTCGCTCATTTGCCGGCGCTACCGCTGCAGACGTTCACGTCACCGCAGAGCGTGCCACCGGCGGGCGCGGAGTCGACGACCGAGGTCCTGATCGCGGTGAACCCGGCGACGGTTCCGGCCGGCAGCCCGTCGGCCGCCTTGAGATACACCGAACGCTCCCCGATCATCAGCCCGGTGCTCGGATCGATCACGATGTCCTGGCGCGTGACCGGACCATCCGCAATACCGATCGCGACCCCGATCCGCCCATCGAGATTCGCCTGCTTCTCGGTGATCGAGACACCGGGGATCAGCGCCGCAGCCCGATACAGCGCCGCCCGCAGATCGGCGGGCACGATCCCAGATCGCAAGGTGTCCGCGATGTAGACGAACGCCTCGGAGTCCGGTCCTGAGCCCGCGCCCAGCGTCATCCGGTAGATCTGGTTCAACAACTGATGCGGGTCCCTCGGCAACGCGGCCAATGCCGTGGGCGAGACGACCGCAGGCGAGCCGTAGAAGCCGCCCGCGGCGGCACGCAGCGTGCCGTCCCCGTTCGGGAACTCCTTGGTCTGCTGTTCGACCTGATTCCGAGCGAGCTGCGCAGACTCGGCACCAAAGGTCTTGTACACCGTCGAGGCCGGCCGAACCCAGACCCAGTCGTCATTCTTGTCGGCGGGCACGTAGAGCTGATCGGTGCTCGCTAGCTCGTAGCTGATGAACCGACCCGGCTGATCAACGGTTGATGTCTGCACGATCCCCACGGCGTTGGTCTCGATCTTGAGATACTGGCCGGGCCCGACCACGGGGTCCGCGTTGTGAATCGCGGCGACGGCCGCCGACGTCAAGGTGTCAGCCGCAGCCGGATCCGCGCCGCCGCGCCAGCCCGCAAGCCCGACGATGTTTGTCAGCACGAGCGCAGCCGCGATTCCTGCGGCCCCCACGACGCCGAGGCTCGTCCAGCCGGCGCGTCTCAGAGCGCGGCGCTTCCTCGTGGCCTGCGCGGCCCGCGGCGCCGCCGCGTCCAGGAGCGCGGCGCGGCCCGCGATGATCGCTGTCGTCGACGGCTCGGCGACGTCGTCACGCACCTTGCGGAGCAGCGTCAGCTCGTCCTGATTCACGTCCATGTTCCACCTCCTCGGCCGAAGCGTCTCGGCCGGATGCCTCGCGCAGCTGACGCCGCGCTCGATTGAGTCGTGAGCGGACGGTCCCGACGGGAACGCCCAGGGCCCGGGCGACGCCCTCGTAGTCGAGGTCGCCCCAGGCGTACAGCAGCAGAGCGTCGCGATCGCGAGCCGGCATGCGGTGGATCGCCGCGGCCAGCTTCCTGACCTCACGGTCGGCATCCAGCCGATCGTCAGGCCGATCGACGCCCCCGGCCGTCCGCGGTGCGGCAAGGCCGTCGGCAACGAGGCCGCGCCAGGCTCGTGCCTCCTGCCGGCGGTGCTTGCTCAGCAGCACAGTCGCGATGCCGAACAGCCAAGGCCGAGCGTCATCCACCGAGTCATCGAACGATTCCCGTTTCTCGAACGCCACGAGGAAGGTCTCGGACATGATGTCGTCAGCGGCCTCGCCGATCCGTCGAGATGCGTACCGGTGGATGACCGCAGCGTGCCGGTCGTAGAGTTCCGCGAAGGCCACAGGCGACTCCCGCGACCGGCGGATGATCTCGCTGTCGGTGCTCACAATAGATATTGCACATTCGGGCGAGAAGAGTTCACGCGGGCTCGGTCACGCACTGATGCCCCACGGTTTCCGGATGGCGGCCAGACGAGCAGCTGCCTCTAGGGTCGAGGGATGGAACTCTTCGACGCTCCGACGCTGACCGGGTCGCGCGTCACCCTCGAACCGCTGTCCATCGATCACCTGGAGGGCCTGCGCGCAGCGGCCGCCGAGAACGAGCTGTGGCGCGCCTGGTACACCAACGTGCCTCATCCCGACGCGATGGCCGATGAGATCGCGCGCCGTCAGCGTCTGCACGAGCAGGGGCAGATGCTGCCCTGGGCGACGCGTCTGAACGCCACCGGCCGCGTCGTCGGCATGACGACCTTTCTGAACCCGAGCAAGGATGCCACCCGGGTGGAGATCGGAGCCACCTGGCTCGCCGCGAGCGCCCAGGGCACCGGGGCGAACCGCGAGGCGAAGCTGCTGCAGTTGACCTACGCGTTCGACGAGCTGCACTGCATCGCCGTGGAGTTCCGCACCCACTGGCACAACCGCCAGTCGAGGAACGCGATCGCGGCGCTGGGAGCCAAGCAGGATGGGGTGCTGCGCAACCATTCGGTGGGTCCGCAGGGCGCCGTCCGCGACACGGTGGTGTTCTCGATCATCGCCGGCGAGTGGCCGGCCGTGCGTGTCGGGCTCGAGCACTCCCTCGCGCGCGGAGCTGCCGCCGCGGCTCAGTAGCGGTAGTGGTCGGGCTTGTACGGCCCGTCGACCGGCACGCCGATGTAGGCGGCCTGCTCGGGGGTGAGCTCCGTCAGCTCGACGCCGAGGGCGTCGAGGTGCAGTCGGGCGACCTTCTCGTCGAGCTTCTTCGGCAGCACGTAGACGCCGACCGGGTAATCCGGGAGGTTCGTGAACAGTTCGAGCTGCGCGAGCACCTGGTTGGTGAACGAGTTGCTCATCACGAACGAGGGATGCCCGGTGGCGTTGCCCAGGTTCATCAGGCGCCCCTCGCTGAGCACCAGGATGCTGCGGCCGTTCGGCAGGCGCCACTCGTGCACCTGCGGCTTGATCTCGACCTTCTCGGCGCCCGGGAGCGCCTCGAGCTTGGCCATCTCGATCTCGTTGTCGAAGTGGCCGACGTTGGCGACGATGGCCAGGTGCTTCAGACCGGTGAGGTGGTCGACGGTCACGACGTCCTTGTTGCCGGTCGTGGTGATGAGAATGTCGACCTCGTCGATCACGCTCTCGAGGCGGGCGACCTGGAAGCCGTCCATCGCGGCCTGCAGGGCGTTGATCGGGTCGATCTCGCTCACGATGACGCGAGCGCCCTGGCCCTTGAGCGCCTCGGCGGCACCCTTGCCGACATCCCCGTAGCCGGCCACGAACGCGACCTTGCCGCCGATGAGCACGTCGGTCGCGCGGTTCAGGCCGTCGGGCAGCGAGTGCCGGATGCCGTACTTGTTGTCGAACTTCGACTTCGTCACCGAATCGTTGACGTTGATCGCCGGAAACAGCAGCTCACCGCGCTGGGCGAGCTCGTAGAGCCGGTGCACGCCCGTCGTGGTCTCTTCGGTGACGCCCATGATGCCCGCGGCGACCCTCGTCCAGCGGCCGGGGCTGCTCGCGAGCGAGCGGCGGAGCACATCGAGGATGACGCTCCACTCGTGGCTGGCACCCGGCTCCGTGGCGGGCACCGAGCCGGCGAGCTCGTATTCACGGCCGGTGTGGACGAGGAGGGTCGCATCCCCGCCGTCGTCGAGGATCAGGTTCGGACCGTCGAAGTCGCCCTCGTAGCCGGCCGCGGCGCTCCAGTCGAAGATCTGCTCGGTGCACCACCAGTACTCCTCGAGGGTCTCGCCCTTCCAGGCGAAGACGGGCACCCCGGTGGGGGCGTCGACCGTGCCGGTGGGGCCGACCGCGACGGCCGCGGCCGCCTCATCTTGGGTGGAGAAGATGTTGCAACTCGCCCAGCGCACCTCGGCGCCGAGAGCCACCAGGGTCTCGATCAGCACCGCGGTCTGCACGGTCATATGCAGCGAGCCGGCGACGCGCGCGCCCTTGAGCGGTTGCGAGGGCCCGAATTCCTTGCGCAAGGCCATCAGACCGGGCATCTCGTGCTCGGCCAGGCGCAGCTGATGCCGGCCGGCCTCGGCGAGTGAGAGGTCGGCGACTTTGAACGGGAGGGTGGTCTGCACGGCGTCAGGCATGCAGCCATTCTGACAGCCCACGCCGAGGGTCAGGCCCGCAGCCCGAAAAAAGGCTAGGCGCCGAGCTGGTCCATGACCACGTGCCGAACGACCTGCCAGCCCTGCGGCGCCGAGAGCTTCTCGGCATGCCGCTCGCAGAGGTCGTAGCTGTGCGGCTCGTGGCGGATGCTGAGCGGCCCCAGCACCGCCATCGCATCGGCGTAGTCGTACGTCAGCGTGGCGACGGCCTCGTTCCCGCAGGCGACTTTGCTGCACAGGCGGGGCATGCCGCCACGATAAACCCGGGGGCCGACGCCTCCACGCAGCCACGCTTAGACTTGCCGCATGGCTCGCTCGACCCAACGCGTGTCCGCCCGCTCCGGGCGCCGCGATCGGCACGGGCGCGGCATCCGCTCGGCGGTCACCGGGCCGGTTCTCGAGCCGATTCGCACCCGCGCCGACTTCTTCGACTCGTGCGTGGCGTCGGCCGTCGAGTACGTCCAGGACGAGTGGCCTGACGAGCTCAGGGGCGTGAGCTTCGAGGTGGCCGGCGTGCCGCGCGGTGAGCCGGGGCCGGCCGGCGTCGACCGCTGGCGGGTCAGCCCGCGCGAGCGCCGGGTCGTGCTGTACCGCCTGCCGATCGAACGGCTCGCCCACCTGCACAAGGACGACGAATGGCACCGCCGATCGTTCATCGAGAGCTGCGTCTTCCGAGCCGTCGCCGAACTGCTCGGCAAAGACCCGTGGGACATCGCGCCGGAGCGCTACCGGCACTTTTAGGTTTTCTGACGCGCCGCCGCTCCTGCGGCGCGTGACGCTCCCGCCGATACGAGCGCGGTCGCATCCGCTTTGTTAGGGGCGGATGACGATCGGGCCGGAGACGGGCCCCGCGGACGAGACTCCGTAGTGCGCGAGCTGCGCACCACCCGCGTACGAGACGGCGGCCACGAGACCCGCGGCGTTCTTCAAGAGATAGACGGTGTCCGGTGTGACCGCGATCGACGCGGAGCCGCCCGCTGCGATGGTCAGCGAGAGGGACGTGCCGCCGGACTGGGCGTCCAGGCTCACCGTGACGCTCGCCTTGGTCGGGTTCACGATCGACACCATCGGGGCGGGACCCGCCGCGATGGCGACGGCGGTGTCCCCGTTGAGCACCGGAGAGGGTTCGAACCACGCGAAGTCGGACGGCGGCGCCGTGGTGTCGCTAGTCACGGCGGCGCCCCCGTGCGTCGACGGGTCTTCGGCCGTTGACACCCGCACCCCGGCGACCACCGGTTGATCGGCGTCGATGACGACGGTGTAGATGCCGTCCGGGATCGTCACCTGGCCCGAGTCGGTGCCGGCAGCCGAGTCCAGGCCCAGTTCGCTGACCTGGCCGGAGCTGACATCCACCTCGAACGAGAGGCCGTCGAGCTTCGCGTCCTGCGGCTTCAGCTCGACCTGGACCTTCGCCGGTCGGGAGCCGGGTACCGCGACGCGCACGGCCGCCACCACGTCGTCCCAGTCCGACAGGCCCAGGGTCTTGTTGACGCCGAGGGCATCCAGCACGCGAACGCCGGGGATGACCAGGTGCGTCGCCGGATCGCCCGCGGCTCCGACCACGTCGACGCCACCGGCATCCAGCCCGCGCACGATCGACTGCTGCAAGGCGGCAACCACCTGTCCACCCCGTGCCACGACATGGACCACCGGGCTCTGGACGTCCGGCGCGTAGCCGGCGAGCGGGATGACCCGCTGAGAGCCCGCTTTCACGACGATGCCCGACATCCCCGGCGCGCTCACCGGTCCGTTCGTGCTCAAGATCGTGAGCGCGACGGTCGCGTCGACGGGAGAGGGGTTCGCGAGCGTGAGGAGCGTGCTGCGCCCGACCGCGGTCGAGCCACCGACCAGCCAGATCGAGCCGCTCGGCTCTGCGCAGGTGGCGGCAGCGAGCCCTGTGTAATCCGAGGCATGGGCCACCTGCGACTGCGCGCCGGCGAGCGCGGCACCGGCCGCGGGATGCAGGGTCAGCACGTCGGGCGCGCTCGAGCCTCCTCCCGTGCCCGCGTCGCTGACAGCGATCGGTTGGTTCGTCAGATCGGCGCCGATGCCGGCCCTGGTGATCGACGGTGCACCGAGCGACGACGGCGTGTTGGCGTTCTGGCCGGTCTCGTCGCCGAGCCGAAGGAGCGCTCCCGGGCAGACCCTCACCTGGTCGGCCGGGTCCGGTGTGACGGTGACGGTCGGGATCGCGATCCGGTGCGAGGGGAGCGGCAGCAGACCGACGGCGCCGATGATCGCGATGGATGCCACGATGCCGACGGTGCCGGCCACCAGGCGCAACCCGACCAGCGCGGCGCTTCGGGCGCGCCCGGTGCGCTTGGCGGCGACCACCTCGGTCGAATGCTGGACGTCGTCCGTCGTCTCCTCGGGATCAGGCATTGTCGTCCTCGCTGAACGTGTCCGCCGGATCGTCGCCCGGCTGCGCCATCTCCGTCACGACGCGGCGGCGCCGGGCCGTCGGAAGGGCGAGCAAGAGGGCGATGGCGACGACGAGTCCCTGGCCGAGCAGGATCGCGAGCGCCGTCTTGGTGAGACCGGTGCCCGGATTGGAAGCGTTCGCGTAGCTCGGTACGCGCCAGAGTGTTCCGACCGGGGTCTCGCCGACCGGGCTCAGGGCCGGCGTCGCATCCAGCGATTCCGCAAGACGTTGCCGCACCGCCGTCGCCCCTCCTTCGGCCGGAGGCAGGAGCACGAACTCGACACGGAACGCTCCGAGCGCGGGGATCGCGTTGAAACCGCTCCGCGACGACAGGTTGCCCGCGAGTGCCGCCAGGGCGCGCGCCGGGTCATCCACCGACCTCCTCGTCGACCACAACGTCGACGTCTCATCGAGGGTGGTCCCGATCCCGCGGTCCACAGCGGCGGCGACCGAGCCGTCCTGCTGCGCTCGGAGCACCAGGGTGCCGACGCCCGGATGCGCGGCGGCCTCCGCCGTCACCAGAGCGGGCAGCAGGCGCGCATCGCTCGCCGCCACCGGCGAGGTACCGAGAACAGGAGCGGCGACCAGCGGCGCGACCGCGGCACCCGCCGTGAGCAGGATCGCGATCCCGACCACGACGCGCGCACTGCCGAGAGCATCGAGCGCGACGACGGCCGCACCGATCAGGCCGAGCCAGTAGAGGCTGAGACCAGTGCCGGGCCAGGGGGTCACCAGATCGGCACCGTCGGCCGCAATGGCCACGTGCGTCGCCACGACGGCGGTGATCAGCCCGAGCAGGGCGACGATCATGGCGGGGATGGCGCGGCGCGACCCCGGCAGGAAGACGGCGAGCAGCGCGATGGCGGCCAGCGGGGCGAGCAGCACCGCGGGAGCGAGCACGCCGAGTCCGCCGGGCAGCCCGATCGCAGCGGCCAGCGCCGCCCACCCGTCGTCTGCCGCCGAGGGCAGGCCGATGAGCAACTGCCAGCCCGAGGCGTCCGGGAAGGTCACCGAGGCACCGGGATCGGCCAGCAGCCCGAGAGCATTCCCGCGCGCCAGCTGGGCGACCACCAGCGGTGCGAACAGCGCGATCGCCGGGATCGGGATCCCGATCACGCGCACCAGACCGCGCGGCCGCGCCACTGCCCAGGCCACCACCGCGAGCAGGAGTGCGGGGGCCAGCACCGGCGCGCAGGCGGTCGTGGCGGCGAAGAGCAGCGAGGCGGCGGCCGACGCGCTCCACGAGCGGGCGCCCTCCAGGGTGGCGAGCACCAACCAGGGAAGCAGCAGGTGCAGCAGCACGGCACTCGGCCGGCCTGCCGCCAGCGCCGAGAGCAGCGGGGGCGCGAGCATCCACAGCAGCGCGGCCATCACGGGTGGCCAGCGGCGTTCGCTGAACCGCGTGGCGCACCACCACGCGCCGAGGGCCGCGAACGGGAGCGCGGTCAGCCACAGCAGGACGAGCGAGAGCGAGGGATTCCACGGCGTCAGCGAGCCCAGCAGGGCCAGGACCGCGGCGAAGGGATCCGACGGACCGGTCAGTCCGTATCCGACGCCGCGCACCCCCCATGCCGCACGCGACCAGAGGGCGCCGACGTTGCCGTCGAGCGGGAGCAGCGCGCCTCCCCCGATCGCGTTGGCCCCCAGAAGCCGCCAGAACACGCCGATTCCGACGACGGCCGCGAGCAGGGTGACCGCTGCTCCCCCGCCGCCGAAGAAGGGCGCCCTCACCAGGTCGGGCTCGCCATCGCCGCCCGCGCGCTCGCGCGCTGCGGCGCGCAGCTCGCGCACCTGGTCTGGCGGGGTACGGAGCGGGGCGATCGCGCTCCAACCCAGGGTTCTCGTGCGCCGGATGCGCCCACGGGCCGGCGCGACCGTCCCGTCGAAGGCGACGCGGAACGCCGCGGCGAACTCACCGCCGATGGCACCGGGGCGCTTGCCGAGCAGCTGCCCGATCGAGCGCAAGACGGCGAGGGGGACCAGCGAGAGCCAGTGGATCACCAGCGCCCCACCCGGCGCGTAGACCATGCGGCGATGCAGCTGCGCCGTTCGCGCGACACGCGTGCGACCACGTGCCGACAGGGGACGCCGGCGACCGAGGTCCTCCGGCCGCACGCCACGGCTCACGCGAGCGCCCGCCACCCGGATGACGCGGAAGCCCGCGAGCCGTGCGCGGATCGAGAGGTCGAGCCCGGCATCCACCGATGGCAGGCCGCGATCGAAACCGCCGAGGCGCGTCCAGATGGCCCGCCGCACGAGCATGCCGGATGACGTCACCCCCAGCACGTCGCCGTCGTGATCGTGCTGCGCCTGGTCCAGTTCGTCCTCGACCAGCTTCACGGTGGCACCGAACCTCGACAGGCTCTCGCCATAGGAGCGAATCAGGGCCCGATCGTCGACATCGACGACCTTGGGTCCGGCGATCGCCACCGAGGGAGCGACCTCGACCGCCGCGAGCAGGCGCTCCAGCGCATCGGACTCGGGCGCCGTGTCGGCCGCGAGGAGCCAGATCCACTCGGATGCCGGGTCCGCCGAGGCGGGCGCGACACCGCCGGCCGCGACACCATTGGCCGCGACACCACCGGCCGCGAGACGAGCAAGCGCGACATCGATCGCGTCGGCGACCGGCAGATTCGCGGCGCGAACGTACCCGGTCGGCGCCGCCGCCGTCAGGCGTTCGGCGCTCCCGTCTGTCGACGCGCAATCCACGAGAACGAGGTCATCGGGCTGCCTGGTCTGCACGCGAAGTGCGCGGAGGGTGCGGTCGAGCCACGGTTCCCCGTTGCGCACGATGAGGATCGCGGTGACTCTCGGCTGCATCGTTCCGAGGCTAGGCGTGCCTCACCGTGCGACAGGGAGGGACACGCCAGGAGCGGGAAGTCTCAGGGGCTACGAGAGAACGTCGCACACCTGCTCGTGACGGCGTCGACCGGGACGGTCGCCGCCGCGAACCGCGAAAGGCGAGAAATCGCCTTTCCTTATGCGGTTCGCGCCTTTCGCAGGCGGCGGCGCTCACGCTCGGACAGCCCGCCCCAGATGCCGAATCGCTCGTCGTTCTGCAGCGCGTACTCGAGGCACTGGCCCTTGACCTCGCAGGTGGTGCAGATCTTCTTGGCGTCGCGCGTCGATCCGCCCTTCTCGGGGAAGAAGGCCTCGGGATCGGTCTGGGCGCACAGCGCGTCCGACTGCCAGGCCAACGGGTTGTCGACTGTTTCGACGTCGGCGGGGCGCAGGCCGGGGATGCCCAGTCGGACCGGGTCGACAAACCAATCGCCGGGAACCGACGGGCGGTACTCGTTCCGCGTCATGTTCCACTCTCCCTTTGCACCTTCATGGTCCCGTCCCCCGACGAAACGCCGTGCTTGGAGGTAATTACACCGGTGTAGTTAGTCCCGCGTCAAGTCGGGAATGGTAATTCTTTTCCCGGCGTCAGCGCGGCTACGACGCGCCCGCGTTTCGCCGCGCCTCCCAGGCGCTCTCCACCATCTGATCGAGGCTGTGCCGCATCCGCCAATCCAGATCGCGTGCGGCCTTGTCTCCGCTCGCCACGATGCGCGGCGGGTCGCCCGCGCGGCGCGGGGCGATGGTGGGCGTGAAGTCGATCCCGGTGACCCGCGCGATCGCCGCCATGATCTCGGCGACCGAGACGCCCTCGCCGCTGCCCAGGTTGTACGCCGTGTCGATCGGGTCTCCGGCATCCAGGCGCCGAGCCGCCGCGACGTGCGCGAGGGCCAGATCGGCCACGTGCAGGTAGTCGCGCACGTTCGTGCCGTCCGGCGTCGGGTAGTCGTCGCCGTTGATCTGCGGGGTCCGCCCCTCGACCAGGGCGTCGAACACCACGGGGAACAGGTTGTGCGGACTGGTGTCGTACACCGCGGGATCCCCCGAGCCGACCACGTTGAAGTACCGCAGCGAGGTGTGCCGCAGCCCGGTTGCGACTCCTTGATCGGCCAGCAGCCACTCGCCGATCAGCTTGGATTCGCCGTAGGGCGACTGCGGCGCCTTCGGTGTCTCTTCGGTCACCAGGTCGACGTCGGGCGTGCCGTAGACGGCGGCGCTCGACGAGAACACGATCCGGTCGACGCCGCGATCCTGCATGGCGCCCAGCAGCACGGCCGTGCCGGTGACGTTCTGCTCGTAGGTGTGCAGCGGGCGCTGCACCGAGACGCCCGCGTACTTGAATCCGGCCACGTGGATGACCCCGCTCACCGCGTGCTCTTCGAGCGTGCGGATCAGCAGGGCGCCATCGAGGATGCTTCCGCGCACGAACGGCACCTCGGCGGGGACGAACTCACGATGGCCACTCGACAGGTCGTCGACCACGACCGTCTTCATGCCGGATTCGAGCAGAGCGCGCACCACGTGGGCGCCGATATAGCCGGCGCCGCCGGTCACCAACCAGGTCATGCCCCCGAGGCTAGCGAACCCGGGTCGGGACTCGGTGGTGGTCACCGTCCAGCGTGGCAGTAAATCTACGATTGACCACTGACAGCCAGACCTGGCAAGATCGGCGCAGTTCATCGAAATCCTGCCAATGCCAATCGAAGGAGAAGCGGCGTGCTCAAAAAGGTCGTGCTCATCGCCCTGCCGGGCGTCGCCCCTTTCGAATTCGGGGTGATCTGCGAGGTGTTCGGCATCGACCGCACCGACAGCGGTGGTCCTGACTTCGACTTCACCATCGCGACGGCCGAGCCCGGCCCGGTGCGCACCAGCCTGGGCTACGACATGGTGATCGACCAGGATCTGTCGATCGCGGAAGACGCCGACCTGATCGCGGTGCCCGCCCACCACATCCGCGGCATCGGTGACGAGGCGACGGATGAGCGCGTGCTCAAAGTGGTACGCGACGCCCAGGCGCGCGGAGCCTGGGTGCTCAGCGTCTGCAGCGGGGCGTTCGTGCTGGCGGAGGCCGGCATCCTCGAGGGACGCAAGGCCACCACGCACTGGATGCACGTCGACCGACTGCGGCGCCGGCATCCGTCCGTGGAGGTGGACGCCGACGTGCTCTTCGTCCAGGACGACAAGGTCGTCACGAGCGCCGGCACCGCGGCAGGCATCGACGCGGCCCTGCACATCGTCCGCACCGAACTCGGAGCGGCGGCCACCAACGTCATCGCGCGCCGCATGGTGGTGCCCCCGCAGCGCGACGGCGGCCAGTCGCAGTACATCGAGTCGCCGATCCCCGAGTGCCGCACCGACTCGCTCGCCGCCGTGACCGAATGGATGCTCGAGCATCTCGACGAAGACCTCACCGTCGACCAGCTGGCCCGACGGGCCCTGATGTCGCCCCGCACCTTTGCCCGCAAGTTCCGCGCGGAGTCGGGCACGACCCCTGCCGCCTGGCTGAACCGCCAGCGCATCCTGCGCGCTCAGCAACTGCTCGAGCAGACCGACGAGGGGCTCGAGCAGATCGCGCAGCTCACCGGGTTCGGCACCGCAGCGGTGATGCGGCACCACTTCCTCAAGGTGCTGCAGACGACGCCGACGAACTACCGCCGCGCGTTCGGGGAACGGGTCGCCGGGTAGCGGGTCAGTGCGGAGTCGCCGCCAGCAGCGCAGCGATGTCGTGCGTCAGCTCGGCCAGGTTGCTGACGCCGTCCGCCTGGACGGAGATCCAGGTGCCTGCCACGGCGAGGTCGGCCTGGCAGGCCGCGTCGTTGCAGACCGCGAGTGCCGAGGTCGCTCCCGGGATCGAAACAGGCGCGAGCGTCCCGTAGTAGAAGCTCGGCGGCTGGGCCAGCTCCTGCGCGATCGCCCACGCTCCCCCCGGCACGAACTGGACGCCGAACAGGGTCAGACCGGAGGACGCCTCGCGCGCCCACCCGCACTGGTCGAAGCCGACCCGCGCGAGGCCGGCGGACCCGGCCGTCGCCGGGCCCTCCATCGAGTAGTCGGTCTGCGCGAGATCGGCGTGTCCCGTCGCGGTGCGGACGCGGGCCAGTGCCGCGTCGGTGCACAGCGCGGCACCGTCCCATCCGGCCGGCGGGCTCCACAGCGAGCGGTCGGCGCCGGCGGCTTGCACCCTGGTCACCACGCCGCCCAGCAGCGCGTGGAACCGCTGGAGAGAACCGGTCGACGGCTCCCCCTCGCCGCTGAGCGAGTCGTAGTCGAGCTCGAACCACCTCGTTCCGACCAGAACCTGCGCGACGCAGAAGAACTGCGGATCGCCCTGGCACGACACGTCGGACGCCGTGCCGAAGGTGTTGACCTCGTCGCCCGTGTTCGGCACCACGTTGTCGTGGTAGTCACCGGCGGCATCACTGATCACGTCGAGGGTGATCGCATCGACGTAGCCGTTGTCCTGGCGCTCCGAGCCACCCCACAGGCAGTGGAGGCCGCCAGCCTGCCTCGCGGCGACCTGGATCGCGTCCCGGGGCGAGGTGCTCTCGGATTCGCGCACCGCGATCCCGGACGCCGCAGGAAAGGCCGCCACCGCGGTCGCGGTCGCGAGCAACTGGGCGCACGTGGCCGGGATCGCCGACCGCGGCGACGTCATGGCCGCGCTGCTCGGCGTCGCGGTCGCAGTGTGGCTGCCGTTCGTCGTCGGGTGGCCCGTCGAGTGAACGGGAGCGGGATGCGCGCACGCGGAGAGGGCCATCAGAAGGACCGTGGAGACCACGGCACCGCGGGCCACCGAGATGATTCGCATGGCCAGAACCTAGCGTCACGCGGCCGCGGGCGCCATGGGCGAGCCGACCCCGCGATTCGGGCGCCTAGCGGCCCGTCGACGCGATGAACAGCATGCCATCACCCGAGATCGCGAGCGCCGGTTCGTCGGCGACGTAGAACGCGTGCCCGCGCTCCAGTTCGTGGCCGTTCAACGAGGCCTCCCCGCTCGTGCACAACACGATGGCGGGCCCGGTCAGCGGAAGCGTGACGCCCGCCGCGGCGGCATCCGGAGACACCACGGTGAGCACGAAGTCGGGCACGTCGGGTTGGAACACCGCGACGCCCGGCTGCGGCCGCTCGGGCTCGAGGTAGGGCACCGGCAATGGGCGGAAGTCGAGCACCTTCAGCAATTCGGGCACATCTACGTGCTTGGGGGTGAGCCCCCCACGCAGCACGTTGTCGCTGGCCGCCATCAGCTCGATGCCGAGGCCCTCGAGGTAGGCGTGGATGTTGCCGGCGCGCAAGTACAGCACCTGCCCCGGCGACAGCACGGCCGTGTGCATGAGCAGCGAGATGGCGATCCCGGGGTCGCCGGGGAACGCATCGGCGAGTCGCCGCACCGTGTCCCACGCCGCGTCGTCGTCGAGCGCGCTCGCTTCGACTGCCTTCTCGACCGCCTTCTCGACGACCGCCGCGATCAGCTCGTCGACACCGGCACCCCGGGTGATCAGCCACTCGAACACCGGCTGCAGCGAGGAGTCGTCGACCAGGCGATCGAGAAGCGGTGCGATGCGCGCGTCGCCCGAAACGGGCAGAAGAAGGTCTCGCGTTTCGCTCACCGGGCGAAACCCGCACAGCGCACGGAATGGGTCGCTCAGCGCATAGACCACCTCGGGTTTATGAAAGGCATCGCGGTAGTTGCGCTCCGGAGAATCGAGCGGAATGCCCGCGGCGTTCTCGTCCGCGAACCCGGCCTCGGCCTGCGCCGGGGTGGGGTGCGCCTGCAGCGAGAGGGGGGATGCCGCGGCCAGCACCTTCAACAGGAACGGCAGCCTGCCGTGCACGACGTCGGCGAGGGTGCCGTCGCGTCCGACCAGCCGGGCCGGGGATCCGGGGTGCGCCCCGAGCCACAACTCCGCTTGCGGCCGTCCCGTGGGCGGCGAACCGAGCAACTCGGGGATCGCCGTCGACGAGCCCCAGGCGTAGTCGCGCGGGGCGTTGGTGATTTCGACGAACATCGGCGCCTTTCGCAGCAGTGACGTGCACCAAAGTACCAACCGGTTGTGACCCGCCCGCGGCTCCCGCGTACCCTGCCGCCATGATCGCGAACACCGATGCTCCCGACTTCACCCCGCTGGTCAGCGACTTCTACGGAATGGAGGCCGGCCTCAGCGCGCAGGAGAAGGCCGTGATCATGCGGTTGCGTCACTACCTCGAGACCGAGGTCAAGCCGATCGTGAACGACCACTGGGCGCGGGCCGAGTTCCCCCTGTTCGTCGTGAAGGGCCTGGCCGACTTGGGCATCTTCGGGCTGCCGTACCCCGAGACGCGCACCTTCGAGAGCTCGGCCGTGTTCCGCGGCTGGGTCGCGATCGAGCTGGCGCGCATCGACTCGAGCATCGCCACCCTGGTGGGGATGCAGCACGGTCTCGTGATGGGCGCGATCAGCGTCGCGGGCTCCGACGAGCAGCGTACCGAGTGGCTTCCGAAGTTCGCCAGCGGGGAGGCTCTGGGATGCTTCGCCCTCACCGAACCGCTCAGCGGCTCCGACAGCGCGCGTGGTCTGCGCACCACGGCGACCCGCGACGGCGACCACTGGGTCATCAGCGGCGAGAAGCGCTGGATCGGCAACGGGACCCTCGCCACGCATGCGATCGTCTGGGCCAAATCCACCGAAGACGGCCAGGTCAAGGGCTTCATCGTGCCGACGACGACCCCCGGATATTCGGCGACCAAGATCGAGAACAAGCAGGCCCTGCGCATCGTCCAGAACGCCGACATCACCTTGAGCGAGGTGCGCGTCCCCGAGGCGAACCGGCTGCAGAAGGCCGAGTCGTTCCGCGAGACCGCCGCAGTGCTGCGCCAGACCCGCGCCGAGGTCGCCTGGTCGTCGATCGGCAACTCGATCGGCGCCTATGAGGCCTCGCTGCGCTACGCGGGCGAGCGCGAGCAGTTCGGCAAGACGATCGACCACTTCCAGTTGATCCAGGAGCTGCTCGCCAAACAGCTCGCCAACATCACCGCCTCGATCGCGCTGTGCACGCGGGTGTCGCAGATGCTCGATCAGGGCATCCAGAAGGATGAGCACTCGGCGCTCGCGAAGGAATTCGCCACCAGCAGGATGCGTGAGACCGTCGCCTGGGCGCGCGAGAGCATGGGCGGCAACGGGATCGTGCTCGAGAACGACGTGATCCGGCACTTCGCTGATGCCGAAGCCCTCTACTCCTACGAGGGCACGCGTGAGATGAACACGTTGATCGTGGGCCGGGCGATCACCGGGACCGCGGCTTTCGTCTGAGTCGACCCTGCCGATATCGTCGATTCGGATTCGTCAGGACGAGGAGCATCCATGGCATCGGGAGACCGCGATATGGCGTTGGTGACGAAGATCGTCGATGACGGCCCCGCACGCCGAGACCTCGAGAGGTCAGCATGACGCACGACTCCGGCCACAGCGACTACCTCAGCTGGAAGGGCTGGACGCCCGACGGTTTCGGTGTCGAGGGACGCGGGGACCGCGCGTACTTCCGACGTGAGCTGCGCGAGCTCATGGGCTCGGACACCCGGTCCGTCCTCGAGATCGGATTCGGAAACGGCGGCGTCATGGCGTTCGGGCGCGCGCGGGGCTGGACTATGACGGGAACCGAACTCCAGCCCGAGCTGCTTGCGATCGCGGGCGAGCACGGTTTCGACGTGCACGAGGCGGACAGGGTCGGCCAGCTGCCCGACGGCGGCTTCGACGGAATCGTGGCGCTCGACGTCTTCGAGCACATCCAGCCCGACGAGAGCGTGGCATTCCTCACCACGCTGGGGAGCAAGATCCGGCCTGGTGGGCACATCCTGCTGCGGTTCCCCAACGCGGACAGCTGGGTCGGCAACCCGTTCCAGAACGGCGACCCCACGCACGTCAACGCCATCGGGATGTTGAAGATGACGTACTACGCCCGAGCGGCGGGCCTGAGAATCGAGTCGTTCCGGGCCGCCGCGCGCCGCGGCTTCGCGACCTCGCCGATCCATGGGCTGCATGCGCTGACCGCCGGCACCTATCTCAGCATCTCGGCAGTCGTCAGCAAGGCCCTTCACTTCCCGGGCTTGCCGGTCGTGCTCTCCACGGCCGATGTGGTGTGCGCTCTCACGCGCGAGTCGTGAAGGTCCGGGGCAGATCCTGCCGCGCCTGATCCACAGGTAGCCTGACCACATGACGCGTCGAGAGGCCTACCAGCGCTATCTGGCCATCCTCGGCTTCTTCACCATGACGGCGGGCGACCTCTGGCGCAACCTGCTCAGCTGGTGGGGCTGGGGCGCGATCTGCGTCATCCTGCTGGTCCTGGCCGTCGTCGAACTCGTCCATGCCCGCATCGACCTGCGACGTCTGCCGTTCACGCTGATCGGGTTCTTGCTGCTGACGGTCGTCTCGATCTTCTGGTCGGACTATCCGGGCGCGACGGTGGCCGGATGGGCCGCGACATTCTCGGTGGCCTTCTTCGCGATCTTCTTGGCCACGGTGATCGACCTGGAGACCATGCTTCGCGCCCTCGGCGTCGCGCTGCGCTGGATCCTCGGCCTCTCGCTGGTGTTCGAGCTCGTGGTCGCCACGTTCATCCGGCACCCCGTGCTGCCGTTCTTCGTCGACTACTCGAAGCTGCACAAGATCCCGCCCGCGTTCTACTGGTCGCGCGACCTGCTCTTCCACGGCGGGCAGATCCAGGGGATCCAGGGCAACTCGAATCTGCTCGCCCTCGCCGCGCTGCTCGCTCTCATCGTGTTCGCGGTGCAGTGGGTGTCGCGCACGGCCTCCCGGGTGTGGTTGGGATTCTGGGCGATTGTGGCGGTCGCAAGCCTGGCGCTGACACGATCCTCGACCGTGCTCATCGCACTGGCGGCCGTCGCTCTGGCCGGCCTCTTCCTGGGTCTGGTTCGGGCGACGTCCGGCGTTCGGCGCGGCGTCGTCTACGGGGGCGGTGCTGTCGTCGCGCTCGGCATCGCCGGGGTCGCAGTGTTCGCGAACGGCCTCGTCCTGAAGGTGCTCGGCAAGAGTGCCGAACTGACGCACCGCACCCAGATCTGGGAGTGGGTGCTCGGCTACGCGAATCAGCGCCCGGTGGCCGGATGGGGCTGGGTGGGCTATTGGGTGCCGTGGGTCGAGCCCTTCAAGCACTTGGCGGTGATCAACGGCGTCACCTACCTGCAGGCGCACGATGCCTGGATCGATATCTACTTCCAACTCGGCATCATCGGCCTGATCGTCTTCGGCCTGCTGGTGCTCGCGGCGCTCGGGCGCTCCTGGTTCATGGCGATCGAGGCCGGACCCCGGCGGGCCAGGCTGGTCGAACTGTTCCCGTTCCTCGTGATGGTGGGGCTGATCGTGCACAGCATCGCCGAGAGCCGCCTGCTGGTCGAGATCCTCTTCGCCCTGTTGGTGATCTCGGCGATCCGATCCGCCCAGCGCGAACCGGAACCGGACTGACCATGACTGAGCCCTCGCCCTCGTCTCGCCGCGGCCTCTTGGTCGCGATGGCCGGCTCCGCGCGGCTGGCTCACGCGTTGGCCATCGTCGGGATCGCTCTGGGCGCCGCAGCATTCGTCCTGCAGCGCACCCTCGGCTGGGCAGGATTCCTCGCCGCGGTCCTCGTCGCCCTGATTCTGATGCTGCTGTCGTTCCTCGCCCGCCAGGAGGAGGTGCGCTGGAGAGCGCTGCTGCCGATCTCGCTGCTCGTCTTCCTGGTGTGGGCCGCGGCGTCGCTGATCTGGAGCGGATACCAGTGGGCGACCGTCGCCGGGCTGATCTACCTGCTCGCGTTCACGCTGATCGGGCTGTTCGTCGCGATCTCGCGCGACACCATTCAGATCGTGCGCGCCTTCGGCGATGTGCTGCGCGTCGTGCTGGCGCTGTCGCTGGGCATCGAGATCTTCTCGGGCATCCTGATCGACGCGCCGCTGCCGTTCCTGGGCGTGCACGGCGACCTGGGAAGCCTGGGACCGATCTCGGGCATCGAGGAGTCTCGCGATCAACTCGGCCTCGTCGCGATCGTGAGCGCGATCACCTTCGCCACCGAGCACCGCACGCGGTCGGTGCCGCGGCTCACCTCGGTGCTGTCTCTTGTGCTCGCCGGACTGTGCATCGTGCTGACCCAGTCCCCCGTCATCGCCTTCGGCACGCTGGTGGTCGCGGTCGCCGCCGCCGTGATCTATGCGCTGCGCCGCGTGCGAGCCGACCGCCGGCAGGTCTGGCAGTTCGTGGTCCTGGGGCTGGCCGTTGTCGCGTCTGGCGTCCTGTTCGTCGTGCGCGGGGCCGTGATCGCCCTGTTCAATGCCGGAGGCACCATCGACAACCGGCTCGATGTCTGGCGACAGGTGATCGCCTTCGCCGGCCAGAACGGCCTCCAGGGCTGGGGGTGGATCGGGCCATGGCGCGTCTCGATCTTTCCCTTCTCCTGGATCTTCGAGCACTCGCCGCGACCCGTCGGATCCGCGCTGAACGCCTTCCTCGACGTCTGGCTCCAGCTCGGGTTCATCGGCGTCGTCATCTTCGTGGGGATGGTCGGGCTCGCCTTCAGTCGCTCCTGGTTCCTGGCCGGTGCGCGCCGGAGCGTCGTCTTCGCCTGGCCTGCCGCGTCTCTCGTCGCCCTGATCATGGTGTCGCTCGCCGAGAGCTCGATCCTGTCGGACTTCGGATGGATGACCTTCGTCATCTGCTGCACCAAGGCGTCGCAGGAGCTGTCGTGGCGGAACGCGTTGCGGCGGCCGATGGCATCCACCGACCTGCCGTCGCGTCCGACGTGATCCGCTAACCGGCCGCGGAGTCGAGCCTGCTCAGTTCGGCGTCGACCATGGTTCTCACCAGTTCGGCGAATCCGACACGGGGGCGCCAACCGATGGACCGCAGGCGCGAGGGGTCGCCGACGAGCTGCTGCGGATCGGCGGGACGATACAGCGCGGGATCGACCCGCACGTACCCCTCCCAGTCGGTGATCCCGACGTGGCGGAACGATTCGGCGACGAACTCGCGCACCGAATGGGCCTCGCCGGTGGCGACGATGTAGTCGCCCGAGACCTCCTGCTCGAGGATGCGCACCATGGCATCGACGTAATCCGGCGCGTAGCCCCAATCACGGTGCACGTCGATGTTGCCGAGCACGAGCTCGTCTCGAAGACCCCGAGAGATCTCGGCGACGGCGACCGCGATCTTCCTGGCGACGAAACTCGCGGGCCGCCGAGGAGACTCATGGTTGTAGAGGATGGCGGTGCTCACCTGCATGCCGCGAGCCCGGTAGATGCCGGCCATCTCGTGCGCGAACGATTTGGCCGCGCCATAGGGCGTGACGGGTCGGCGAGCGGTGGTCTCCGTCTGCGGCACCTCTCCGGCGTCTCCGAAGATCTCGGCACTCGATGCCTGAAGCACTCGGACGGCCTGTCCCGCGGCGTGCAGTCGCCATGCGGCATCGAAGAGGCGCACCGGCCCGAGCCCGAGAACATCCGCGGTCTCCGCCGGGTGGTCCCAGGACCGCGCGACCGAGGTGTTGCCCGCGAGGTTGTAGAGGTGGCTCGGAACGACGTCGGCCACCAGCTCGGCGACCAAGGGGCCGTCCGAGAGGTCGGCGACGTGGCCGATCGCCTCGGGGACGTCGGCGGCGAGCAGGTCAATGCCGGCATCGCTGTGCACCATCGCGTGCACCTCGTGCCCCGCCGCGATCAAACGGGCAACGAGGTAGCTCCCGTCCTGGCCGTTCGCACCTGTCACCAGGTGCCGCTGGGGGGCGCTCATGCCAACCCTCGGTACACGTCGACGTGGGTGTCGCGGCACCGCTCCCAGGTGAACAGCCGAACCTGCTGCAGGCCGAGCGCTGTCAGCTCCGCCGATCGATCGAGAGCCTCGAGGATGCCGGCGGCGATGGCCTCCGGATCGTGCGGGTCGAAGAGCACGGCCGCGTCGCCGCACACCTCGGGGATCGAACCGGCCGCGCTCGCGGCGACCGGGCATCCGGAGGCCATCGCCTCGAGGGGAGGCAGGCCGAACCCTTCGTACAGGCTCGGGAACGCGAGGACCGCCGCCCGACGATACAGCTCGCGCAGCTCCGCTTCGGAGACCAGGCCGCGGACATCGACCCAGTCAGGCAGATCGCCCAGCGACTCCAGGCCACCCCCGGTGAGCACGAGGCGCAGCTCGGGTCGTGCGGAACGGACCGCCGCCATCGCCTGGATCAGGCGAGCGTGGTTCTTGTGCTTCCACCCCCTGGCCGGATACAAGACGAAATCGTCGCGAGCGCCCGAGTTGGGCACGAACTGGTCGGCGTCGACGCCGAGATGGGCGACCCGGATGCGATCCCCCGGAATCCCGAGCAGTTCGACCATGCGCTGCCGGGCGAACTCGCTGATCGTGATCACCGCATCTGCCCGCCGAGCGGTCCCTTCGTAGTACCGGCGACGAAAGGCGCGCTCTGGCCCGCTGAACAGGTGGGGCAGATCCAAGTGCTGGACGTCGAGCAGGGTCTGAACGAGCGCCTGACCCCGGCGGGGGTGCGGCACGGGGATGGTGAAGGGGAAGTGCACGATCCGCGCCGAGCCGAATTGCGCGGCGATCCGCCCGCCGCGAAGCGATGCGCCCGCGACGGCGCGCAGGCGCTGCATCGTCGACGCACCCGTTCGCACCCCGTCGATGACGACCTCGGGGATGCCTTGGCTGAATCCCCGCGCGTTCTGCGGAACGTAGGCGGTGGCGACCACCTCGTCGGTCGTCGCCAGTTGGCGAGTCAACTCGCGCGCATACGTCTCGCTGCCGCCCATGGCCCCGGGCACCAGGGTGAGCATCGCGAGAGCCACCTCGGGAGCGGCCGCCATGTCAGGCCGACTGGACCGTGTCGACGTAGTGCTCGCCCGAGAGTTCGAGAGCCCGCATGTCGGCATCGACCATGATCTGCGCGAGCCGCGGCGTGAGGACCTTGGGCGTCCACCCCAGCAGGTCGGAAGCCTTCGAGGGATCGCCGATGAGCGCATCGACCTCGGTCGGACGCAGGTAGCGCTCATCGAACCGGACGTGTTTCTGCCAGTCCAGCCCCGCCCGCTCGAACGAGAACTGGAGGAAGTCCTTCACCGTGTACGCGGTGTTGGTGGCGACCACGAAGTCGGTCGGCTCGTCGTGCTGCAGCATCCGCCACATGGCCTCGACGTACTCGGGCGCGTAGCCCCAGTCGCGTACGGCGTCGAGGTTGCCCATGAAGAGCTCCGACTGGACGCCCGCGGCGATGCGCGCAACGGCTCGCGTGATCTTGCGCGTGACGAAGGTCTCGCCGCGACGCGGGGACTCGTGATTGAACAGGATCCCGTTGGTCGCGAAGATGCCGTAGGCCTCGCGATAGTTGCGCGTGATCCAGTAGGAGTAGAGCTTCGCGACGCCGTACGGGGAGCGCGGGTAGAACGGGGTCTCCTCGTTCTGGGGCGGTGGCGTCGCGCCGAACATCTCGGAGCTGGATGCCTGATAGAACCGCGTGTCGAGACCGACGGCGCGGATTGCTTCGAGCAGCCGGATCGTTCCCAACCCGGTGACGTCGCCGGTGTACTCCGGCTCGTCGAAGCTCACCCGCACATGCGATTGGGCGGCAAGGTTGTACACCTCGTCGGGACGGATGTCGGCCAAAAGGGTCACGAGCCGCGACCCGTCGGTGAGGTCGCTGTAGTGCAGGAAGAGATGCGGATGCGGGTTGTGCGCGTCTTCGTAGATGTGGTCGATGCGGTCGGTGTTGAAGGTCGACGACCGACGGATCAGACCGTGCACCTCGTAGCCCTTGTCGAGCAGGAGCTCGGCAAGATAGCTGCCATCCTGTCCCGTGATGCCGGTGATGATCGCCCGCTTGGGCGTGGTGTCGGTCATAGAGGGAACCTTCGATGATCTTCGGCTCTGCCTACGGCAGGCGGGCGCGGCAGACGGGCCTGAGGCATCAGCCTATAACAGGGCGAGATCCGGGCTAGAGCGCCCGGGCGCGAGCGCTCACGCCGCGCGCTGCCAGCGCCGACGCCCAGCGGACGGGGTACTGCCACAGCGGGCTGAGGGGCCGAAGCGCTGCCGGGAGGTGCCGACGCTTGATCCGCTCCGACTCGAGACTCGACATGCGCCGGTTCGACACCGTGAGCGAATCCGGATGCCAGCGGAACGCCGACACGCTGCGGCGGGTGGAGGCGAACCGTCCGAAGCGGCGCAGCTTGAGGAACGCATCCAGATCCATGGCGTACCTCAGCCCGACGTCGAAGCCTCCGATCTGCTGGAGGGCATCGAGCCGGACCATCGTTCCGGGGTGAGGGATCAGGTCCGGACCCCAGGGGAGCAGGAATCGCGCGAGCCGGCCCGCGCGGCTGACAGCGATCGTGCGACCTTCCGGGTCGATGTAGTCGCACCCCCCGAAGGCGAGAACGGCCCTCTCATCGTCGAGCAGCTCCCGCAGCTGAGCGAGTCCGCCCGGGCGGAACAGGTCGTCGTCACCGATCCAGGCGTAGAAGGCCTCCCCGGTCCGGGCGGCGAGTCCGCGATTGATCGCCTCCGAGATCCCCGTCTTCGGATCGTCGACGATGATCGCGCCGTAGCGTGCCGCGAGGGCGCGGGCCTCCGTGGCTCGTGCCGGCGCGACGACCACCAGAGTCAGGTCGACATCCCGGCGCTGGTCATCGACGGACTTCAGCGTCTGCTCGAGCATCTCCAGACGGTCGCCGAGTGTCGGCAGCACGACGAGGACGGCGGAGTCGGGCATGGATCTTCCTCGATTGCTAGCATCAGGAGGCGATCGGCACGGTGGCGATCAGTCGCCGAGATTATCACGAGCCCTATCGGAGCACTTCTTGAAACAGAACGACCGCATCTACGTCGCCGGTCATCGCGGGCTCGCCGGATCGGCGATCTGGCGTCACCTCGAATCCGAGGGCTTCGACAACTTGATCGGTGCGAGCTCGTCCGACCTCGATCTGCGGGATCGCGATGCCACCTTCGCGTTCCTGCGCGAGGTGCAGCCCGACGTGGTCATCGATGCGGCGGCGCGTGTGGGGGGCATCCATGCCAACGACACGTTCTCGGCCGACTTTCTGAGCGACAACCTGCAGATCCAGGGGAATCTGATGGATGCCGCGAACGCCGTGGGAGTCCAGCGCCTGCTCTTCCTCGGCTCGTCATGCATCTATCCGAAGTTCGCCGAGCAGCCGATCAAGGAGTCGTCGCTGCTCACCGGGGAGCTCGAGCCGACCAACGAGGCGTACGCGATCGCCAAGATCGCCGGGATCATGCAAGTGCAGGCATACCGCAAGCAGTTCGGTCGCCACTGGATCTCGGCGATGCCGACCAACCTCTACGGGCCGGGAGACAACTTCCACCCCCAGAACTCGCACGTGCTTCCCGCGTTGATGCGCCGCCTCCACGAGGCGAAGATCAACGGCGACCCCGCCGTCGTGATCTGGGGAACCGGCACACCGCTGCGCGAGTTCCTGCATGTCGATGATCTCGCGCGGGCGGCGCTGTTCCTGCTCGAGAACTACGACTCCCCCACGACCATCAACGTCGGGGTCGGCCACGATCTGTCGATCCGCGCTCTCGCCGAACTCGTGGCCAACGTCGTCGGCTACGAGGGCGAGCTCCTGATGGATCCCAGCAAGCCCGACGGCACGCCTCGCAAATTGCTGGACGTGTCCCGGATCACCGAGCTCGGCTGGACCGCTCGAATCGGCCTGCGCGAAGGCATCGCCAGCACGTACGAGTGGTACCTGTCTCACCTCGAGAGCTTGCGCGCCAGTTAGAACCGCCTGACGGAGACCGACGGAATCCGCCCCGACTAGGATCACCTCGTGCCTCTCCCTTCGCTCAGCCGCACGCTCGTGGTGATGCCGGCGTTCAACGAGGCGGACTCGGTCGCCGATGTGGTGCGCGAGGTCGTCGAGGCTGTGCCGCAGGCTCACGTGCTGGTGGTCGACGACGGCTCGCGCGACGACACCACAGAACTGGCTCGCGCGGCCGGCGCGTCGGTCGCCCGGCTCCCCTTCAATCTCGGGGTCGGAGGCGCGATGCGGACCGGATTCCGCTACGCCGTCAGCAAGGGCTTCGACGCCGTGGTCCAGGTGGATGCAGATGGCCAGCACGATCCCGCAGAGATCGCGACCCTGGTCGACGGGCTCGCTGCCGCCGACCTCGTGTTGGGCGCGCGGTTCGCAGGGGTCGGCGACTACCGCACTTCCGGGCCCCGCCGATGGGCCATGGTCGTGCTGTCGCGGGTCCTGAGCCGCCTCACCAGGACACGGCTCACCGACACCACCTCCGGGTTCCGGGCCTCCGGGCCTCGCGCGATCCGTCTGTTCGCGGAGCACTACCCCGCCGAGTACCTCGGAGACACCATCGAGACGCTGGTGATCGCCTCGCGATCGGGCCTCACGATCAGCCAGGTCCCCGTTCACATGCGCGTCAGGTCGGGCGGCGTCCCGTCGCACCGTCCGGTGAAATCGGCCATCTATCTGGCACGGGCCGGCCTCGCCTTGATCTTCGCCCTGACGAGGCCCCGCTCGAGCCACGCAAGCGAGGGGGTCCGATGAGCACCGCCAGTTACATCCTCGGCATCGTCTCGGCACTCCTCGTGCTGGCCGTTGTGGTCGAGCTGCTCCGGCGCGGCCGGCTGCGCGAACGGCACGCGGTCTGGTGGATGCTCGCAGGCCTCCTCGCGCTGGTCGCAGCCGTGTTCCCGGCGACCCTCACCTGGGCGGCGCGATTGGTCGGCGTTCAGGTCCCGACGAACCTGGTGTTCTTCGCCAGCACGGCGATCCTGTTCTTCGTCGCCCTGCAGAGCAGCTCCGAGCTGACCGTGCTCGAGAAACGGGTCCGCACCCTCGCGGAGCAGTCGGCCCTGCTGGAGCTCCGTATCCGTGAGCTGGAGGACCGCAAGAAGAAGGCGTCGGGCAGTTAGCTGCCGATGCGTCGTGCCCCGGCGAGGCCCACTGCGTGGCAGAGCAGTCCCACCAGGGGTGCGGCCAGCAAGGCGAGCGATGTCCGCGTGGCGAAATCCACGGGAAGCAGCAGGGAGCCGATGCTGGTCGCCGCGGCGGCGATGGTGCCGACCGCGTAGGTCAGGTGACGGGAGCGACTGAGCGCGAGAGGACCCGTGATGAACAGCGCCCCCATGAGCGCTGACGACGCGACGATCACCAGGAGCACCGGCGCACCCACCCGGAAGTCGGGACCGACCAGCGTCGACAACGCAGCATCGCCCACTGCGCCCGCGATGACGGCGATGACCAGGCCCACCGCGAGGACTCCGAGGATGAGCAGAGCAGCCCGGCGGAGAGGTCGCTCGTGATCGCGGAACGAGACGATCAGCAGACTCTGCGCTGACATCACCCCGACCATGATGGGCGCGCGCACCACCGTCACGGCGAAAACGAACGCCCCGAGCTTGGCCGTCGGCACGTCTGCCGAGGTGGCCACGGTGACCAGGGAGAACCCGCTCACGAGAACGGACAGCGCGAACGAGCCCGCGACGGCCTGTGCCGCGTTCGCGGTGAGCCGTCCCAGCGTCACATCCGACCGCACTCGGCCGCTCAGCCGCGGTCGGATGAACCACCACAAGACGGCAAGCGCCCCGAAGAAGGGAAAGGCGATCGCCCACGCGACGGCGAGGACGTCGTGGGTGATCGACAGCACGACGACCACCGCGGCCAGCCGCAGCACCGCGTCGCCGATGACCATGGCCGCGATCGATGTCCACTGCTTGACTCCGTAGAGCGCACCGGCGACGACCGCGGTCAGCGCGTATCCCGCAGGACCCAGAGCCAGCGGGAACACGAACGCCAGACCGCGATCGGCGAACACCGGCCACACCCAGACGACCGCGATGCCCGCGGCGAGCAGGGCGCACCCGACAGTGGCCAGCACGGCGAAGCGAACGAGCGTGCGGGGTGCCCGCTCACCCGGGGTCGCCGGGCGGCTGGCGCGCGCGACCTCCTGCTGCACACCGGAGACGGCGCCGATCACCAGGTAGAGACCCGACCAGAACGCGGTGAACTGGGCGGCCGCGGCCGCGCCGATCGTCCTGGCGACGATGAAGGTGAGCACGAAGCCGATGCCGCCGGCGACGAGAGCCGCCGCCAGAACGACTCCTGGTCCTCGCGCCGCTCTCGCCCAGGTCGTCGCCATTCCACCCTGCTCGGATTGCACAGTGTCATCCCGACACCGCGGTGCGGCGCGCGCCGACATCGGAATTCTAGTTGATGCTCTCGGTTCTCATCTTGAGCCGGCAGGCGCTCGACTACAGTGGCACCGGCCCATCCCTCATTACCGCTCTCGGAGTCCCATGACATCCCTCAGTGGCCGACTCCCGGTCGGCGTCCGTCTCCGCCTGGAGAGGATGCGAGCGGCATACAGCAGGTGGACGACGCCGCGTGCGGATTCCCTGCCGAGGGCGCGCGTGCTGTTCGCCCTGCCGGTCATGCTCATCCTGTTCGGCGCGGTCATGATCGGGCTGACCATCAACGGCACATCCTCCGGGGCCTACTACGCCGACATCCACTCGGGCAAGGATCCCGCCCTCCTGCTGAACAGCCCCGAGCGCATCCGCTCCGACGAGTGGAACATCGGCACCTCGTGGACGATCAGTCAGCTGCAACAAGGACTCCCCGAGGTGAACCACGCGTTCCCCGGGGGGATGGATGCGGCGATCCCCCAGGACCTGCCTCGCCGCGACTGGTCGATGGCATTCCGACCCCACCTGATCGCCTACCTGCTCACGGACGCCGACCACGCGACCGCCGCGAAATGGTGGATCCCCTTCCTGGCGCTGGTGGCGGCCGCCTACATGTTCTCGGTCACCCTCCTGCCCCGGCGACCCCTGGTGTCTGCGGCCCTGGCTCTGGGTTTCGCGATGTCGCCGTTCTTTACCTGGTGGTTCCTGTCGAGCGCCTTCTGGCCCGCCGCGTGGGGGTTGGTGGCGATGACCACCCTGCTCTGGGCGGCGCGCAGCAGCTCCAGGGCAGCGCGCTGGGGTTGGGCGGCCGCCACCGGGTACCTGACGGTCGTCATGGCGATGGGCATCTACGCCCCGTTCATCGTCCCGGTCGTCGTGGTGGTCGCCTTCTTCGGGGTCGCGACCCTCGTCCGGTTGGCCAAGAAGACTCATCCAGTGATGAGCCTGCTTCGGCTCGCGCCCATCCTGGTGGCCGGCGGTCTCGGCGGCGTCATCACCCTCGTCTGGTTGCAGACCAAGAAGTCCGTGGTCGCCGCGTTCCTGGGAACCGACTACCCCGGCGATCGCTCGACGCAACCCGGAGGAGGCAATGCCCTCAGCGTTGCGCGTCTGATCGCTTCGCCCTTCTCTGAGGCGCTGCAACGAGCAAACGGGTTTCTGGGCCTGAACTCATCGGAGGCCTCGACCTTCTTCCTGGTTGGGGCCTTCCTCCTGCCGGTCGCCATCTGGCTGGTCGTGCGACGCCTGCGGTCCCGCTCCGGTGCGCCGTGGGAAATGATCGGGCTCATGGCGGCGCTCGCCCTGCTCGCGGCGTTCATCTTCATCCCCGGGTGGGGCGCCATCGCTCACGTGCTCTTCCTCGACCGCACCACCGAGATCCGGCTGCGGATCGGGCTCGGAGTCGGAGCGTTCGCGATGATCCCTGTGCTGCTCGCCGAGCTGGAGAACGACGGTGTCCGAGCAGGCCGCCGGATGTCCTGGGTGGTCGTGGCTCTGTTCCTGCTCCCCGAGATCGGTGTGGCCGTCGCGTTCATCCACCAGTTCGGCCTGACGCGATTGATTCACGATGCGCCGTTCTGGTGGGCATACGCGATCGTGTCGGCGGCGACCCTCTTCTGGTTCGCCCGGCGGCGAATGGCGGCGGCCGCCGTCGCCTTCCTGCTGGTCAATCTCGTGGTCAGCATCTCGGTCAACCCCGCGTATCTGGGCGTGCTGGATCTGCGCAAGACCACGGTCTCGAAGGCGATCGTCTCCCTGCACGACGGTGAGGCCTGGGTGGGACTGGGCTCCAGCCTTCCCACGGCGCTCCTGCTCGAGAGCGGCGTCGAGGCGTACAACGGAGTCCAGGGTGCGCCATCGAAGACCATGTGGCGGCAGATCGATCCGTCTGGAACGTACCGGTTTGAGTGGAATCGACTCGGCAACGTCAGTTGGACAGCCGGAGTCGGCGATCCGGTCGTATCAAACCCGGCGCCGGACATCATCATGACCACGTTCGACGCCTGCGCTCCGTTCGCCCAACAGCACGTCGGGCACGTCCTCTCGGATGTTGCGGGCCTGTCGTCTCCGTGCTTGACACCGGTGCGCTCGTTCCGGCTGCCGAAGAGCATCGTGACCGTCTACGACGTGATCCCGAAGTCCTGATGGGCCCGGGCGCCGGCTGCGTCGTCCGTCAGTCGGGCGGACAGACCGTGATCGAGCTCGTCGTACTCACAATCACCAGCTCCGAGCCGGCCACCGTCGGGCCGGTCAGGTGAATCTGGTTCCAGCCTGCGGTCACCGGGAGGGAGATCGGGTCGCCCACCGCTGATCCCTTGGCCAACGAGACAGTGACACTGCCGTCCTGCGGCACCCTGACCGACGCCTCGTCACCCGCGAGCGGGGCTTCCGAGCTCTCGGGGAAGATCCCGCACGCCGACTCCGAGGTCGGAGCGGTTTCGGCGTCCGAGCGAAGACCGAACACCGCACGGACGCTGAGTGCCGCGGCGACGTCGTACCGGCCGGGGGTGAACTCGCCGCTCGTGGCGAAGTCCTCGATGTCGCCCAAGGTGGCGTCGGGAGCCCAATGAGCCGCGGGGCGAACGGAGGAGCCCACTCCCGGGTACTGGTCGGCAAGGGCGAGCGACGCCGAGAATCGCTCCCGCGCCGAGTCCGATCGGACCTGCCGCTCGTTGATCGTCGAGACCAGACCGCCGAAGTTGTACAGCACGAGCAGTCCCACCAGGGCGGTCACCGCCCCCACACGCAACGAGAAGCGTTGCGTGAGCTCGGTCATGCCGAGAGCGAGCAGCGGAATGACCATCGAGATCGCGAAATAGAGGTATCGCGACGACGTCGCGGTGACCATGCCGAGGTTGACCCGCGAATAGGCGGTGAAGAGCGCGAACAGCGGGGCCGCGAGGAACAGCAGGTAGGCCGGCCGGTGCCGCCACGACGCACCGCGGTAGCTCAGCACGGCCCAGATCCCGACCGCAGAGAAGAGGATGGGCCCGAGCACCGCGACCGGGAATGCCCGACCGAATCCATCGGTCAGCATGCTGAGCGCGTACTGGGGCACCGCGGTGAGCAACTGGGCCACCCCCGACGCGCGACCGCTGGGCGGCGAGAGGCGTCCCTGGAGGAGGAACCATGCGGCGTAGACGACGGCCGGCCCGGCGAACAGCGCAACCGCTCTGCGGAATCCGTGCCTCTGCCAGGCGATCAGCGCCGCGACCGCGAGCAGGGGCAACGAGGTTCCGGAGCTCGCGAGGGCCACGATCGACAGCGCGACGATGAGCACGACGTCGCGCGCCCGCAGCTGCGATCTGAGCAGGACGAGGATGACCCCCATGACGAGCGCCATCGCCCCGACGAAGCCGACCTGGAAGGCCCAGAGGATGTTCTCGGAACCGGCGCCGAAGAAGATCAGGAGCAGGCTGAACGCCGTCGCCAGCGCGGGAGCGACCCCGACGCGGAGCATGAACCGCCACACGAGGTGCGCGAAGGCCAAGCACGCCACGATCACCGGGATGGCGAACGGCAGGTAGCTGTTGATGCCGAAGATCGCGCGCAGCACCAGGAACAGCGCGAAGGGCACCGTGCTCCAGTGGCCGACATGCGGCATCCAGATGTCGCCCTGCTGTGACGGGACGATGAAGGCGAAGTCGTCGAAGAAGAACCAGCCGCGGGTCGACACCACGGCGTAGCCGACCGCCGCGATCGCGAGAGCCAGGTAGTGGATGCCGCCGGGAGTGAGCGCGCGTCGGAGCAGACTCCGATGCGGCGCGGGCGGCGCGCTGGTGGTCGCGGTCGTCACGAGCGGATCTGGGCGGGATCGGGCACGGGGGCGGGCACGGGGAAACCCTACCCGGTGGTCGCGGTCCCAGGCCCGACCGGGGCCTTCTGGCGCGAGCGGTTAGGCTATCGACGCGCGCCGCGCTCCTTGACCCCCTATCGAATTCGGGACCCGCACTTGTCTGAGAACTTCACGCATGACGTCGTCGTGATCGGGGGCGGTGGGCACGTCGGGCTCCCCCTCGCCATCGCCCTGGCCGACCGTGGATCGAAGGTCGTCGTCTATGACGTGAGCGACCGCGCCGTGGCCACCGTCAGTGCCGGCAAGGTCCCCTTCAAAGAGCCGGGCGCCGAGCCCGTGCTCCAGCGCGTCATCGCCGAGGGCCGGCTCACGGCATCCACCGATCCGGCCGTCGTCGCCGACGCGCGCAATGTGATCGTCGTCATCGGCACGCCGGTCGACGAGCACCTCAACCCCGACCCCAACGCGATCCCGAACGCCCTGGAAGGATGCAGCCGCTACTTCCGCGACGGACAGCTCCTGATCCTGCGAAGCACCGTCTACCCGGGCGTGACCGCTCTGGTCGAGAAGATGATCGCGGGCCTCGGCGTCGACATGCCCGTCGCGTTCTGCCCGGAGCGCATCGCCGAGCACAAGGCGATGGAGGAGCTCTACAGCCTTCCGCAGATCGTCTCCAGCCGCAGCGAGGTCGGCCGAGCCCGCGCCGCCGAGCTGTTCGGCACGTTGACAGACAAGATCGTGGATCTCGAGCCAGAAGAGGCCGAGCTGGCCAAGCTCTTCACCAACACCTGGCGCTACATCAAGTTCGCCGCCGCCAACCAGTTCTACATGATGGCCAACGACCGGGGGCTCGACTTCGAGAAGATCCGCAAGGGCCTCACGCAGGACTACCCGCGAGCCAAAGACCTCCCCGGTCCCGGATTCGCGGCCGGCCCGTGCCTGTTCAAAGACACGATGCAGCTCGCCGCCTTCGACGACAACCGCTTCGCGCTCGGGCACTCCGCCATGCTGGTCAACGAGGGTCTGCCGCTCTACCTGGTCAGCCAGCTCGAGAAGCGCTTCGATCTCGAGAACCTGACCGTCGGAATCCTGGGCATGTCGTTCAAGGCGGAGTCGGACGACATCCGTTCCAGCCTGAGCTACAAGCTGCGCCGCGTGCTCAAGTTCAAGGCGAAGGCCGTGTTGAGCACCGACCCGTATGTCAGCGAGGAGGTGGATGACACCCTGCTGCCCCTCGACGACGTGCTCGCCAAGGCCGACATCCTGATCATCGCGACCCCGCACGACGAGTACCGCGACCTGAAGACCGACAAGCCGGTCGCCGACGTCTGGAACCTCACCGGCAACGGGGTCGTCGTCTAGTGGCGCGGCCGTCGGGAAGCGAGCCGACGAGCGCGACGAGCCCGCGCGCGAAGATCCCACGTGCGTCGATCGTGATCCCCGCCTACAACGAGGGCGACGACATCGTGCCCGGCCTCGACCGCATCTTCGAAGCGGTCACCGTCGACGCCGAGGTGATCGTGGTGGTCGACACGGCCGACGACACGACCGTGGCGCCCGTGGTCGCGTACGCGAAGCACGAGCCACGACTGCGCTACGAGATCAACGACTACGGGCGCGGGCCCGCATACGCCATCCGGTACGGCATCGATCGGGCCTCAGCGCCGACCGTCGTGGTGACGATGTCCGATGGGTGCGACGACCCCCGACAGATCGACGAACTGGTGAAGCTGGTCGAACGCGGCGTCGTGGTGGCGGCGGCATCCCGGTACATGCCAGGCGGCCAGCAGGTCGGCGGTCCACGGCTCAAGACCTTCCTCTCCCGCACGGCGGGCAAGTCCTTGCACCTGCTGACCGACACCGGCACGCGGGACGCCACCAACTCGTTCAAGGCGTACAACCGGCAGTTCGTTCAAGACGTCGGCATCGACAGCAAGGACGGCTTCGAGATCGGGCTCGAGCTCACCGCGAAGGCGCGGCGTCTGCGTATGCCGGTCGCCGAGATCCCGACGATCTGGCTCGACCGCACCTTCGGGCAATCGAACTTCAAGCTGTCCAAGTGGATTCCGAAGTATCTGCGCTGGTATCGATTCGCCTTCGGCCCGAAACTGAGCGTCGAGCAGCTCCGGTCGAAGACGTCGAGCAAGTCGAAGCCGTAGCGCGGTGATCGCGCGCGTGATCGGCCTGTGGCGCCGACCGGTCGTCAAAGCCATCGCGCTCTCGCTGCTCTTCGCACTCATCCTGCTGCTTCGCCGCGGGGACTCGCTCCTCGTGCCCAGCGTCTGGAACGAGGACGGGAAGCTGATCCTCCCCGACATCGTCCACAACGGCCTGCTCACCCTGGTGCACTCGCTCAACGGCTACTTTGTGACGATTCCGAAACTGATCGACCTCATCGCCTTCGGGGTCTCGGCGACCCAGTATCCGCTGATCAACGCGATCCTCGCCTGGCTGGTCGCCATCGGGGTCGGTCTGACGGTGGCCTTCGCGCCGACCGTTCTCCGGCACCGCTCACTCGCGGCGCTTGCGGTGTTCCTCGTGCCCACCGATCCTGAGGTCTTTGGCATCGGCTTGTACACGCTGTGGTGGGCGGGGATCCTGCTGCTGCTCGTTGCGCTGTGGAAGCCGGGCGAGGGCCGGCTGCTGTGGCGCGTCCTGATCTTGGGCATCGCGGGATTGTCGTCGCCCGTGATCCTGATCGTCGCGCCTCTTCTGGTCGTTCGCTCCGCAAGATGGAGGATGCGAGCGGAGATCGTCTCGGCCGCAGTCGCGGTCGCCGCGGCGATCATGCAGGGCATTGCGATCATCGAGAACACTGTCAATCGGTCGAGCCCGGCGCCGACGGGATTCAACGGCGCCTCCGCGCCGAAGATGGTCGGCGAGTACCTCGCCTACAGCTGGACGGGCTCAGCCACGATCAGGATCGCCGCGGGTTTCGCGCTCGCCTTCGTGCTGATCGCCGGAAGCGTGCTCGTGCGCGGACGGCCGCGATGGCCTGCCGTCGCTCTCGGGTACCTGTTGGTCGGCGAGATCGTGCTGTCGCTGGCACGAACCGGCGGGCTCGATCTCGATCCCGTCCACGCGGGGCCGCGATACTTCTTCTATCCATTTGTGCTGATCTCGTGGTTCCTGCTCTGGTTGGTGACAAGCTGGCGGTGGCGCCCCCTGGTCGCAGTTCCCATCGCCCTGCTTGTCCTCGGCCTGGTGAATCTGCCGCCCGGCTGGTCTCGGCACAACGTGGACCTGCGGTGGGCACAGCAGGTGCGCGCTTGCGCCGCGGCGGAGGGGCCTACCGTGTTCGAGGTGCAGTTCGCCGGCACCACCGATCTCACGTGGCATTTCTCCCTCGATGGTCGAGACTGCAGAGCGTGGCTGGCGCGCGATCCCTTCGCCGGGTCGACCACTGGCTGACCCGGCGGTTTGCAGTGACCAGGACGACCTGAAAGAGTAGGACCGCGCTTCCGCATTCTGAACATTCACCGTTCGCCGCGGGCGCCGGTCGGGTTTTCCCACCGTCAACCTCGCCGTACAGAGAGAGAAATCATGAAGAAGGTCGTCGTCACGGGATCCGCCGGTTTCATCGGTGGATACATCGTCGAAGAGCTGCTGAAGCAGGGATACTCCGTCGTCGGAGTCGACAACTACTCCAAGTACGGGCCGGTCAAGAAGAGCTACGACGACGACCCGAACTACGAGCTCATCGTCGGCGACGTACAGGACGTGCAGCTGATGGAGAAGGTGCTGGCCGACGCCGACCACTTCATCGCCGGCGCGGCGCTGATCGGCGGCATCTCGTACTTCCACACCTACGCGTACGACCTGCTCGCCCAGAACGAACGCATCATCGCCTCGAGCGTGGATGCCGCCATCAACATCAAGAAGAACGGCGGCAAGCTCGAGAAGGTCACCTACATGTCGTCGTCGATGGTCTTCGAGTCGGCGACCCACTGGCCGAGCAAGGAGGGCGACGAGCGCATCGTGCCTCCGCCGCTGTCGAGCTACGGCTTCCAGAAGCTCGCGGTCGAGTACTTCGCGAAGGCCGCCTGGGACCAGTACAAGATCCCGTATACGATCGTGCGCCCCTTCAACTGCGTCGGCATCGGCGAGAGCCGTGCGCTGGGTGACGTCGAGATCGACTCCGGCAACGTGAAGCTCGCCATGAGTCACGTGGTGCCGGACCTCGTGCAGAAGGTGCTCAAGGGGCAAGACCCGTTGCACATCCTCGGAAGTGGCGAGCAGGTGCGTCACTACACCTACGGCGGCGACCTCGCGCGCGGCATCGTGCTCACGCTCGATCACCCGGGCGCGCTGAACAACGACTTCAACATCTCGACCGCCGAAGGCCACTCCGTCACCGAACTGGCGCAGGCGATCTGGACCAAGATCAACGGCGACAAGCCGATGAGGCTGGCCCACGACGAGGCGTTCGAGTACGACGTCCAGAAGCGCGTCCCCGACGTGTCCAAGGCGAAGGAGGTGCTCGGGTTCGAGGCGACCACCTCGCTCGACACCATGCTCGACGAGGTCATCCCGTGGATCAAGGACGCGGTGGCAGCCGGCACGATCTAGCAGCCGCACGCGCCGCGGCGGATCGCTGAGACCGGGTCAGCCGGGCTGAATCACGTCGCGGAGCGCATCGAGGGTTCCGCGACCGAACCGGCGGTAGTCGCCGCGCAGTTGCGCGACCACCACGCTCGGGACGCGAGCGAGTCGTCCCGGCGGCAGCGCGGACCTGCGTCGCTCATGGTCGAGTTTGATCCGAGAAAGGGCGACGGCTTCCGGACGCACGGCCGCGCCGAGCGCCTCCAGCCGTGTGGGCAACTGCGCAGCCCGGGTCAGCAGTCGGGCGTTGCGCTGCGCACGCGGCTCCGTCATCTTGGCCGCCTTGCCGCGGACACCGAGCACCTGCGCGCCGATCACGTTCGCCCCGTGCTGGCGGTAATCGATCAACGGCTGTTCGATGAGGTCGAGCTCGCCGACCGCGGCCGCGACCATCGCCAGCCACTCGTCGTGGATCCACCCGTCTGGCACGGGCAGTGCGATGTCGACCAGCCGGCGGCGGATCATCGTCGTGGCTCCGGTCACGGTGTTGCGCCCCATCAGAACGCGCAGGGCCTGGCCGTCGTGCTCATGGCGCCGCATGGATCCGCTCATCGAAATCGACTCGAGCAGCGTGCCCCCGATGGCGTCGCCCATCGAGTCGACGAGGCGGGCATCGCTGTGCAGGAGCAGCAAGTCGGGGCGTGACTCGAACTCGGCGAGCATCGTCTGCAATTTGTCGGGTCGCCACACATCGTCCTGGTCGCTCAGGGCGATCAGATCGCCGCCTGCCTCGACGAGTCCATGCGAGAAGTTCGCGACAACCCCTCGGCGGCCGGGATTCGTGGCGATGAGGGACTCTCCGCCGAACGACGCAAGAGCGCGGCGCGCGATCGCAACGGTGTCGTCGGTTGATCCATCGTCGGTGACGACGATCCGGTCGGGCTGTCGAGTCTGGCCCACGATGCTCGCCAGCTGAGCATCCAGGAAGTCAGCTCCCTGATAGGTGCCGACCACCACGCTCACGACTGTCATCGACCCACCGTCGTCCCTATTCCGCGCTCTGCCGCCTCCGTGCCGCGCGGGCGGCAAGGCGTTCGGCGACAGCAGAGACGCCGCCCTCTTTGAGGTAGTAGCGAACGCGACCGAGGTCGTGCGCCACCCCCGAGCGGCGCCGGACTTCGACGGGTTTGATCCCGAGGTTCTTGGTCTTCTTGCCCTCGCGCTTCACCGTCTTGTCCGCCGCCGGAATGGGCTGGCGGCAGAACTCGACGATCGGACGCAGCGCGTGATCCCAGAAGAACTCCGCCCGGACCCGATCCACATTCTTGCGCGCGGCCGCCGCGGCTTTGCCATTGAACAAGAGCTTCTCGAGTGCCGCCTCGAGGGCAGCCCCGTCACGCTCAGGGATGGATGCGCCGAGGTTCTCGCGCTCCACCAGATCGCCGAACGAATCGCCCTCTGTCGTGACGATCGGCAACCGCGCCCAGAGGTAGTCAAGAATGCGAGTTCGAAACGAGAAGGTCGTTTCGACGTGCTGGAAATGGGTCGACACTCCGACGTCGGCCTCGAGCAGGTAGTTCTGACGCTCAGCGAAGGGAACCCACTGATCGTTGAAGAAGACGTTCTTGCCGCCCAGGCCGAGGGTGTCGGCGAGCGACCTGGCTCTCGACAGCGCCTGCATCTCGGGCACGTCGGGGTTGGGGTGCGCCGTCCCCATGAAGAACAACCGCACGTCGGGATGGCGCTTCGCCAGTTGCCCCACCGCTCGGATCAGCGTCTCGGGGTCGAACCAGTCATAGATCCCGCCTCCCCAGATGATGACCTTGTCGTCGTGGCCGATGCCGGGGACCACTCCGCGGATCGCCGGACGGGTCGTGACGGGATCCGTACGATCGATCCCGAACGGAGCGACGGCGATCAACGACTCGAGCTCGTTGTCGCGAGAGTAGTTGTAGGCATTGATGCGGCCGAGCGCGGCGAGCTGCCCGAGCCAGAAGTGCCGCTGCCGCTCGTTGGCGCAGACGAAGAAATCACCGAGCTGCAGCTGCTGGTTCAAGATCGCGGTGGTGTCGAGGATCTGCTTGTTCCAGAGATTGAGACCCAACTTGCGGCCCTGCTCCAGTTGCTCCAGGTGGAGCGGGTCGTAGACGTCGACCACCAGGATCTTGGTCGTCTTGGCCAGGGCGGGGAACATCGCGATCGCGTTGCCCTGAACGATGATGATGTCGGCCCACTTCTCATGCTGCACCACGGTGCTCGGGCGACGATGCGAGATGACGCCGACCTCGAACGAATCATCGATGGCAACTGCTTTCGTCATGCTGACCAGGCGTACATCGTGCTCGGGCGCGAGTTGCTTGGCGATGTTCCAGGCCCGGATCGCCGGGCCGGCCATCTTCCGCCCGATCGGGTCGCCAGTAATCACGAGCACGCGCCGCCGCGGCGCCTCGGTCAGCACGCCGAGGGTCGCGACGATGTTGTCGTATCCCTTGATGTAGCTCTCGATCGGGTATGCCGGCTGATCGACCGTGCCGAACAGACGCGCGATGTCGCGCTGCGGCCGGCGACGGGTGGACTGAACCCGCAGGCGGGCGGCCTCCATCTGGGGCAGCTTCTCGACGAATTGGTCGATGGCGAACAGCCCGGCCGCGGTCACCTTCGGGATCTCCACCAGGTTCTCGGCATCGTCTCCCGTCCGACGGATGTCGAGACTGGTCGAGTCGAGCTCGCCGCGTCCGACCGCGCGACGGACCGCGAGGAGCAACGAGCCGGCGAAGACCTTCTCGAGCGTCGCGTCGTCGAGGTTCTTGTACAGAGTGAAGAGCGCGTTCCGCTCGAGAAGGTACAGCTCGCGGAAGGTGCCGAACTTGTTCATCGACGCGTGGTGCTTGTGATATGCGATCGACTTGGGCTGATAGCGGAACCGGTAGCCGAGGAGGTTCAGACGCCATCCCAGGTCGACATCGTCGTAGAACATGAAGAACTCGTCGTCGAAACCGCCCAGCTCGTCGAAGACCTCGTGGCGGATGAACATGGCCGCCCCGGTGCCGAACAGGACGTCGTGCTCCTCGTCCCAGCTGCCGCGGTCGAGTTCACCGGCGTGCGGCTTGTACCCCATTCCGTACCAGGTCACCGATGAGTCGACGAAATCGACCCGCTTGCCCTCCCAATCCAGGACCTTGCTGGCGACCGCAGCCACATCTTGTCCAGAACTGAAGGTCTCGATCGCCGCGGAGATCCACTGCGCGTCCGGTCGGGCGTCGTTGTTCAGGAAGGCGATGAATTCGCCGGATGCGTGCGCCACCCCCAGGTTGCAGCCGCCCGTGAAACCGAGGTTCTCTTGAGACGGGACCAGGACGATGCCCTCCGCCGCCCGCAGGCGTTCGAGGCTGTCGTCGCCCGATCCGTTCTCGACGACGACGATCTCGAGCAGGTCACGAGGCCAGTCGACCTCCTGGAGGAGCCGGATGGCCTCGAGCGTGTCGTCGGAGCCGCGGAAGTTCACGAGCACCACCGACACGAGACCCGCGGTCCTGCTTTTCACGTATGCACCCCATCACGTTGCCGCGCGGTGAACGCGGGAAGATCGACTCCGAACTCTACCAAGTCGGCCCTGAGAGGCAGGTCCAGGGCCAGGGGGCGCGGCCGTCGCATGGGCCGCTCGGCTGGCCGATAGGATGTCGACGATCTTGAGCGCGGAGGCCCACAACAATGCTGGCGATGACTCTGATGGTCCGCGACGAGGCGGACATCATCGAGCCCATGATCCGGCATTCGCTCGACCAGGGCGTCGACCTGCTCATCGTGACGGACAACGGGTCGATCGACGGCACCGTCGAGGTGCTCGAGGAGTTCGTGGGCACCGGGCAGGTGATCCTGCGTCACGATCCTGTGCACATGAAGCAGCAGCACAGTACGGTCACCAAGATGGCTCGAGACGCGGCATCCGAGTACCACGCGGACTGGGTCATCAACGCCGACGCCGACGAGTTCTGGCAACCGGTGGCCGACGGCCCGACGCTTTCCGAGATCTTCGCGGCTCTCTCCCCCGACTATCGAGCCGTGCAGGTGCCCGTGTACGACATGACGGGCGCGCCCGCCCTCGTCGGTTCGGGTCTGCAGCGCCTTCTGTACCGCGACCTGCGACCGGTCGACGAGCTGAAACGGATCGGCTTGTTCGCGCACGCGAGCCCGGACATGGTCCACGTGGGCGATCCGGAGGTCGAGGTCGCCCAAGGCAACCACTACGTCAACTTCCAGCCGCAGGGCGAGCCGCCTCAGGAACTGCGGCTGGAGGTCCAGCACTTCCCGTGGCGCTCCTGGGAGCAGTTCGAACGCAAGGTGGCAGCCTCGGGTCGCGCCTATGAGGCCAACTCGACGCTCCTGCCGAGTCCCAACCATCACGGCATGCGGGAGTACTCGCGCTACAAGAAAGGGAGTCTGTTCGCGGCGTACGTGACCCGGCATCCCACCCCCGCCGAGCTGGAGACCGGAATCGCCGCGGGCCATTTCATCCTCGATGAGCGGATCGCCCGCACCGCGGTATCACCGGTGCCCGACGTGCTCATCGATCCGGTCATCGTCGAGTCCACGGCTGCTCTGGGCCGGGTCGTCTTCGACTACGAGACGACCGCGCGAGAAGATGCCCTGCGCATCCAGCAGCTCGAGAACGAGCTCGCCGGGGTTCGAGCCGAACTCCAGAGCCAGCTCGCCCGACGTGTCGTCCGCGCGGCCGACTGGATTCATGAGCACCGACCCAGTCACTGACCAGCGGGCCGTGGGCTAGCGGATTCGGGCTACGGGAAGCAGGCCTGCGGTGAGGTCGCGGAGAGCAGAACATCGCTCAGCGAGTTCGGCCCCCCGAGCAGCGTGACGCGGGTGGCTCCGAGTTGCCGGATGTCGTCCAGCACACCCTGAGGCACGCAGCCCGAGTTCGACAGGTACAGCGGCGAGCCGTTCTGTGCCGCCAACACGGATCCGGCGAGCGCGTCAGGGTAGTTCACCCCGCTCGCGATGTAGACGTGGCTGGCGCTCGTGAACACGGACCGGTTCGCTGCCTGCGACGCGTCGAAGCGATCGGCTCCCGTGAGACGCGTGACGGTGACGCCGGTCATGGCCGCGATGTCGGATTCGATACCGCTCGATACGGATGCCGGGCCGCCGACGATCGTCACGCGCTGCACCTGGTGGTCGACCAGGAACGCACGCGTGGCGTCATCGAGCGCCAGGAGGTCTCCCTGAACGAGCAGGACCGGTCGGTGCTGGTACGCGCCGATGCTGTCTGCCGACAGCGCGTCCGGGAACTTGGTGCCGGTGACCAGGTACAGGTCCGAGATGGTGTCACCGAAGGTGGCCGCGAGGTTGCGAGACGCCTCGTAGCGATCCAGTCCGTCGACGCGGCTGATGGTGGCAGTCGGCGCGGCGGTGGCGAGCTGATCGAGCACCTGGGGCGCCACCGAGTTCGGGCCACCGACGACGACGATCGTCGCGGGGTTGAGCCTCGAGACCTCGGCGGCGACAGAGGGCGGCAGCGAAGCAGGATCGGTCAGCAGCAGCGGACCTCCGTCGCGAGCAGCCGCCGGGGCAGCGCTGAGCGCATCCGGGAAATTGAGCCCGTTGGTGATGTAGACCACCGGGGCGCCGGACGGGAAGGCGGCGGTCGACATCGCCACCGAGCCGCTGTAGCGATCGGCGCCGCTCGTGCGATCGGGCGTCGGGCAGGTCCAGCTCGATCCGCAGTAGGCCACGGTCGAGACCGTGCAGGCTGTCGAGGTGTCGCCACCGGCCGTCCCGGCGACGTTGATGCCCCAGACGCAGATGTTGTGCGTGCCTGACGGAGCCGGCAGCGTCACGGTATACGCGTGTGCCGTCCCGGACGCCGACGGCCAATACACGGGGACGCCGCTGTTGAGCAGCGAGGCATCCGTCGCATCGGCCGTCGAGGTCGTGATGACGACTCCGTCGATGCTCACCTTGATGCCGATGGACGACGTCGAGTCGGAGTCCAGAGCCCAGCCCTTCACGGTGACCGACTTCTCCGCCGAGGTCACCGAGGTCACCGCACCGTATGGCGAGTTGCTCGCCGTAGGAGTCCCGAACCAGACCGACCAGTAGTACCAGAAGTTGCGGTTCCCGTACGACGAGCACTCGTCACCCGTCGAGCCGAGATGCGCGAGCGCCGCCGCGTTGGGGGTGTACGGCGTGTACACGTACAGCACGTGGGTCGCGCGGTTCTGCACCGTCACGGCCTGTGGGGAGCAGTAATCGCCATTCGGCGCGTGGTTGCCCGGATACGTGCTGATCGCCGTCGTCTTGCCGACCGGGTAGGACAGGTCGAAGCGCGAGTAGTACACGGTGCCCGCCCCGGTGCCTGCCGGCTGTGTGTAGCGCTTCATCCAGTACCCCCCACCGTGCACTTGCTTGAAGAACCCGGCCCACGCCGGGTCGCACGCGGCGGTGTCCGGGCACATCGCGCCCATGGCGTGGTCCATCGCGCTCTGCGACGGAGTGAGCTTGGTGATGAGCCCCTGCTCCTTCTGGAGCGTGACCAGGATCGTCTTCGGGCTGATACCACAGGTCGTCGCGACCTTGTAGATGATCGTCGCGGCCGACTCATTGCCCGCGCCCGGGTAGGCCTGGCACATCGGGTCCGCCGGGATGGAGTAGGTGTCTGTGTGGTAGTTCTTGAGGCACATCGAGTTGCCGCAGGTGCCCGGCTCTTTCGCCTCGAGGAAGTTCTGGATCTCGGCGACCGACATCGCGTTGCCATTGAAGAAGTTGTCGTCGCTGACGATGTAGCCGGCGTTGAAGTCGGACCCCGTGACCGCCTGAGCCGCCGGGGCGTCAAGCGGGAGCAGTGCACTGAGCACACCCCCCAGCAGTGCCGCGACAGCAAGGAGCGCCGCCGGCGCGAACACGCGTCGCAGCGGTTGATTCGTCTCAGCACGCATCACGCCCCCCTGTGCACCATTTTCACACCTGTCACAGGAGTTTCACCCACGAAATCCCCGAAAGGGGGGTACTTTCTTGCCGGCTCTGGTCGGCCCGGGCCCCCAGGATTCGCCGACTATGCTGTGGGAATCATGACCGCGCCCCTCGACGCCGGTGCCGTGCGCGCCGCGCGCTTCGCCGAACTGGCCATCACCCCCATGGAAGTGGTCTCCTCGGCATCGCGCCCCTTCTGGGACGGGCTGAAGTCTGTCCGCGAAGTGTTCTCGCGGCGAGAACTGCTGTCGCTCCTCATCCGCCGTGATCTCAAGGCGCGATACAAAGACAGCGCACTGGGCTTCGTGTGGTCGTTGATCAAGCCGCTCACGCAGCTCGCGATCTATTACGTGGTCGTCGGCCACTTCCTCGGCGCCGCCAAGGGCATCCCGGATTTCGCGGTCTATGTCTTCTGCGGTCTCACCATCTATTCGCTGTTCAGCGAAACCCTCAGCGGGGCCACCTCATCGATCGTCACCAACGCGGGGCTGATCAAAAAGATCGCGCTGCCGCGTGAGGTCTTCCCTCTGGCCAGCATCGGCGCCGGCGGTTTCAACTTCCTGGTGCAGTTGGCGATCCTCTTCATCGCCGCGTTGTTCCTGGGCGGCTTCCAGCTCGGGTGGAGCCTGCTCTACGCGGTGCCCGCCGTGGTCCTCATCCTGATCTACACGACCGCGCTCGGGCTGTTCCTGTCGGCCATCAATGTCTATCTGCGCGACATCCAGTACCTGATCGAGGTCGGTCTGATGGTGCTGCTGTGGGGATCGCCCACGGTCTACAGCTGGACGCAGGCCAGGTCGGTTCTGGGGAACGGACTGCTCCTCGAGCTCTACACGGACAACCCGATCACGCTCGCCGTCCTCGCATTTCAGAAGGCGTTCTGGGTGGGCCACATGACCGGGGTCGCCTACCCGGGTCTGCTCATCGAGAGAATCGGAATCGCGGCTGTTGTCGGAATCGGCTTGATCTTCGTGGCGCAACGGGTGTTCTCCCGGCTCGAAGGCAACTTCGCCCAGGAGCTGTGACCGTTGGCACGCCGTAGTCCGCGCGCCACAGGCGCGCCAGCACCCGAGGTCATCCGCGTCGAGAACGTGTCGAAGCGGTTCATCGTGCGCAAAGACAATTCCCTGAAGGAGCGCCTCGTCACGCTCGGCCGCTCAGGTCGCCGCTATCGCGAAGACTTCTGGGCGTTGCGCAACGTCAGTTTCACCCTGCAGGCCGGAACCACGGTCGGCCTGATCGGGCACAACGGCTCGGGCAAGAGCACCCTCCTGAAGGTGATCGGCGGGATCCTCGACCCGAGCTCGGGATCGGTGGCGCGACGGGGGCGGCTCGCGGCCCTGCTCGAACTCGGCGCGGGGTTCCACCCTGATCTGACGGGTCGCGAGAACGTCTACCTGAATGCGTCCATCCTCGGGCTGTCCGATCGCGAGACGGAATCCAAGTTCCGCGAGATCCTGGACTTCTCGGGCATCGGCGACTTCATCGACACCCAGGTCAAGTTCTACTCATCCGGCATGTACGTGCGTCTCGCGTTCGCGGTCGCCGTGCACACCGACCCTGACGTGCTACTCGTCGACGAGGTGCTCGCCGTGGGAGACGAGGCCTTCCAACGCAAGTGCCTCGACAAGATCCGCGACTTCCAGCAGGAAGGTCGCACGATCATCATCGTCAGCCATTCGCTCGGCCAGATCGTCGAGCTCTGCGACCGCGCGATCCTGCTGAACCATGGCGAGATCGTCTTCGACGGCTCGCCCCGTGAGGCGGTCGCCGACCTCCGCGGGATCCTCGAGCACAGGCGGCAGTCCGATCTCACCGCCGCGGAGGTCAGCGCCGAGGCGCGGGTCCGCTCCGCACGCGCCTATGCGGACGGCAAAGCGCCGGGAGCGCTCGTGAGCGCCGGAGACGACCTGGTGATCGACATCGAGGTCTCCAGCGAGACCCCGCTCGAGGGCTGGATCTGCGCGATCCAGATCGACGGTGCCCTCGGCCAGGTGGTCTACGGCACGACGACCCTGCGGGTCGGCGCCCAGCCCACCGAGCTCGTCGGCACGAGAACGGTGCGCTACGTCCTGCGCGACACTCGGTTCGGTCCGGGGCGGTACTTCGTCAATATTTCGGTGATGGACCACGCCCAACGTCACGTGGCTGACGCTCCGCAGATCACCTGGTTCGACGTCGAAGACTATGAGGTGGCCGTCGGCGTGGTATCCGCCAGGCCGGAGTTCGAAGAACTGAGCGAGTGAGCGGCGCGGATGCGGTCGCCGTGGTGACCGTGAGCTTCAACTCGGGCGACGCGCTCCGCAGCTTCCTCGCGACGATCGACGCTTCCGGCGCGCATGCCGACGTGGTCGTCGTCGACAACGCCTCTCCGGACCCCGGCGACCTGGTCGAGGTCGTGGCGGCCCACAGCGCCCGCCTGCTGCAGCTGCCGGAGAACGTCGGATACGGGGGCGCCGTGAATGCCGCCATCGCCGCGCTTCCGAGCTCCATCGACTATGTCCTGGTCTCGAACCCCGACGTCACGCTCTCACCGGGGAGCCTCGACGAGCTGGTGGCCGCGGCGACACGACGGCGGGATGCAGGCACGCTCGGTCCGCGCATCCTCGATGCCGAAGGGGCGACGTATCCGTCGGCGCGAAGGCTGCCGTCGCTGCGGACCGGCATCGGGCACGCACTGTTCGGCACGGTCTGGCCGACGAATCCCTGGACGCGGTCGTACCGTCAGGACCGCCTGGACGTCAACGAGCGCGACGCCGGCTGGCTCTCGGGAGCCTGCGTTCTCGTGCGCAGGTCGGCGTTCGACCAGGTCGGTGGATTCGATGCCAGCTATTTCATGTACTTCGAAGACGTCGATCTCGGCGCGCGGATGACGCGTGCCGGCTGGGCCAACGTCTACGTGCCGTCGGCGGTGGTCACCCACACGGGAGCGCATTCCACGAGCCGCTTCCGGTCGCGCATGGAACACGCGCACCACATGAGCGCGTACACCTACCTGGCCCGGAAGTACCCCAACTGGTACCTTGCGCCCCTGCGACTCGCCCTTCGCGTCGGCATCGGGCTGCGCGAGCGCATCGTCGCGGGCGGACGACGCCGCTAGTCGCGGGCCGGACCGAGCGGTGACGAGGTCTGGAGGAAGTCGTAGAAGTCGCGCTTCATCTCTGCCTGCGTCCAGTGCTGGTTGGTCTCCTCCAGCACGAACACGATGTCGACCGGCAGTTTGGCCAACGTCAGACCCGCGCGCAGCGCGAAGTGCGTGAACCAGAGGTCGTCAAGCAGCCAGTACTCCTCCGGCATCCTGGTGAAGAAGCGCTCGTCTTGGAACAACCCCAACCTGCACACCATGCCGCCGGGCCCGACGTGGTCCACCTTGCCGCCCACCACGGCGAAGTCGCGGTCCCAGTATCCGGTGCCGTCGATGCGGAACGCCCAGAAGGCCGAGACACGGTCGGGTCGGTACTCGCGCAGGCAGATCTCGACGAAGTCCGGCGTGATGTCCTGGTCGTCGTCGAGCACGATGACGGGAGAGCCCGGCGCGTCGAAGCTGAGCTTGCGTGCCCAGTAGAAGCGTGAGATCGACGCGAGGTTGTATGGCGACTTGACGATGTCGACGGCGGCGAGAGCCCCCGTCGGCGCGAACTCGGCGAGGGTCTTCAGGTAGCCATCGTGGTCCGCGCGATTGTTGTTCCACAGGTAGAGGCGGACGCCGCTGATGCCGACTTGCGCATCCAGTTGCTGAAGCACATCGATGAGCCGCTGCGGACGGTTCCACAGGCACATGAGAACGATCGCCTCGCCGCCCCGCACGTTCCAGTGGAAGGGGGTGGAGCGAAAGCCCCCGGCGAGGAGCCGACGGCGGATGCTGCGTTGACGGACGAGGCGCACGCGTCCGACCGCTTTCCGCAGCTCGCGGACACCGCGGCGAGCGACACGTCGCGGAAGGGACCGGATGCGCATGCCTCCACCCTAGGCGAGGCCGAACCGCAGCCCGCGCCGTGCCGTGACGCCCAGGGTGGAGGTCATGACGGAGGTGTCGGCGACGCTGAAGCTCGGCTGCCCATCGGCCACGATGTAGTGGAGCGGGGCTTCCCGCGCGATGAGGAGTTCGTCGACGAGCGCCCGGTTGCTCACCCCGACGCCGCGTGCGACGTTGGCGATCAGAACAGGACCGTCGAGCTGGTGAACCGCCGCGGCACGGAACGCATCCGCCACGTCATCGACGTGAATGTAATCCCTGATGAACTCGTCCCAACCGCGCAGAACGACAGGATCCGCCGGCTCGGACCGCATCAGCCTGCTGACCAGGGAATCGGCCATCGGAGCACCGAACACATTGAACGGCCGGAGGATGATCGCCTCCCGAATGTGACCGGCGCCCACCGCGGCGGCGACGAGTTCCTCGGCCTCGGCTTTGTCTCGGCCGTACTCTCCGACGGGCGCGGCCGCGTCGGTCTCGCGGCGCGGCGCGGCGCCGCGGTCGCCGTACACGGCGGCGGACGACGCCAGCACGATGCGGCGCACGCCCGCGGAGGCCGCCGCTGGGAGCAGCTGCGAGACCGCACCGGCGCTCGAGGCCCGCAGCCCAGCGCCCGATGGCGTGCCGCCAGGGACCGGCCCTGCCAGGTGCACGACGACGTCGGGCCGCTCACGCTCGAGCAGTCCCGCCCACGAGTCGCGGGACCCCGGATCGAGTCCGATCTCGTCAGAACGCACGGGCCGACTCGAGGCCCATCTCCACTCGATGGGGCCGGGCAGAGTGCTCGCGCTCGTACCGTCGACGGCGTCGGCGCCCCCGGCATCCCTCAGCCGGCCCGCGATCCGGCCCCCTGCGCCGGTCACGACGACACGAAGCGGGGCGGATCGCTCGTCGGTCATTGGATCGCGAATCCCAGGGCACGAAGCCCGTCAATCGCCTCCTGGGCGCTGAGTTCGTTGGATCTGTTCGCCGCAAGAAAGGGCTCGATCCGGCGCATGAAATCGCGGGGGTCGGCGACGACCGCGTCCGTCACCTTGAAGATCTTGCTGTTGCGGGTGTCGCTGATCTTGTCGGGCTCATAGCTCAACTCTTCGTACATCTTCTCGCCCGGCCGCATTCCGATGATCTCGATTCCTGCGCCGGGAGCGAAGAGCCGCTCGAGGCTCATCGCCAGCTCCATGATCCTGACCGGCTCCCCCATGTCGAGGACGAAGATGTCTCCGCTCGACCCGATGAACGCCGACTGGATGACGAGCTGCGCTGCCTCGTCGAGCGTCATGAAGAACCGGGTCACCTCCGGATGAGTCACGGTGAGCGGCCGGCGTTTGGTGAGCTGATCGCGGAAGATCTGCATCACGCTTCCGTTGCTCTCGATCACGTTGCCGAAACGAACGGCGGTCAGCGAGGTGCCCGCGGAATCCTCGGCGATCGCGCTCATCGCGATCTCGCCGATCCGCTTCGTGGCGCCCATGACGTTCACCGGGTTCACGGCCTTGTCCGTGGACACGTAGACGACGGCTTTCGCCCCCACGCGCACCGCATGGCGCATCACGTTGACGCTGCCGCCGATGTTGTTGTTGATCGCCTCGACCGGGTTGTTCTGCATCAGCGGCACGTGCTTGTACGCAGCCGCGTGGAACACCACCGTCGGGCGGAACTCGTCGAACAACTGCCGAAGTCGAGCGTCGTTCTTGACGTCGGCGATCTGCAGCGAGATGCGCGAATCGGCTCCGACCTGCTGCCCGAGGAAGAACATGCCGTTCTCCCACCAGTCGACGCACATCACGCGATCCGGCTGCATGGCAGCGATCTGGCGCACGAGGGTGGATCCGATGGATCCGGCGCTGCCCGTGACCAGGATGCGCTCCCCGGCGATGAAGTCCCGCGATTCGAGCAGGTCGTGCTTCACGGGCTGCCTGCCGACCAGGTCGAGGACGTCGACGTCCGTGAGGTCGCCGATGGTCACCGCGTCTTTCGCGAGGGTCCGGTAGGTGCGCGGGATGAGCGCGATCTCGAGTTGATCCGAGGCGACGGAGTTCACCAACTCGCGCAGGGAGCGCGCATCGATCGACGGGATGGCCAGATACAGGATGTTCGCGCGATGAGCCTGGATCACTGCTGCGGCCTGCGCCAGGGTGCCGAGCACATCGTCGCCGGTGACGACGTCGTCGAGGAAACCCAGGAACTCCGCATCGTCGATGCTGGCCGCGAGGGAGCGCCCCGCCGCTCCCGCCCCGACGATGAGGACTCTCCTGCGTTCGGCGTTCATGACCCGGCGGCCAGAAGCCTCTCGAGATAGGCGCCGTAGCCGCTCTTGACAAGCGGAGCGGCCAGCGCCGCCAACTGGGCGTCGGTGATCCACCCCGCTCGCCACGCCACCTCTTCGATGCACCCGATCTTGAAGCCCTGCCGGTCCTCGATGACCCGGACGTATTCGGACGCCTGCATCATCGAGTCGAAGGTGCCGGTGTCGAGCCAGGCCGTCCCGCGGTCCAGCACCTGCACCTGCAGACGCTCTTCCTCCAGGTAACGCTGGTTGACCGTCGAGATCTCGAGCTCGCCACGTGCGCTCGGTTCGATGGACTTCGCGATCCCCACCACGTCGTTGCCGTAGAAGTAGAGCCCGGGAACCGCGTAATTGCTCTTGGGTTTCGCGGGCTTCTCTTCGATCGACAGCGCCTTGAAGTCCGCGTCGAATTCCACGACACCGTAGGCGGCCGGGTCGGCCACCTGGTACGCGAAAATCAGTCCGCCGTCGATCGGGGTGTTTCCGCGCAACGAGGAGTCGAGCCCCGCGCCGTGGAAGATGTTGTCGCCGAGCACGAGGGCGACGGACTCGTCGCCGATGAATTCCTCGCCGATGATAAACGCCTGAGCGAGCCCGTCCGGCTCGGGCTGCACCGCGTACTGGAGGCTGATGCCGAGCCGGCTGCCATCGCCGAGCAGAGCACGGAACTGCTCGTTGTATTCGGGGGTGGTGATGATCAGGATGTCGCGAATGTCGGCGATCATGAGCGTCGACAACGGGTAGTAGATCATCGGCTTGTCGTAGATCGGCATCAGCTGCTTCGAGATGCCCTGGGTGATGGGCCAGAGCCGGGAGCCGGAGCCGCCCGCGAGGATGATCCCCCGCATCAGCCGACAGTCTCGGTGGCCAGCGACGCGTAGAACGCTCGCATGTCGTCCCAGTTCGGCAGCAGCCCCAACTCGGCGGCCTCCTTCAGGCTCGGCGCCTCGGTGTCTTTCGGCGAGAGGATCAGCTCGTCGGCCGGAAACGGAAGGTCCAGCCCGATGTCGGAATCGAGCGGCGTCACACCGTGCTCGGCCGCCGGGTTGTACACGTCACTGACCAGGTAGCTCACCGTTGCATTGTCGGTGAGGGCGACGAAGACGTGCCCCAGACCTTCCGACAGATAGATGGCGCGTCGATCGACCGTGTCGAGCTGGACACTGTCCCATTGGCCGAAGGTCGGCGAGCCGACTCGGATGTCGATGGCGAAGTCGATCACCGCGCCGTGGGTCGCCGTGACGTACTTGGCCTGCCCGCGAGGCACGTCGGCGAAATGGACCCCTCGCACCACACCTCGACGCGAGACAGAGGTGTTGGCCTGCCTCAGGTCGAGCGGGTGACCGACGGTCTCAGCGAGCCGGTCGAACCGGTACCACTCGAGGAAGACGCCCCGATCGTCGCCGAACTGCTTCGGAGTGATCTCGTAGGCATCCGGGACGGACAGCTCTCGGATGTGCACCGCACGAGTCTAGCAACGTCGATCTCAGGGGCTGCGGGGCCGAGCGCCGCACGCCCTGCCCGCCGACTGTCTGCACCGACGGGATCAGGGGCGGGATCAGGGGCGGCCGATTCCGCGATACGCCCATCCCGACGCGCGCCATGCCGTCGCGTCGAGCACGTTGCGACCGTCGATCATCCGACGACGGGCCACGAGAGCCCCGGCCGCCTCCGGGTCGAGCTCGCGATAGAGCGACCACTCGGTGGCGAGGACGATGAGCTCCGCCCCGCGGAGCGCGTCGTCGAGTTCGTCTGCATACTCCAACTCCGGATAACGGCGCCGCGCATTGCCGATCGCCTCCGGATCGTGCGCGACGACCTCAGCGCCGAGAGCCTTCAATCGCACCGCGACATCGAGTCCGGGTGAATCGCGCACGTCGTCGGAATCGGGCTTGAACGCCAACCCGAGCACCGCGATGCGACGCCCCGTCGCGTCGCCTCCGACCGCCTCGACAGCACGGGAGACCACCCGAGCACGGCTCCGCAGGTTGATCGCGTCGATCTCACGGAGGAACTCGACCGACTCCCCCACTCCGAGCTCCCCGGCTCGAGCGACAAACCCGCGGATGTCCTTCGGAAGGCACCCGCCTCCGAACCCGATCCCGGCGTTCAGAAAGCGGCGGCCGATGCGCCCGTCGTAACCGATGGCGTCCGCGAGCTGCGCGACGTCGGCTCCCACCGCGTCCGCCACCTCCGCCATGGCGTTGATGAACGAGATCTTGGTGGCGAGAAAGGCGTTCGCCGCGACCTTGACGAGTTCGGCGGTGGCGAAATCCATCACCAGGCGCGGGGTGCCGGTGGCGACGATGGTGGAATACACCGCGTCGAGGGCCGCTACCGCCGCGGCGTCGTCGTCGCGCACGCCGTAGACCAGCCGATCGGGCGCCAGGGTGTCCTGAACCGCGAACCCCTCCCGGAGGAACTCAGGATTCCACGCCAGCCGCCCACCCGCCGTCTCGATCCGCTCCGCGGCCGTTGCGGCGTAGCCGACCGGCACCGTCGACTTGCCGACCACCAGGGCCTCGGGCTTGAGAACGGGCAGCAGCGAGGCGATCGCCGCATCGACGTATCCAAGGTCCGCGGCGCCGCTTTCGCTCTGCGGTGTGCCCACCGCGATGAAATGAACGTCGGAGTCGGCGGCGTCAGAGATGTCGGTGCTGAAGTGCAGGGAGCCTGCCTGGACTCCCGCGCGGAGCAGCTCATCGAGCCCGGGCTCGAAGAACGGTGCCTCGCCGCGAGAGAGAGCCCCGATGCGAGTGTCGTCGACGTCGATGCCGACAACCGTGTGCCCCAGCGATGCCATCGAGGCGGCGTGAACCGCGCCAAGGTAGCCGCATCCGATCACCGAAATTCGCACCACTGGAGCTTAGCGACGACGGAGAACACGAGCCGCCACGCTTCGACGTCGGAGCGGGTCCCCGGGCGGCCCGTGGCGTCGGCGGACCACGGAGCCGCAATAGACTCGTTCTCCGTGAAGATCCTGGTCACCGGCGGCGCCGGCTTCATCGGCTCGAACTTCGTACGGCGGACTCTCGAAGACGCCTACCCCGGCCTCGAAGGCGCGGAGGTCGTGGTCTACGACGCGTTGACCTACTCCGGCAACCCCGCGAATCTGGCGTCGGTCGCGGGCAGCTCGCGTTTCACCTTCGTGCAGGCCGACATCCGTGACGCGGGCGCTCTCGACGATGTGCTGCCGGGAATCGATGCGGTGGTGCACTTCGCCGCCGAGTCGCACGTCGACCGGTCGGTTCGCGACTCCGGCATCTTCGTCGAGACGAACGTGCTGGGCACGCAGCGGCTGCTCGACGCCAGCCTGCGAGCGGGCATCGAGCGCTTCGTCCACGTGAGCACCGACGAGGTGTACGGATCGATCGCCGAGGGCTCGTGGGACGAGACCCGAGCCCTCGAGCCGAATTCGCCCTATTCGGCGAGCAAGGCGGGCAGCGATCTGCTGGCTCGCAGCTACTTCCGCACGCACGGGATGAACCTGTCGATCACCCGCTGCTCGAACAACTACGGGCCATACCACTTTCCCGAGAAGGTCATCCCGCTGTTCGTCACGAACCTGATCGACGGACTGCACGTGCCGCTGTACGGAACGGGCGAGAACATCCGCGACTGGCTGCACGTCGACGATCACACCCGAGGGATCGCGATGGTGTTGACTCGAGGTCGCGCCGGCGAGACCTACAACATCGGCGGCGGCACCGAGTTGACCAATCGGGAGCTGACGGAGAAGCTGCTGGATGCAACCGGCCGCGACTGGTCGTACGTCGACAAGGTCGACGACCGCAAGGGTCATGACCTGCGCTATTCGGTGGACATCGGCAAGATCCAGTCGGAGCTGGGCTACGCACCCCTTGTTCCCTTCGACCGGGGTTTGGCCGACGTCGTGCAGTGGTACCGCGACAACCGCTCCTGGTGGGAGCCGCTCAAGGCGCGCGCCGCGCTGTGAGTCGGCGCCGATGACCCGCTACCTCGTGACCGGAGCCGTCGGGATGCTCGGGCACGATCTCGTGCGCGTCCTGGCCGGGCGGGAGGTGACGGCGCTCGGTCGCGGTGAACTCGATATCACCGACGCCGCCGCGGTGAGCCAGGCGGTTGCGGGGCACGATGATAT
>Ga0207698_10000087_pt1 | contig 60682 bp, 54 predicted proteins | sample KBSCornC22_FD_184298 | JGI IMG/M metagenome (GOLD analysis project Ga0207698, IMG submission 184298) | Corn rhizosphere microbial communities from Kellogg Biological Station, Michigan, USA - KBS Corn C2-2 (SPAdes) (version 2) | ecosystem: Host-associated > Plants > Roots > Rhizosphere > Soil ... | reverse complement strand
GCGGATCGGCATAATGCGGCGACTTCGCATGTGCGGTCGCAAGGTCCGCCTGCGCTGCCCGAAGATTGCCGCGCGAAAGCTCGAACAAGCCGCGATGCAGATAAATTGGCATCAAGTCGGGCGCGATCCGCAGCCCTGCGTCCCAGGTCCGCATCGCTCCCTCGACATCCCCCGAATGCGCTAAGACATCCCCGTGAAAGGCGAAACACCGCGCCCACGGTCCCGTCTTTCTGAACACGGCTTCGGCGTCGGCCAAACGTCCGGAAAGCCCATAAGCGAGGGCAAGGTAGCACGGCGTGTCGATGTTGTTGTTTTGGAAACTAGGGTCCGCCACCCAGGTCTTGTAGAAGGCCTCCGCCCGCGGGATGGCCAGGGCCGGTTGGTTGCTGCCCAGTGCCCGATAAGTCTGGATCAGCTCGGCTTCGATCTTGGTACTGCTATCCTCCGGGTCGCTCGCGGCAAGGGCGCGGTCGGCTTGCAGGGGGTCGTGCATCATCTCGTAAGTATCAGCGATAGCGGGTCCATCCGGCAGCGTGGCGGCTCCCGCGCCTTGATTGTGCTGCGCATCCGCCTGAAGCGCCTTCAAGGCAAGAGGAAGGTCCCAAACTGTGCCGGCGGGATTCAGCAGCAGTCGTGTCTCGGGCCGTTCCTCCGCAGGTGCGTTCTCAACCGCTTTCAAATAGCGCGTGCTTTCCCGCCAGGCGGCCTCTTCTCCGGTGCCGGTCGTGAGCACGGATATCAGATTGTTCCACGCCTTCCACCAGACGGAGGAGTGGGGCTTGCTGTAGCTCATCGACAGGCGATATTTGATTATCGCTTCCTTCGGCTGGTTGGCGCCATTGAAGGCGTTGCCCCAGACATTGGCGAGATCGCCCCGCTGGTCATCCGTCGCTCGTGCAAACGCGCCAGGAAGAAAGGCGAGTGCATCCTGTTCCCGGCTGTGGTTCGCCAGATAGACGGCATAGAGCCATGGCTGCGATCGGCCGTACAGATATTCGGCGGCCTGGGTGGTAAGCGCCTCTAGCCCCTCCAGCGGCCCCTCGAACGTCTTCGCCGGAATGCCGTCACCCCGAACGGTCAGCGCCAGACCGCCCTTCGGCGTCTGCACCAGATCCCCCGCGACATGAACGTCATGGCCGAACCGCTCGTGCAGCAGCCTGTCTATTTCGCCGATCGAAATGCCGGTCTCCGGAAGCTCGACCTTGATGTCCGACGACCAGGCGCTCTTCGTCGCCAAGCCTCGGCTGGGACCGCGCGTGGCGTCTTGCAGCTTCTGCAATCCGTCCAGCACCTGCGTGGCGACCACCGTGCCGTTGAGGCCGCGACTGGCCAATACGGGTGGGCTCTCGAACGCCTCGACCACAACGTTCTTCGACGTGAAGGCGTCATAGAGCATCACCAGGATGCCGAGCCCGATCACGGTGCCGAGGAGCACGAAGAAGAGTTGCAGTCCGACGCGCATCCGCTCCGACCAGCGACGGAGCTTGAGGTGGCTGAGCTGCACCTCCCGCTGTTCGTGGAGATGCTCGGTCTGGATTGCGATCAGGTGGCTCTGGCCGTCAAGATATCTGCCGGCCTTAGAACTCAACTCGGGATCGAAGCGTGCCGCATCGATCGCGATCGCGGCTGCGATCGGATCGGCGGCACCGACCAGCTTCTCGCCTTCGCCTTCCTCTTCTTCTCCCTCGAAGAAGCGTTCGACCATGCCCCCTTCACCCATCGTCACCCCCCCTCGTTCCCAACACGGTGGCGGAAAAGAAATTCGCTCAAGACGGGCGAATGTGTCCGCTTTGCTTCAACCGGCCAACATCGCCAAACCGGGAAATCGGCCCCGTGGTCATCGCGGACGCCGGACCAGCGGCAACTTTCAGGCTCCAGACGCGCACGACCGAGACTGGGGCGCGGCCCAGAGCAGAGCCGCCAGCTTGTGAAGCAGCCGTGTCGTCCGAGATCCCCGGCCCGAAGCGGCGCGATCTATGCCGACTGGACGGCGCCCATCCGGCTGCGGCGACGCAACGATCCGCCGACCGCGCCGAAGCCCGCGATCATCATCGCCCAGCTGGCCGGTTCCGGAACGGCGGCCACCGCCGCGATCGTTACAGAGTTATTGATCAGGTTGCCGTAGGCCAGGCCCGTGAATATGTAGTCACCGTTACCGGCAACGTAATACCTCTCGATCTGGAAAGATCCAGATCGATAATCATCGGCCTTGCTAAAATAACTGAGTGCAGCTGTATAATCGCTCGAGTTCACAATATTGTTACCGGAACTGGAGATTGTATTATTAACGTAGCTCGTTTCGTTCAAATTGTATTGCTGCGCCACGTGGCTCACACTATCGCCAGACGCGTCGTTGAATTGATAGGCCTGGCCGAAGGCGGCACCGTCAATCGTCTGCGTGACACCCTTGATCGTGATCGTGGCCGATACAGGAGAAATTCTCCCGTTGCTCAACCCACCGCGGGCGTAAGCCGTAGGCCCGGCACTGTATGTTTCTGACCCGGGTTGCGGACTGGTGAGCGTGTAGACGACGGTAAAGCTGTTGCCCGCAAGGTTGGTCCATTTTGTGCCGAACACGCCGGTCGAGTCCACACCCGACGAGACCGTGCCGGTATACGTAATCAGATAGGTTGCCGCGCTGGCAGGCTGGATAAAGGCGCCGGCCAACAGCAACGCGCCGGCGAAGGTACGGATAGGCATTATAGTCCCCCAAAGGTCGAATGCGCCGCACTGCGGCGAGGCTGAAGTGCGGGAGGCGGTTTAGGAGGTAATTGTTTGTTAAATATTTGCTGAGCGGGGGGTATTCCGATTTGCCGGCGCGCCCGCGGCGAGAGACAGCCCGGCATCGGCGATGAGGAAGGCCGGGACCGACTTGTCCCCATATACCGCCCGCACCCGGCCGACGAGGCCGCGCATGACGTTGGCCCGCGCGGATGCGGCGACCAGGTGCCGGGCCGACGTGAAGTGGAGGAATTCGATGGCATTCGCTGCGGCCGGCGCGCCCTTGGCGGCCAGAGCATCCGCCGCCGCCACGGGCAGCGGCCGTTCCGGCGGCGTGAACGTCAGGTCCATCAGCAGGGGCAGATCCGGCAGGAAGGAAGGAACCGGGCCGATGTCGGCGACGGCTGTCGCCAGCGCGCCGAAATCGTCGGCCGCAAGCAAGGTGAGGCACTTCAGGACCTGGAGGTGCAACCGGAACAGAGGCTCCAGCCCGGTGCGCCGCAGGCCGCGGTCGAAAATCTCGACTGCGGCGTCGAACGCCCCGCGCGCATAAAGCGGCTGCCCCATCACGGCGTAGGCCGCGGGAGAGTCGCCAGTCCGGGCATGCGCGCGGGCCACCACATCCTCGACCAGATCGAGATGCCCGCGATCAACGAAGTAGAGGAGCTTGGCGGCGGCGAACATCTGGAGCGGATTGCCCTCCGTAGCGGGCAGGCAGGCCAGCGCCAGGGTCTCGATCTCGTCCTCGATGCAGTCGCGCGCCTCGCGCGGCAGCGCGTCGAACGGGCGCATTTCGGTGATCCGTGCCAACAGCCTGAGACAATGTTGCAGCGCCGCATCGGGGTCGCGGCCGTCGATGTCGGGCCGCATGCGGTCGTCCGCTCCGGTCAGCCATCGCCGGTCGGCGGGGAGGAGGATGGTCGATGTTGCCTTGATCCGGAGGTCGAGCGGATCGTCGGGCGCGATGCCGAGGCCGATGGCGGCGTCGCTAACTGCTTGGGCAAGAGCGCCATCGATCGCCTCAGCGATGCGCTCGGCCATGAGCGCTGTCGAGCGGGCATCGTCCGCGTCCGCCGAGATGCGCAGGGTTCGCACGATGCGGCGCGACGGCATCTCGCGGACGATCGCGGCGCCCACAAGGCGCTGCGCCTCGTTCGCGAGGTTCAGGTGCAGCATGTAGCGTGACCGGTCGCGCGGATTCGGCTTCCGATGCCAGGCGACTGCCACGCCGGTTTCCGCGACCCGCTCCGCGATCAGGTCGCGGACCTGCGCTACGAATGCCGCAACGCCGCCGTCGCCGGGTCCGGAAAGGTCGACGGTGACCAGGATGATGATCGCGGCATCGACTGGGTCGTCCTCCTGCTTGGTCGGCGACGGCGTGGCGATCCAGATATATCCCTCGCCATATTGGGTTCGGATGAAGGCGGGCGATCGCGGGTCGTCGCCCAGCTTCGCCCGCAGCCTGTTCACGAGGAAGTCGATATAACGGTCCGACCGCTCCTGGTCCTCCGGTTCGATCTGGTCGAGCAGGTGGCTGCGGCTCAAAAGGCGCTGCGGATTGCGCGACAGGACGAGCAGCAGCGCCCGTTCGTTGCGGGTGAACGTGAACCTCGCGCCGTGACGCACCGCGAACAGACAGGCTTCGTCGAGAATCAGATCACCATATCGAACGGTTTGCATGTGCCCAGTTCTTTCCCGTCGGCCGGCATCCGACCTTCCGAAGCGATCATCGCCCTTATCGCGCTTCGTGGCGCGTGCCATAGATTTTCAGAGGCTTAGATGCGCGCGCCTCAAAACTTGGGCGAAAGCGCCAGGGGCGTTAAACCGTTTCTCGCCATGGGCTGGATGACGCAGATCCTTTACCGGGGTCAGAGGCGCTTGTGGAAGCTTTTGCGGCCGCGAACGCGCGGGGTGAAAGTCATGCTGTTCAATGGCGCGGGTGAGATCCTGCTCGTCCGCAACAGCTATGGCGCAACGCACCTCTTCGTCCTGCCCGGCGGCGGGGTGCGTCCCTGGGAGCGACCGGCCGATGCCGCCGAGCGTGAGATCCTGGAGGAACTCGGCCACAGACCGGAGGGCCTGAGACCCGTCTCGACGCACTTGGCCTGTGCCGAGGGCAAGCGGGATACGGTTTACCTCTTCGCGGCAAGCTTTGCCGCGGCCCCGCGGCCGCACGGCAGGGAAACCGCCGAAGCCTCTTTCTTTCGCGTCGATGCGCTACCGACGAACGTGTCGCCCGCGACCGCGCGCCGCATCGCCGAGTGGACGGGTGAGGCTGCGGCGGATGGACGTTGGTAGGTCGCTACCTGGCGTCGCGACCGATCTTGTATTTCAATCCGGCGAACAGCGCGCGACCGCCGTTGAGCCGTCTTCCGACGTCATGGCCGGTGGGTGTGTCGAGCACGGTTCGCACATAACTCCTTCGCAAGAGGCTCTGCCCGGTGAGCGACAAAGTGAGCTTGGGCGACAGCGTGTGGCGCCAGACCATGTTGAGGGCATAGCTGCCGGACTTGCGGCCCTGAAGCACGAGCGTCGGCCCCTGCGCGTTGGCATCCAGGTGCAGCGTGTCGGCCTTGCCGGGTGTCCAGTCCAAAGTCGCCTGCGCGGTGTAGGAGAGAATGGATCGGGTTTGGCCGGCCCCATCGTCGTTCAACTGAGGAAGCTCGCTATGGAACAGGTTGCCCGTGACGCTGAGCTTCAGCGTGCGCGTGACCTGATCGGAGAGATTGGCCTCGACACCATATGAGCGCGCATTGCCATAGTTTCGCTTGGAACCGACCTGCACATTGTCCGGCAGGAAGAGGGTGTAATCGGCGAGCGTATCCTCAGCGTAGCGATAATAAAGCGATATGTCCCCGTTGCGGCTGCCCTTGCTGAAATTATAGGCCGCCTCGACGCTGGTGACCTTCTGCGGCAGCAGGCGGGGACTGCCGATCGAGCGGCTGTCGGGATCGACGATCGTGGTCAGCGGGTTGAGATCGGCCAGCTCGAACAGCTGCTGGCTGCGGGTCACTTTCAGCGTGAGCTGATCGGATCCGACGTCCCTTGCGACCGACAGGCTATGGTTCAGACCCGAAATCCTTCTGCCCGGCGGCGCCATTCCCGACGTGCCGTGGAAATCGAGCTTGAGCAGCTGGCTGCGTTCGCCGACCTGGACCGTCCATTTCTGCCAACGCGCCTCAAGCGTCACATAGGCTGCGCCCGTCGTCCGCGCCGCCCGGAAGATGGCCGAGATCGGTGGGTCGCCGCGACTTTCCGCATCGGGGGGGATGGCCGCCTGGCCATTGTCCAGTCGGAGCGTATCGTGCTTGAGCTCGGCGCCAATGCTCATGCGGATGCCGGCTCGCAGCGGGCGGTCATAATCGATCGAGAGGCGCTGCTGGCGCGTGAAGGTGCCGCTGTAGATGCGTTCCGCGGTGTCGGGCAGGTCGGGAAGGAAATAGGTCGTCACGAACGGCCGATCGGATCGCACCGATGACCGTTGCGCCTGGGCCGCGATCCGCAGGCTTGGTTGCTCGCTCGATCCCCGCCGTTGATAGGAGATTGAGGCATCCTCGTTGGCCCCCAGCCAGCTGCCCAGACGCCGGCGCAGATATTCGGTCGAGACGTCGCCGAGAGGGTCGAAATCGATCCGATGCTCGAACACCCTGTTCGTGGGCTTGGCGCGCGAGAAGGACAAGTCCGCGCCTAGGTCCGAAGAGGCGGACAATTTGTAGAGAAAGGATCCGTTGGCGTAGATGGACCGGCTGTGGGTCGGAGTATAATCGGCGTCCCGGACACTATCGCCGATGACCGTGCCATCCGCGGCCTTCAGCGTGCGATTGTCCAAGATCCTGGTGAACCGGACCTTGTCCTGGATGCTGACGTCCAGGTCAGCCGAAAGATCCTTGCCGCCATAGCTGCCATCGAAGGCGAGGGTCCCGCGCCGATGATCCCCGGCATTGGCACTGAGGGTGGCATGCACGCCGGCACCAGCATCTTTCCTGAGGATCAGGTTGACGATGGCACCGCCGTTCGCATCATATTTGGCCGATGGATTCGTGATCACCTCGACGCTGGCGATCGCTCCGCCCGACATCGCCTCCAATGTCGTTGCGCGCCCTGCCGCGGGTTTGCCGTTGATGTAGAGCTGGACATTGGCGCTGCCGCGCACGGTCAGCGAGCCGTCCTGGGCATTCACCGAGGGGATGGTGTTGAGCACATCGCTTGCACTGCCGGCCTGTCCCGCGGCGCTGTCCTTCACGGTATAGATCGTCGAGTTGATCGTGCGCTGCACCTGCGGGCGGTGGCCTTTGACGGTGATCGTCTGTCCTTCGGTCGTCTGCTGTCCCTTGGCTTTGGCCGGCGGCGGATCGTCTGCGCGCGCCTCGGCCGCAGCCATGCCGCCGAACGCACAAAGCAGCAGCTTCGCCATCTTTGCCCTTCGGCCTTGCTGGGACACTATCGACAATCCCCGTTCAATCTGACCGCACTTCCCTTCACGTCGCGCGGGGGAGGGGTGGCCTTTGTTACCTGGGGCGCCCCACCGCAACAACGGACGAACCCTCGGGCTACCCATGAGGAAATCTCATATCGGCGAGCACTTGTTACCTGGTGCTTCGCCCCACCTCGCTCCGATCGGCGCCTCGCTTCGCCAAGTCACCTGAGTCCGAGATCACCTTGAAGCCCCTTGTCAGCGCTGTCATGTTTCATTAGTAAAATATGATTTAATCGGAGGCTGGCGGACGACCAGCCAATTTGAAGGGGGTTTGCGGGTGATCTTTGACGGGCGGGTGTGCCGGCGCGTGATGCTGGTTGTGGCGGCGTTGAGCTTGAGCGCTTGTGGTGGCGGCGACAGCGGCAGCGGAGGCGGGGGATATACGAATCCGACGCCCACCCCGACACCGACACCGACTCCGCCACCGCCCCCTCCGGCTTTGGCGTCGCTTGGCACGCCCGATCAGGTCGTCCAGGCGATGGCGCCGGGCATCAACCTGGGCAACACGCTGGAATCCCTGGATACCTGGGAAACCCCGCCCTTCAGTGATTCGAAAGAGACGGTTTGGGGCAACCCGGCAGCGAACCAGACGATCTTCAACGCTTATGCGGCGGCCGGCTTCAAGAGCGTGCGCATCCCGGTTTCCTGGGCCCAATATGTCGATGCCCAAGGGAATATCGCGCCATTCTGGCTGGCGCGCGTCAAGCAGGTGATCGACTATGCGCGAAACGCCGGCCTTTACGTGATCATCAACATCCACCACGATTCGTGGGTGATTCCGGATTTCGCCCATCAGGCGGACGCCAACGCCAAGATGAAATCATTCTGGAAGCAGATCGCCACCTACCTGGCCGATTATGACAATCACCTGCTGTTCGCGGCCACCAACGAAGTGCACATGCCCGACGTTTATTCGGCGCCGACCGCCGAGAATTGCACGGTCCAGGCAGGCTTCAACCAGGCATTCATCGACGCGGTGCGCGCGACCGGCGGCAACAACGCATCGCGCACCCTGGTCATCCAGCATTATGCCACCAACATCGACTGGGGGCTGGACATCTGCCACACGGCGACGCTTCCCAACGATACGATCGCCAATCGCCTGATGGTGGAAATCCATTATTATACGCCGTTCGACTTCGTCGACGGCGGCCCGACCTACGCCACCCACTGGCAATGGGGCGCGATTGCGACCGATCCGTCGCTCCTCAACCCCTGCTGCCAGGAATCCTATGTCCGCGACCAGTTCGATCGGATGAAGACCGCCTATATCAGCAAGGGCGTGCCCGTGATCATGGGCGAATATGGCGCCTCTCCGAAATCCTCGGGCCCCGGGGCGGGCATCAAGACCTACACCAATTACTGGACCGGATACGTCACCTACGCCGCGGCCCAGCGGGGGGTCGTGCCGATGGAGTGGGACACCGGCGACTTGATCGATCGCAACACCGGCGCCATCAAGGATTCGGGCGTGCTCAACGCGATCATGTCCGGGATGACGAAGGATCCGGAGCCGGCGACGGCGGTCGGCGTGAACGGCCATTGAATGTCGCCGGTCGTAACGTGGCAGACCGTCGCGCGAGCGATGGCGGCACCCAATCAGGCTGAATTCGACGGAAGGGGATGGCGATGAAGAGGCTCCTGGCGCTCGCACTGGGGCTGGTCTGCGCCATGCCGGCCGCCGCGGGGACCAATTGGCCGAACGGGGCCAAGGCGGCGGTGGTCCTGACCTATGACGATGCGCTGGATTCGCAGCTCGACCATGCCGTGCCGGTGCTGGACGCGGCGGGGTTCAAGGCAACCTTCTTCCTGACCGGATTGAAACTGGCGGCGATCCCGCGGTGGCGTGCGGTGGGGGCCGAGGGGCATGAGCTTGCCAACCACACCATCTTCCATCCCTGTCCGGCCTCAATCAATACGACCGAGCGCCGCTACACGTCCGAGGCCTATACGCCAGCCGACCTGCTACGGGAGATCGAGCAGCAGAATGTCCTGCTGACCGCGCTCGACGGCAAGCCGACCCACGGCTTTGCAACGCCGTGCGGTTATACGATGGCGGGCGGCAAGGATTATATCGAGCCGCTGCGGGCCGCGAAGCTCGTGGTCTATGTGCGCGGGGTCTATACCTCGCCCGAGGATCTGCGCGCCGATGTCGGTCGGATCGATCCGATGCACGTCCCCTCGCGCGGCTTCCCCGATGGCGTCACGGGCGCGCAGCTGATCGATTTCGCGAAAGAGGCCGAGGCAGGCGGCGGCATGGCGGTCTATCTGTTCCACGGCGTCGCCGGCGACTATCTGCAAGTGTCCGACGCCGCGCACCGCGAGCTGATCGCCTGGCTCGCCGCGCATCGCAGCGAGGTGTGGGTGACCACGCTGCAGGGCGCGCTGGACTGGGCCAAGGCGCATCCGGGGCCGGCGCGGTAGCGAGCCGTAGGGCTTGCAAAGTCCTCTCCGTTGGAACCCGTCATTGCGAGCCCCGTAGGGGCGCGGCAATCCAGTCTGACAGGCCTGGATCGCCACGGCGCTGCGCGCCTCGCTATGACGCTTTAGTGCGGGGAGGCGATCATCGCGCGGGTTCGATATAGATCGGATTGCCGACCAGCAGCAGCGCGCCATCCGGGCCGCGAACCTCGGCGCGCACCGTGTGATGCCGGCCGTCGGTCGGCCAGTCGCCGAACGGGATGCTTGCCGCGCCGGCCACGGGTTGGCGCAAACGGGGATCGGGCTTGCCGTCGACGAGCAGTTGCACGGTGCCGCCGCTCGCGCCTCTCACTTGCGCCGCGAAGCGGACGATGCGGCCGGCCGGCTCCTTGAGCGTGCCGCCCATCGAGGCGGTCTCGCCTCCGCCGCGCGCGATCAGGTCGAGGAAGCCGTCCTTGCTGCCGAGGATGTCGATGAAGACGCGGCCCGAGCGGATGCCGTCGAGAAACCCCTGGATCGACAGTTCGCGCATATAGACCACGGTGGTCGGCGTGCCGATGGCGCCGAGCCGGTCGGCGGGGATGTCGGCATTATGGTTGTCGCTACCGCCGATCGCGGTGACGTGTCGCCCCTGGGCGAGCAGCGCGTTCCAGGCGGCGAAGCCCTGGAGCGGGCCTTCTGCCGATCGGGTTTCCGCCATCGTGCCGCCGTTGACGACCTCAATCGCCTGCACCGCGCTCGCCGGCAGGTCGGCGACGCGCCAGCCGCAGCCCATGCACATCTCGCCCGAGGGCGCGCCGGGATGGTTGAGCGAAACCACACCGCCTTCCTGCCTCACCGCGTCCATCCATTTGGCGGTTTCGGCATAAGACGGCGCCAGCGTGCGGAAGTCGAGGAAGTCGGTCGGGCCGAACACGTTCGAATGACCGAAGAAGGTCGTGATCTCGCGGCCCGGGATCAGCAGCAGCTTGTCGAACGCGCCCTGGAGCTCGCGCAGCGCGTTGAAGTGCGAGGTCGTGTTGTGATCGGTGAGCGCGATGAAATCGAGCCCCCGCGCGGCCGCCGCCTCGACCGTGCGATAGGCGGGGCAGGGGACCTTCTCGCCTTTCTGCGACGGGCATTTGCCGTCGCTATTGCCGCTGTGCATGTGGAGGTCGCCGCGATACCAGCCCGGCGCGGGATTGATCGGGGCGTCGGCCAAGGACGTCACCATGGGCGCGCGTTCGATAGAGATGCGTGCCTCGAACGGGGCGGTTGCGCCTTCGCGGATGTTGGGCGCGCCGAGCAGGAGGCGCCAGCGCCCCGCCGGCAGCGGGCCGGGAAGATAGCCGGGCGTGGCATCCTCGATGCTCAATGTCATGCGATCGCGCGTGCCACCGCTCCAGCCGCGGAAGCGCTGCGGGTCCTCGAGCCCGAGGTCGATGACCGCATGCTGATCCTTGCCGCCATAGGTGAAGCGGATGGTCAGCCGCGTGACGCCGGCGGGGAGGTCGAAGGGGACTTCGCGATACTGTTCGTAATCGACGCGCGTGAGCGTGCCGGTCAGGACCTGATAGGGGATCGCGCCCGCCGGCTCGGACGATGCGGGCGGTGTGGGCTGCGCGGCCGCCGGGGCCGCCACCGGCAGCGACAGCAGGGCGCCGATGGCGGCGGGCACGATCCCCCTGCGCACGATCAGAACCGGTACATGATGGCGGCGCGGACATTCCGGCCGATCAGCGGACGCGCGATGAAGGTGTTGGCGCCCGCATCGCCGCTCTGGACTTCGCCGGCGCGCGGATTGCCTTCGGTCAGGCCGAGCGAATTGTTGAGATTGTCGACATAGCCATAGATCGTCAGCTGCCGAGTCAGCTGTGCGCGCGCGCTCAGGTTGATGGTCGCATAAGCCGGCAGGCGCACCGAGTTCGCCGTGTCGACATAGCGCGGCCCTTCATATTCGTAGGAGGCCTGGACCCGCAGGCGGTCGCCGAACAGGTTGACGCCGGGCACGATGCGCAGGCTGACGGTCGGCACGCGGATCAGCCGGTTGCCGTCGAAATCGTGCACCACCTTGGACGCGTCAGTATAAGTGAGGCCCTTATATTGGGGGTCTTCCAGCGTTCCGGTCCACGACAGGTCGAACCAGGCGGTCGGGCGCAGCGTGCCTTCCAGCTCGACGCCGAAGGTCTGGGTGTCGGCGTAGAGCGATTGCGTGACGGTCGGGCCGTTCAGGCTGAAGACGTAGTTGGTGAAACCGACATTGTGGTATTTGGTCCAGAAGCCGGTGGCATAGAAATCGACCAGCGGGCTCGAATATTTGAGGCCGACTTCGCCCAGGTCCATCGTCTGGATGATCGGCGTGGCGCCGGCATTGGTCACGTAATTGCCGAGGCTCGGCAGGCGGTTGGCCGAGGTGTAGCGCGCGAACAGGCCCGCATTCGGGCTGAACTGGTAATTGGCGCCGACCGTCCAGGTCGCATGGCTGAACGTGTCGTCATAATTGGCGAAGACGCCGCTGCCGGTGGTGATGGTCGCGGTCGCGGGCGTGCCGAGATTGACCGTCTTCTTCAGGCCGACGACGCCCTGGGTGTGCATCCATTCGTAGCGGATGCCGCCGTCGATGCGCAGCTTGGGCGTGACCTGCCATTCGTCGGAGAGATAGAGCGCGTCGCTGGTCTGCTCGCCATGCGCGTCTTCCCATTCATAACCGTAACGATAGATGCCGTGATCGGTATAGGTCTTCACGACATTCCCGGCCGCATCCACCGCGACCAGATTGAGCAGCCGCGCATTGTCCTGCACGTCGAGCAAAGCGGTCGAGGAATAGCGGCCGAACGTCTCGTCGATATGCGCGTGGTAATAACCCAAGGTGATATCGTGGGTGGTCGACCCCATCGGGACACTGTGCGCCACGCGCGTGTCGCTCTTGAATTCCTTCACCGGCAGCGTGAGCCCGCGCAACCCGCCAATGATGACCAGCCCGTTGCCGTTCTGGTTGGCGGTATCGTAGATGGTGGGCGCGGTGACGTAGCGGAACTGCAGCGCGGTCGCGCCGGGCGCTTGGGCCAGCAGGCTGGCATTCTGGGTCAGCAGGCTCGCGGCACTTTGCAGCACATTCGGATAGACGCCGTTCCGCTGGGTATGCGTGTCGTCGTAGCGCGTGCTGTTGCTGATCTTCCAGCCGTCCTTGGGTTCGAATTCGAATTTGCCGGTGAGCTGGGTGCGCTTCACCTGTGTGCCGAGGCTGTTGTCGAAACGATAGCTGCTGCCGTCGCCCTGGATCATGTCGACGAGCTCGGTCTCGGGGCCCGCAACCGTGCCTTTATGGCCGTCGAAGCCCGGCACCGCGCGGATCTTGCCGTCGGGATAGGTCCGCATCGGAATGCCGAGATAGAAGATCACCCGATCGTCGATGCGCTTCGCGTCGAAGCTGAACTTGGCGTTCGACCATTCCTTGGAGATGGTCGCGCGGATCTGTCCGCCGAGATTGCCGGTGAAGCCGGGGTCGCGCACGCCCGTCTCCGAACGGTAGAAGCCGCCGAGCGCGAGCTTCCAGCCGTCCGAAATCGGCGCGCCGACCCAGAAATCGCCGCGATAGAGGCCGTCGCTGCCGATCGTCCCCTTGACCAGGCCTTCCGCCTTTTCGCCGACCTGGCGCGGGATGAAATTGACCGCGCCGGCGGGCGCGTTCGAATAGAAGAGAGAGGCCGGCCCGCCGCGCACCACTTCGATCCGGTCGATCGTCTCATCGAGGCGGAAGACCTGGTCCGCGTTGAGATAGCCGAGCGACGGATCATGCTGCACGGGAATCCCGTCCTCGAGCAGCTGAATCGAACCGAAGCCGTCGACCGGCACGCCACGCGCACGGACGTTGCCGCTCGCTTCGCCGCCCGATGCCTCGACCCAGAAGCCGGGGACCGACTTCAAGGCCTCGGTCACGCTGGTCGGCGCCTGCAGGCGCAGTTTCTCCTCGCCGATATTGGTGATCGAATAGCTGGTCTCCGCCTTGGTGCGCTTGCCGGTGCCGGCGCGGCCGGTGACGACGATCACGTCCCCGCCTGTGTCGGACGACGCGTCGGCCGCCGTGGGCGCATTGGCATCGGCCCGGTCGGCGGGCGCCTCCGCAATCGCCGTGGTGGCGGTAAGGGCCAGAGCGAGCGCGCTCACGGATAGCGCGCACAGATGTGCGGTGCGAAGATCGATCATCACATGTCCCCTTTGCCTGGTGCTTCTTTGCCCTGCGCCGCCGGGGGCGTTCACCGACACCGATGTGAGGCGACGCGTAGACCCGCGGACGCCGCGGCTATCGGGTTGGCGTGCGACATCCCCGTGACGGCACGCTGACAAGATGATGAAAAGCTTTGAACATTTGGCGGGACCGGATGACCGCCCCGGTCAATGGCGGTCGAGTGACGCCGGTAGAGGCGAGGTGCCCTGGCCGCTCAGCTGCGCGCGAACGCAAGAAGCGGCGTGAGGTCATGCCCATCGGCCGCGCGAAGCGCGGCGACATAAGCGCGGCGTGTTTCCTTCGGTTCGACAAGGTTGGCACGCCCCCACGTGAAACGAGGCCGGCCGAGCTGGGCTGCCAGCAGATCGGCGGCAAGTCGCGCGTGCCGCCCATTGCCATTGGGGAAGGGATGGATCGCGACGAGCTGGTGATGGAAGCGCACCGCGATCTCATCGGGGGCGTAACTCTGGTGGTCGATCCAATAACGGACATCGTCCAGCAGGTGATGCAGGTCCGGACCGATCCGGTACGCGTCGACACCGATGTTCCGGCCGGTGCTGCGGTATTGCCCCGCCCAACGCCAGACCTGCCCGAACATGCGTTTGTGCAGCGACTTCAGGAAACGCTCGTCGAGGAGCGGCCGCTGGCGCCCGAACGCCCATCGGTCGGCGTCCTCGATGCCGATCTGCTCGGCCTCGTTCAGTTCGCGGCGCAAGGTGATATAGTTTGGGATCAACCCATCGCGCTCTTCCGCCGTCAAAGGCGTCGCCGCGTCGTCTCCGCCATCGAACAGCGGATCGCTCATCCATCCTTCCATAGGCGGCTGGGGTTGCCGTTGAGATAGGCCGCGATCAGGCGCTCGCGCGCGTCGGACAGGTCGCGCGGGTCCAATGCCTGATCCTCCAGGCGCATGGAGTGATGTACGCGCGCAAGCTCGGCCTCGGCCAACGCGATGGCGCGCGCGCGCAGCATGTCGTCCAGCGATTGGGCCGGCACGATGGCGTAGACGAAGGTGCACCCCATCGCCTCGGCCGCTTCGCGCATGCTCTTCAGGGTGGTGCCGCCCGTCACTTCGGCCTTTTCGAGGGCGGAGATGCGAGACGGCACAAAGCGCAGCCGCGCCGCCAGTTGCGCGCCGGTCATGCCCAGCGCTTCCCGCACCGCGCGCAACCATCCGCGCGGCGGCGGGGTGAGGGGCAGTTCGCGCAGGGGCGAAAGCTTGCGCTCGAGCTGCTTACGGGCGAGTTCGTTTCGCTTCATAGCATCTATAAGTGAATATTATGCGCCATCAATATCATATATATATGCATAAATATAGCAGAATTATCTATCTATAAGTGATAAAAATTGGGGGCGCTGCGCGGCGCGACCGTCATCGAACTGCCCCGATCGGTGCGCTACTCTGGCGCCTGGGCCCCTCATTGCGAGCCCCGCAGGGCGCGGCAATCCAGACCCGCAGGCCTGGATCGCCACGGCGCTTCGCGCCTCGCGATGACGGGGGAAAAGGGTCGGGACAGGAATGTGCGTGCCTGGCTTTCACGAGCGGAGCCAGTCGCCGTCCGCGTTGGGCGATCGTCATCGAACTGCCCCGATCCGCGCGCTAGTGATGGACGTTCGGCGCTTGGAACCCGTCATTGCGAGCCCGCAGGGCGCGGCAATCCAGTCCGGCGGGCCTGGATCGCCACAGCGCTGCGCGCTTCGCGATGACGCGGGGAAAAGTCGTGACGGGGGCTTATGTGTCTGGCGTTCACCACCAAGTCGCCCGGCACCAGTTTTGAGGAGTAAGGTGATGTCGCTTGGAAGGCCGATCGGACTTTTCGCAGGCCTGCTCTTCTCCGCCGGTGCCGCCGCGGGCGATCCCTTATTCCTCCCCACGGGGCAGACGCTGACCCCGCTCGCGGCGCCGGGCGCCCGGTTCGAGCCGCTCGTCGCGCATATCGGGCCGATGCCCGGTACGGCGGTGGATGGCGCGGCGGTGATCGCGGTCAGCCCGGACAGGCATGAGATGCTGATCCTCACCAGCGGCTACAACCATTATAATGACGCCGATGGCGAGCTGAACGCCATCCAGTCGCAGCAATATGTCTTCGTCTATCGCATCGACGCCAAGGGCGCGACGCGCGAACAGACGCTCTTCGTGCCCAACAGCTATGGCGGAATTGCCTGGTGCCCGGACGGGCGGAGCTTCGTCGTCGGTGGCGGTGTGGATGACAATGTCCACCTCTTCCGGCGCGGCGGACATGGCTTTGCCGAAAGCGGGGCACCGATCGCCTTGGGACACAAGGCGGGCAACGGCGTACAGGTCAAACCGCAGACGGCGGGTGTTGCCGTCAGTCCCGACGGCAAGCTTGCCCTCGCCGCGAACCTGTACAACGATTCCGTCAGCCTGATCGATCTTGTCGGGCGCCGCGTGATTGCCGAGCAGGATCTGCGCCCCGGCAAGATCGATCCGGCGGCGCACGGCGTTCCCGGCGGCGAATATCCCTTCGCCGTGACCTGGACCGACCCCGGCAGCGCCTGGATTTCGTCGCCGCGCGATCGTCAGCTGGTGGAGCTCGCCATCGATGGGAGCAAGCTCTCGGTCGCGCGCCGCCTTGCGACCGTTGGTGCGCCGACAGCGATGCTTGCGGACCCCGCGGCGGGGCGGCTCTATGCGGTCGAGGACAATGCGGATCGCCTGGCGATCGTCGACCCTGTGTCCGGGAGCCTGCTCGGCGAGCCGCGCCTCGGCGTACCCGATGCGATCGATTCCGGCGCGCTGCCGAAGGGCCTCAACGCCAACGGCCTGGCACGCCTTCCCGACGGGCGGTTGCTGATCACCTATGGTGGCGCCAATGCGCTCGCGCTGGTGGCGCCGAAAGGGCGCGACGTCTCGGTCGAGGGCCTTGTCCCGACCGGCTGGTATCCTTCCGCGGTCGCGACGAGCGCCGACGGCAGACGCGTGTTCGTGGTGAACCGCAAGAGCCCGCCCGGTCCCAATCCCGCGGGCTGCGCGCCCAAGATGGCGATGACGCAGACGCAGCCCAAGGCTTGCGGCGCCGCCAACCAATATATCTTCCAGCTCGAGAAAGCCGGCCTGCTGCAATTCCCGATGCCCGATGCGATGGCAATCGCGCGGACCAGCCGGCAGGCCGCCCGCAATATCGGCCTAGAAGACGCGGCACAACGCGCGGCGGCCGAGGCGACCATGGCCGGGCTGCGCAAGCGGATCAAACATGTGATCTTCATCGTCAAGGAGAACCGCACCTACGACCAGGTGCTGGGCGACCTGCCGGTCGGCAATGGCGACCCGCATCTGGCGATCCTGGGCCAGGCTTTGTCGCCGAACCACCATGCCATGGCGCTCGGTTTCGTGACGCTCGACAATTTCCACGACAGCGGCGAGCAATCGAGCACCGGCTGGACCTGGACGACGGCGGGGCGCGTGCCTGACATGCTCGAGAAGACCGCGTCCGTGAACTACGCCCAGCGCGGCCTTGCGTATGATTCCGAGCAGCTCGACCGCAACATCGCGCCGGGGCTCGCGCATGATCCGCGGCGCGCGATGGATCCGGCCCATGCCGACGATGACGACGTGCTTCCCGGACGCGCGCTGATCGGCGCCCCCGACGGCGACCGCGATGACGAACCGGGCCAGGGTTTCCTCTGGAATGCGGCGCTGCGCGCGGGCCTCAGCATCCGTAACTATGGTTTTTCGGACGCCGCGATCTACGACGAGGACATGCCCGGCGCGGTGCCGCTGATCCGCGAACCGGCAAAGGAGAACCGGCGCATCTACAGCCCCGCCGTGCCCGAACTGGCCGAGCGCAGCGACCCCTATTTCCGCGGCTTCGACCAGAAGATGCCCGATTATTGGCGCGAGCGCGAATGGGAGCGCGAATTTGCCGGGCAGGAGGCCGCGGGCACCATGCCGGCGCTGACCCTGCTACGTCTGTCGCATGATCATTTCGGGGACTTCGAACGCGCGATCGACGGCGTGAACACGGTCGAGACCGAGATGGCCGACAATGATTATGCGCTCGGGCTGGTGGCCGAGCGCGTGGCGCACAGCAAATTCGCGGATTCGACGTTGATCTTCGTGATCGAGGATGACGCCCAGAACGGCGCCGACCATGTCAGCGCGCGGCGCAGCATCGCCTATGTCGTCGGCCCCTATGTGCGCCAGCATGCATTGGTCTCGACGCGCTACACCACGGTCAGCATGCTGCGCACGATCGAGGAGGTGCTCGGCCTGGCGCCGATGGCGCTCAACGATGCGATGGCCGCGCCGATGGCCGACCTGTTCGACCTCGACCAAAAGGAATGGACCTATCGCGCCGTGGCGGCGGACGTGCTGCGCACGACAAAGCTGCCGATCCCGGCCGATCGCTTCGCGCCACGGACCGCGTCGGCGCATGCGCCGCACGATGCCGCTTATTGGGCGCGTGCGATGAAGGGCCAGGATTTCAGCGTCGAGGATCATCTCGACACGGCGTCATTCAACACCGCGTTGTGGCGCGGCCTCGGTTCGGGCCCGCAACCGGAGAGCCGGTGAGCATTCGCGGCACGGATCGAGGCGGAGCCGGGGCGGACATTGGTGCGCCAAAAATCCGGGCCGGGCCTAAGGACGAATTTATTTAGTGAACTGGCACCGTAATCCCCCGCCGTCATTGCGAGCCCCGTAGGGGCGCGGCAATCCAGTCCGGCGGGTCTGGATCGCCACGGCGCTGCGCGCCTCGCGATGACGCGTATGGGGCAAGTTCGCCATCGGAATCCCGGGAGTTCCGGGAGTATAGCCGAAGCCGGGGTTAAGGCAGGCGATCGATCCAGCCGGGCAGATCGGCAAGTGCGGCGAGTTGGCCGAAGCGGGGATGCGCGTCAGGCATCTTGCCCTGCTCGTGGCTCCAGGCACCCTCCTGCGGGATGTAGGCGGCCCAGGCGCCGGCTTCGAGCGCGGGCAGGACATCGGAGCGCATCGAGTCTCCGGCCATCACGGCTTCCTCGGGCGCGACGCCGTAGGTCCGGAACAGGCGACGGAAGGTTTCAGGCTTCTTGTCGCTGACGATCTCGATACCCGAGAAGCGATCGCCCAGGCCCGACGCGGCGAGCTTGGCTTCCTGGTGGAGGAGGTCGCCCTTGGTGACCAGCACCAGCCGGCCGCGTTCGGACAGGAGCTCCAATGTCTCTTCGACGCCGTCGAACAGCTCGACCGGATGCGCGAGCAGATCCTGGCCCGCCTTGAGGATCGCCGCGACCAGATCGCGCGACAGGCTTTCGCCGGCAAGGTCGACCGCGGTCTCGATCATCGAGAGGGTGAAGCCCTTGGCGCCATAGCCATAGAGTTTGAGGTTCCGCGCCTCGCAGGCATTCAACATGTCGCGCGCGACATGCGCCTCGGCGAACGGACGGAGCATTGCGACCAGCGCATCCTCGGTCGCGTTGAAGAAGCGCATATTGTGCCAGAGCGTGTCGTCGGCATCGAGGCAGATCAGGCGTATCGGCATCGCGCCCCCGTATCGCGCGGCGGCAGGGGATGAAAGCGGTGCGTGTGCTGCGATTCCGGTGACAGCGATTCCCAGGCGCCGAACCTTCCCCGAAAGAAGCTGTTGTCCCTCGCGCGGCGCTTGACGAGGATGGAGGACGCCATCACCGTCATCGGGCGGCTGAACCGGGAGAGCCAGGCCAAGTGAGCGACGTCCAGCGCCATTACGACGATCTATTGGCGGCGCATTATTCGTGGATGAGCGGCCTGACCTTCGCCGACAAGGTCGAAGAGCAACGCCAATTGCTGAAGCGGCTCGGATTTCCGACCGCGGCGAGGGGGAGGGCGCTCGATCTCGGCTCCGGCCCCGGCTACCAGGCGATGGCCTTGTGCGACCTTGGTTACGAGGGCGTGATCGCGATCGATACGAGCCAGGCATTGCTCGACGAATTGCGCAGCGCGGGCGAGGGGCGGCCGATCGAGCCCATCCTGGGCGATCTGCGCGACGTCTCAGGCCTGGTCGGCGAAGGGGGTGCCGATGCGATCGTCTGCATGGGCGACACGCTGACGCATCTCGAGACCCAGGCGGATGTGTCCGGGCTGCTCCATGCCGCCTATGACATATTGCGTCCCGGCGGACGGCTTGCGCTGACCTTCCGGGATTATTCGGTCGAGCTCACCGGGACGGATCGCTTCATCCCCCTGCGTTCGGATGACCGGCGGATCATGCTGTGCGCCTTATTGTATGAGCCGGGACATGTCGTGGTGAACGACCTGGTGCATCTCAGGTCCGACGATGGATGGCAGCTTCACAAGAGCAGCTATCGAAAGCTGCGTCTCATGCCCTCCATGGTCGCCGACGAGATGCGGCAATTGGGATTTTCGGTCGACGTCGATGAGCCGATCAACCGGATGCACGCCATCGTCGCGTGCAAAGGCTGAATCAACAAACGGCCGAAATGGAAAGTGCGGATGGCCGTAGGGTCGACGGACTTTCAATTGTCAGATAAGTTTCTCGCCAACGCAGATTGCGAAACGAGGTCTTGTGGTTGCTGACAATCCGGCGGCTGTCGTTCAGCCGGCCCCGTCCGATAGTCAACCCGATGTCATCGAAATCATCGGGACACGATCCCAGCAATCACAGAAGATCGACCGCCGGACTTATCGGGTTCAGGACAATCCGCATTCGGCGCAGAAGGACAGCCTCCAGTTGTTGCGCGGACTTCCTGCGGTGACGATCACGTCCAACGACGATGTCCAGCTGTTGGGAAGCTCTGGCGTGACGATCCTGGTGGATGGCGGTCCGGTGCATGGCGACGCGCGGCTCTATCTCAAGACGCTGCACGGAAGCGATATCGAGCGGATCGAGATCATCACCAATCCGTCCGCGCAATATCCGTCCCAAGGGACGGGCGGCATCATCAATTTCGTCCTGAGAAAGAAGAAGGAGGACGGCGTGTCCGCCTCGACCAGCATCGAAGGGTCGAGCTTCGGGGCGGTGACGAGCGTCAATTCCATCCGGGTCAAGAAGGGCAAGTGGACCTACGAAGGCCAGGCGCAGGGCTGGCACGGGGGGAATTTCCGACAACATTTCGAGAGCCTGCGGTCCTACGAGCTCACGCCGGGCGCGACGCCGACGATCAACACGCAAGAGGGACGAAGCACGTACAGGTTCGATTCCTGGTCGGCGAGTGCATCCGCCACTTATGCTTTTAGCGATCGGACAAGCCTTGGCGCCAACATGTTCCTGGGGGGCTATGACACGATATCGAACACGCGGACGGTGTGGGAAGGCCTGACTCCCGACTTCGCGTCCTTCGTCGAGCAGCAGCACGCGAAGGAAGCCATGAATTATCGCGGCGCCGAGTTCTCGTTCAATCATCAGGGCAAGAAGGAAGGCGCCACGCTGCAGATCTTTGGGTCGATCTACGGGGATCCATCCCAGTACCGCCGGGTGAGGGGCAATTGGAGCGACGGCACGCCTTATTCGATCGATGTGTCGAACCATAAGACGGGAAGCTGGGTCAAGGTCGATTGGAACCGCCCCGTGGGCAAGCAGGGCCTTCTGTCCGTCGGGACCGAGTGGACGTTCCAGCACAGGTACCATGACTATCGGTTCGACCGCGGGCCGGGCGCGGCCGGCATCGTCGACCGGTTCGAGGTTCAGGACGGGAATGGGGCGGCCTGGGCCACATTCCAGCAGCATTTCGGCAGCTGGACCGTGATGCCCGGCGTCCGCATCGAACGCCTTGCCCGTGACCTGTCCCAGCCGGGGAGTTCCTCAATCCACGTCGACCGGACGAACCTGTTCCCGACATTCCATTTGCAAAAGCCGCTCACCAAGATGCTTGATCTGACGGCGAGCTACAGCAAGCGGATTTCCCGGCCGGACGATGACTATCTGCGGCCCTATTCGGCGATCACCGGCGCGCTCGCGGTGTCGGGCGGCAACCCCTATCTGCGCGATCAGAGGACCGACGCGTTCGAGCTCAACCTCCATTATCACCGCAAGTCGATCGACGCCGGCATCATCCTGTACGACCGTGAAACCGACCAATTGTGGAGCGCCATCTATGGGGTCGGTGCCGACGGATCCAACCTGATGAACTGGACCAATGCCGGCAAGCAGAGCGATCGCGGCGCGCAGATCGACCTTAGCATGCCCTTGCTCGCCCGAATCAAAGGGATTGCAAGCGTCAACCTGTTTGCAAGTCGGGTGCCGATCGACGGCGCTGCCGGGCCATCAACGTTCGAGAGCTTCCGTTACACCGGCAATGCCACGATCGAATGGGATGGCCCGGACCGGAAAGGCAAATCCGGCGATGTTGGGCAATTGCAGCTTCAATATGAGAGCCGGTCGCGGGCATTCGAATATCGGTCCGCCGCCACATATTCCCTGAACGCGTCATGGACGCACAGCCTGACGCGCAGTCTGTCGTTCACCGCGACCATCAATCACATTGGCCCCAATCAGTATCGCTATTGGGTGTCGACGCCGCTGCTTCAGTCCCACACGTTCACTCATCTTCCCGGTCCGGAATATAGGTTCAAGCTGGTCAAGACATTCGGCGGCGGGAAGGCGCCGCCGCCGAGCGGCCCTCCGCCAGTGCCCGGCCCCCATTAGCCGACAAATTCGAGATGGAATTCGGCTGCTGGAAGTGCCGCCCTGGGTGACGGGCTGAGCGCGTTGGAAGCACGGTTTTCACGCACGAGAAGATGGCTGGGCCAGATTGAACATAGCATCCGTTCAGGATGTGCGGAGGGATCAGCCCCAGCTCGGCCTGCGGCAAATCAGTATATCGCCTCCCGAATTTCCAGATTCCGATTCAAATAAGGAATCCTGATACTTGAGAGGTGCGTATTTACACCTGATTTATGTTGAAGTAACCATGTCGGACGCGGTGGGGCCGCGACGTGGGGAGTCGCAAATCTTGGGGAATTAATCATGAGAAAGATTCAGGTCGTTGCGGCGATGGCGCTTGTCATCAGCATGGCGCCGGTTGCAAACGCGCAGAATATCATTCCGGCGCACTGGTCCAGCATTGCCTGGCCGGGGGGTGATGGTGTTCTGCGCCCCGGATCGAGCTGGGGGCCCGGTTCCACTCCTTCGAACGTGCTCACGCTGGTCGATGGTGTGTTCGCGCCGGAGCATCAGCAATGGAATGATGGATCCTTCTGGTGGGATGAAACGCAGACAGCTTCGCCCTTTCAGACCTATCTACAGCTTGATGGATCCCATTCGATAAATCGTCTGGTCTTGCAGGCGGACAACAACGAAGATTATGTGATCGAATATTGGACCGGGTCGGCCTGGCAAAATGTGTTCACGGCGGCCGCGATCGGCGGCTATGGGCTCACCACGCGGGACAGCGGCGTGATTTCCGCGTTCACTACCGATCGTTTCCGGTTCACCGCGGTCAACGGTGATAAATATTACGCGATGTCTGAATTCCAGGCGTTTGCCGCGGGCGTTCCGGAGCCCGCGAGCTGGGCAATGATGCTTGGCGGCTTTGGTGTGATCGGAGGCGCGATGCGCTCGCGCCGGAGATCCGCCGTCAGCTTCGGCTGATCGCTCGAATGCCGTCGCACTTGCGGGTGCGGCGGCATTTTCTCCGCGCGTCCTGCCGATGCGGTGGGTGGAATCCGGCCGATGGAATTTGGCTGAATTTCGCGTCTTTCAGATTCCGCGCTTCGAGTATCGAAACCATGTCGATCGACAGTCGCGTTGACTGTCTGTTCGCTACATCTGTTCCGCTCACGCTCAATGGCATGCAGGCGCCCGCCGGCGGAGCCTCCTTTAATCTATGCTGAGACGATGTGCGGCGGCCAACGCAGGTGGGGCGAACCGGCATGATCAGCGCGCTGCATCCTCCACCTCATAGCGGATCCGGCCCGGCGGCAGCATCAGCTTCGGCAGGGGCTTGCCCGCGGTGACGAGGACCTGATCGACCGGCACCGCATCCTCCGCTTCGGCGGCGATATAGGCCTTGATCAGACGCGTGCCCTTGTTCGGGATCAGATTGGCGGGCACCGCCACCGACTTGCGCCCCATCGATCGCAGCCAATCGGGGCGGCCATCGATTCGCGTCGCGACCGGATGCGCTATCTGCAGGTCCACCTTGCCCGCATATTTGCCCACGACCAGGGGCGCTCTGTTCGCCATCAGCATCGCCGGCCGCCCCCGCAGGCGTGGTGCGACCAAGGCATACAAGGCCGGATTGCCGCCGCTGAGCGGACTGAGAAGGGTCTGGTCGATCGTCAGCGGATCAATCCCGCTCATGCGCTTGAGCCGGGTGGCCATCCATTCGATCTGCTTGCCGTCGCCCCACGGCATGGGTGCCTCGGTCGCATGGTCGAAGCCGACATAGATGAGGATTTTCGAGGCTGGATATGCCTTCAGCGCGTGCGCGACCAGGTTCTCCGCCTCCTGCTGGTCGCGGCTGACGACGTCGTCATAGGGCGTGGAACCGGGGGCATAGCTGGTCGCCTCATAGAGCGCCGGACGGTAGCCCAGGTGCAGCGCCTGGCGCACGAAATCGGCGAAGACCGGATCCCGCGTATAATAGCCGGTGAACCGGCGGGGATAGCCGTCCTTCTCAAACGTCGCCCGCAGCTGCTCCGCAAAGGCCGGCTGGGGCGAATTGTTGAACGTCTCCGCGGCGAGCACGTCATAGCCCAGGGGACGCAGCGCGCGCGCAACCTGCAGCGCGAACGCACGATCGCGCGGGACCCAATGATCTTCATTGAGGATGACGATGCGGGTCGACCGCGCGCGTCGCACGATCTCGGCGATCGGATCGGCCAGCCGGGCATGCGCGATCGCCACGGCCTCGCTCGCCGACGGCGGGGTGGGGTGCCAAGCTTGGGAAGCAGGACCCGGCTCATTGGTGATGAAGGACTGCAGCAGCGACCAGCTGCTGTAGACCATGCTGTCACGGGGCTTGCCCTGGGCATCGAAGGCGCGGGGTGTAAGCGCCTCTTGCGCGGCAAGATAATGCCCTTTGTCGAACACCATCCCGCTGGCGTTCATCGCGGCCATATCCTTCTTGTCGTCATCGCTGGCCTGAGCGCTCAACCCGAGCGCGCACAGGCCAGCGCAGACCAACGCGAACGAACGTCGTCCCAGCATCCCCAAGCCCTCTCATTATGTCGAGATGTTAGGTGCGCGTCGTTCGGACGGGCAAGCGGGATTGTACCCGATGCGGTTGGGTTGGACTGCGGCTTGCAGGACAAAAGCCCAAGAACAGGATCATTGAGTAAAGCGGCACCGTAATCGCACCCTCACCGCGATTTTAGCCTGGGGAGGAGAGGCGGGCGTCGCTCGCCGTTCGGAGAGGGTGCGGACAAGGGCGCGACCGCGACACATCCGCTTCAACTTGAAATATCTGGATAAAATGCTTTGCGAACGGGTCGGAAGGCGATAGTTGATGGGGGTGCTGCACCGTGGGGGTCAGCTCGTTGGGGAACGATCATGAGAGCCTTGTTGACTGTGCTCGCCGCAACCGTCTTGGGCGTGCCCGCAATTGCGGCGCCCGTCATTATCGATGCCACGCATGGCGCAACCCTGCGGGTGGAAGACTTCGACGCTGTCATTGACTTCACGGCGCAGCTCATCGGGGGATCGCCATCCACGTTCACGGTCGATTTCACTGGCTTGACTACGCCGGATCCCCGATTTTGTGCAGGGTTTCCAGACAGCCCCGACTGCCATGGGTTTGTGCCGATATCCTACGAGGATTACTTTGATGCGAGCACCGGGGACCCCGAGTGGAAGGAGCTTGCTCTCCCGTTCTTTTGCTGCGGATATCGCGGCGCAATCTCGTTTTCCGCAACGAGTGGCGGCACGATCCTGATCAACGCACCGGGCACCGTGGCGCCTGTACCCGAGCCCACGAGCTGGGCAATGATGCTTGGCGGCTTCGGTCTGGTGGGCGGTGCCATGCGCGCGCGCCGGAAGGCTGCGGTTTCGTTCGCTTAATTGCTCGTCCCATAAGCAGAGACGCCGTCGTGCCATTCGGCGCGGCGGCGTCTTTGTTTGCGAGGCCCTGTTCGCGCCGGGCTTGCGCTGCAGACCTCGGCTCGCAACCCGCTTCGGCTGTCCGCTTCGTCAGCCGAGCGTGGTCGCTTCGAGCGTCGCGGTTTCGGGAACGGGCAGGCCCTGCGCCTTATATTGCGCGATCAGTTCGGCCTTGCGCGCGGCGAGCCGGCGTCCGAGCTCGTCCATATCAAGGCCGGCCTTGCGCGCCTGTGAGAATATTCCCTCCACGCGTTTTTCCTCTTCCTCGACATGATGTTCGATCTGTTCGGACAGGACCTTGACCTTGGCGTCGTAATAATCCTCGTCCGGCGCGCCCGCCTCGATCTCCGCAATCAGCACCTTGGCGCCGTCATGCTCGACATAGGCCTCATCGATCAGGTCTTCCTCGACCGCGCCCTTGCACGCCGGATAGAAGATTTCTTCCTCGATCTTGGCGTGGACGGTCAGCTCCAGGCAGATCTGCCGGGCGATCCGTTCCTTGCTGCCGTCCCCTTTGGCGGATTCGAATTTCTCGAACAGCTCCTCCACCTTGCGGTGGTCGGCCTTGAGCAGCGCAATCGCATCGGGTTGGTCGGCCATCGTCATCTCCCTGAGAGGTTGGCTTGAGAACCCGGTGCGGCGCCGTTGGTTGCCTGGGCGACGGGATTTCCGCCGGTGCGACGTAGTGGATCAGGGCGGTCCTGGAGTTCAGCCTTCCGGCATTATCGGACCCGATGAGCTTTGGAATGGCGCGCGGCAGCCCTGCGCGCTTTGGTTGCGGCCGAATGCGCCCCGAAGGCGCACACAGCGCTCCCGACGCGCGGTCGCCGCAGTTTTGAGGCCTGCAATAGGATCATTGAGCAAAGTGGGACCCTGATCCCCGAGCGCGATTGCACCCGATGCGGTTGGGATGGTTGCTGAGCATGGCCCCGCAATTGCGGCGATCGGGCGTCGCGGTTAGCTTCGCATCGCGTCCCGGCAGAAGCGGCTTGGGGCTGGCTGATCAGAGGGACGGCGATTGGGGCTTCGGACGACTTCAACCCCGGCCGCCGGACCTGCGACGAGCCCGGTCGCCACGTCCGATCGCATCTGGGCGATCGACGCGCTGCGCGGTTTCGCCTTGTTCGGCGTGCTCGCGATCAATCTGCACACCGAATTCCGGGTAAGCCTGTTCGAACAATTCCTCGCCCCGCCGGCCATGGGCAGAACAGACCGCGTCGCGGCGGCATTTCTGTCCTTCGCCTTCGAATTCAAGGCGATCTCGCTCTTTTCGCTGCTGTTCGGCGTCGGGCTCGCGATCCAGCATGAGCGCCTGGCGCGCAACCCGCGCCGGGCATTGCTGTTGGTGCGGAGGCTCCTGGCCTTATTGCTGTTCGGCCTGATCCATCTGTTCCTCATCTGGAACGGGGACATCCTAACCGAATATGCGCTGGCGGGCTTCGTCGTGCTGCCGCTCCTGTTTGCGCCGGCCGGCATGTCGTTGATCGCGGCGGCGGCCTTGCTGCTGGCCTATGTGATGCTGGCCTTCGTGCCGCTGCCCTTTTCGTTTCCGGACGCCGCTTGGCTGAACGATCACGTGACGATGGCGCGTCATGTCTATTCCGGCGGCAGCTTCGTCGGGATCCTGCGGTTCCGGATCGCCGAGCTGCCCGAGATCGCGAAGTTGCTCGCCTATATCTTCCCGCGCACGCTTGCCCTGATCCTGTTCGGAGCGTGGCTTTGGCGCTCGGGCGCGATCCGCAAATTGGCGGAGCATAAGCGCGCGTTGTTGGGCGGCGGCCTGATGCTGGTCGGATCGGGCGTCCTGCTGACGGCGCAAGACAAAGGCTATGTCGCGCTGATCCGGATTGGCCCTCTTTCCGGTTTCGGGGCGCGGTTCGCTTATGGCGCGCTCGACGATCTTGCGCCGATCCTGGTGGCGTTCGGTTATGCCGCGCTGATGCTGCTGGCGAGCGGCTTTCCGACGGCGCGTGCGGCGCTGCAATGGGCGGTTCCGGTCGGCCGGACGGCATTTTCCAACTATATCCTGCAGTCGGTGATCCTGGGCCTGTTGTTCTACGGCTATGGTCTGGGGCTGATGGGGCGGATCGGCCCCGCGGCGGGCCTGGCGATCGCATGCGCCATCTACGCGGCGCAGGCGTGGCTGAGCGCGTTCTGGCTGCGCAGGCACCGCTTCGGCCCGCTGGAATGGCTGTGGCGCAGCCTGATGTATGGAAAGGCCCAGCCGTGGCTCAGGCCGATCACCGACCAGGGCTGATCTGCTTCGGCCGATCAAGGTCATTAGCGGCCATTTGCGATTGGATGGGCGCCACAGGCAGCTTTCGATCTGCCTTCGCCGGTTCGGCTATAATATTATCGCCAGGGCCTTGGGGATATGGCCCCTCGTGTCTCGCTCGCCTGACTGGAGCGGCCGGGGGAGGGGGCCGGCATAGGCGCCTGCCTAACCCGGTGTTCGATCGCTCGCCCGCGAACGGCCGCGGAGTCCCGCCTCATTGATTCAATATCCATCACCCATCTTCGATATAGAGAGGGTCACGGATGAATCCGACGAACACCGGCCTTCCGACAAGCCAGTGTGTCACTCTGCAGGAGCCTGAACGATATGCGCAGCCTATTGGTCGGATTTGCCCTTCTCCCGACCTGGCTTGTCTGTGCGTCGGCAGGCGCCCAGGGCTCCGGTCCCGCGTCACTGCCGCATCCGGAGCTGTTCGCCCCCGGGATCATTTCCGGTGGTGCGAACGATGGAGCGCCGACCTTTTCCCCAGACGGCAAGACGCTGTTCTTCGAACGATCGAACGGCAGATGGGCGGCCATCCTGAGCTCCAGGATGGGCAAGCGGGGGTGGAGCCTGCCCACCCTTGCGGAATTTTCCGGGGAATATTCCGATCAGCAGCCTGCTTTCTCGCCGGACGGCAGCTATATCGTGTTCGTATCCAGCCGACCGGGACAGGGCGCTGGCCCGGGAAATGGAAGTCGGACGAGCCATCTCTACCGGATCGATCGGACCGCCAATGGCTGGAGTTCGCCGCGGGAGTTGCCGAAGGAGGTGAACCGGGCGAACCGCGTGTTCAAGCCGAGCATCGCCGCAAATGGCGATCTCTTCTTCATGGCCGATGTCGGAACGGGCGGCTCCACGAAGTGGAGACTGTTCCGATCCGGCTTCAAGGATGGCAATTATAGTCCCGCCGAGCCGCTGCCGTTCAGCGGTGCGGACGATGGCGACGTCGATCCCTATGTCGCGCCCGCCCAATCCTACATCATCTTCAGCAGCAATCGCCGCGGGGAGCATCCCGACGGCCACGAGCATCTTTTCATCGTCCATCACGCAGCCGGAGGCTGGTCGGCCCCGCAGCCGATCCATTATGACGGCGAGGGGGCGTTTGACGACGGGGAGGCCTCTGTCAGCCCGGATGGCAAGTGGCTGTATTTCACGAGCGGCCGGATCGTCGGCGGCGCGGTCAAGCGTGACCGGGCGGCCGCGGCCGCGGCACTTTCTGAAATGGAAAGCTGGGACAATAGCAACAACAACGTCTGGCGAATTCCGATGACGTTCTGATTGAGCAGCGATTCAACCGTTTTCCCGAGATAAGTTCGCCCTCACCTGAACTCGGGCACCGCGGCAGTCGGGGACGAGCGGACGACCGCTTGGTGCCACCGCCTGGATTGCCGAGATCGAGACGATGACCGGCCGCGCCCTCGCTCCGCGAAAGCGTGGGCCGAAGCGAAAGAGTAAGATTATTAAACTGGCGCCGTAATCCGGTAATCCCGTAATCCTCACCGTAATCCTTGCCTCGTCATTTCGATGGAGATCTCCGGCAGGATTTCGAGAAGCGACCAAAGGGATGGCGGGTGGGTCCGTAGAGCCCGGCTCCGGCCCCTCCCAATTAATAACACCCCCTCACTCGCGCACGGATGCGACAAATGTTTGTCCGGCCATGAGTGCGGAAACCTGCATCTGGCCTGTGCGGAGGAAAATTCTCCGAGCCATTGTAGGAGTTTAGCATCATGCGCAAAGGATTTGTTCACGCCGCCTGCCTCTTGTCAGCGTCTTGGGCGAGCGCGGCGGTCGCTCAGTCGACCTTGCCTCCAAAGTGGGTCAGCGCAACGAGCAGCGGCTTGGCATGCAACGGTTCGACAGACGATACCGGCGCGCTCAATTCCCTCATCACCTCGCTGAGTAGTGGTGGCACCATCTTGTTTCCGGCCGGATCAACCTGCGTCTTCGCCGGCACCGTCAACATCAATGTCAATGGGATCCATCTTGTCGGTGGGGGAACGTCAGGGCAGAGTGGCCTGCCCACCGTCTTCAACTTCACCGGGACGGGAACAGGAAACGGTTTTAATATCGGCACGCAAGGCTCGTCGTCTCAGACTTATAATGTCTCGATCGAAAACGCGACCGTGTCAGCTCCCAATCGCACCGGCGGCTATCTGTTTTCTGAATATGGCGTAAGTCAGGCCTATTTGCGAAATATCTATGTGGAAAGCGGTTGGCTGTTTCTCTACGGGCAAAATTTCAATAATGTTATTCTTGAGAATATTAATGGTTATCTGAGAGCCACGTCCGGATGGATGATTAATTTGTACGGCCACGTCGGCGTCGATCGATCCGACGTGCTGACGCTCGACAACGTGGTCCTCAACAATAATGACGCAGGTGCAAGCGGATTGCTGTCCGACGGCACGGTCTACACGGTACGCGGCGTCAGCGTCGGCCTGCTCAATCTCCACACGGGCATTCGGACCCAAAATTCGCAGGGCGCAGGCCTTGCGAGCGTTACGCAAGCCTTTTTCTTCGATGACCTGGAGATTGACGGGGCCGGTACCGGCTGCGGAAATGGGATCGAATTCGCTGGAGGCAATCAGTTTCACATCGTCAATTCGGACATCGACGTCTCTCATGCGGGCACGAGTTGCACCTCAAGCCGGCCCGTTTCGATGTCTTATGATGCTGCCGCTGGAACGGAGGGTGTGTACATCGAATCCACCGCCTTGCACGACAGCCCGATGGGGGCGATTTATATCAACGCTCACGACGTGCTGCTGACCAACGTTATGATGTTCGACCTGCAGCACAGCGCCACAATCGATAGTGCCGTTAATATCGCGCCGTCCAGCGCCGATGTTCTTATCTCAAATTCGAAGTTGGGACATTGGCAATATACTACGCCGCGTGTTCAATATGGCGTTAACATCAACACCGGCGCAACGCGCGTTAGCTTGAGCAACAACAACTACTATAATGCCACCACCGGGAACGTGCTCAACAGCTCTTCAAGTGTTGTCGGCCTCGGTGGAGGGATAGGGTATAACGGAGCGGCCATTTCGGCGATGACCTGTGCCGCCAGTAGTTCCTGTTGAAGCAAGAGCCTGCAGCCAACAGGTAAGCGGGGCTTCCCGCGATTAAGACCGGGAGCGGAGTGAGGGGCGTCTGGATGTCCGCCGCCGTGCGGCAGCTAAGCGACCCGACCTCTGCTCCCACATTCTCATCATCGACGGTGTGGCCGTTCAGATTCGAGGATGGGCAACTCCGGTGACAGTGCGTTGAATTGAAGACGGGGCTGGGGTGCTGAAAGGCGCGCCTTAGAGAACCGGGCGCGCCGAGATAAGTGCGCTGTCACCGGAATTCTGATCAAGCCCATTCCGGTGTCAACCGTGCTTGCGTCCGACGAAATCGAGGCTGCATAGGGTGCACGGGCCGGCGGCAAATTTGGGGAACGGTGTATGAAACTGCTGAATATGTTGGTTCCCGCCTTGGGAATCTTGGGCTGGGCTTCGGCTGCGGATGCAGGCACCATCTTGAAGACGACCGGTACGATCACCGGGATGGACGCCTTTCTGGCCGGTGCTCCCACTGCCGTTCCGACAGGATCGATCGCCATAGGGGATAAGTTCACTCTGACCGCCAAGTTCGACCTCAGCGCGGCTCAGATCGATCCTCTTTACGACGCAAACCCTGCTCTCAACATATATTATATGCCTGGAACGCAGATTTCGTTACAGATCGGATCGTGGACAAGGACCTTTACCGCGTCTTCGCCCAATTCTGCTCAAATACAACTGAATGATGGTCCGGCTTCGGACGCTCAATCGTTCTGGTTGTATGATTACAATGCAGCAAGCAATCTGCCGGTAGACATGGGTGCCGGCTTTGTCATCGATGGCATTTTTGATTTCAACCGGGACCCAACAGGCACCGCCCGCTCCAATGATCTTATCACGCAACTGGTGCCACTGTCCGCCTTTTCCGACCGCACGCTTTCGGTCGGGTTCTTCAATTATAACACCCTGTATATGGTGGGTTTTCACGGGCAAGTTGAAGAAAGCTCGCTCATCACCACTCCGGCGCCTGAAACCGCGTCTTGGATGATGATGCTGGCGGGCTTCGGCCTTATCGGTGCCGCCAAGCGCTATCGGCGTAATACCAAGGCGAGCTTTACCTGACGCTCTGCCGACGCAGGGAGTTCCGGCGACAGTGCATTTATTGAAGACGGAGTTGGGCTGCTCAAAGGTGCGCTCCGTAGCCCCTCTGGGCGTCGAGATAAGCGCACTATCACCGGAAACGCCCACTGTCGCTGGAACTCCCGGAACTCCCAACATCACAGTAGGTCGATACTTTCCTCGTCGATGCTGGCGGAGAGTTCGGGGCGGCGGGCGAGCAGGCTACGCCGCTATTCGTCGAGGATTGCGGGCGACCAGCGCGCCCGGAACAGCCCTGCCTCGGCGAACCGCAGCAGGGCATCCCGCACCCGAAAGGGGTAGAGGACATTCGCGTCGAGAACGACGACGAACCGGTCCGAAACGCTCCTCAACCGGCGTCGAACTCCTGACCCAGCCGCTGCAGATCGCGCAGCGCGTCCGCCCGTTCGCGATCGCGTGCGGTGCGGAACGCCAGCAGGTCACTGGCGCGAACCCGGCGATGCGAGCCGACCCTGTGGAACGGAATCTTGCCCTCCTCGAGCATCGCGACCAGGAACGGGCGCGACACATTGAGCAGGTCGGCCGCTTCCTTGGTGGTCAACTCCGCCCCATAAGGCACGAAGGTCACCATCTCGCCGCGCGCGACATGCGTCAGCACATCGAGCACCAGCTGCCCGAGTGCCGGCGGCAGCGCGACCTCGGTCACGTCGCCGCCCCGGCTGACGCTAAACGGTAGCCCCTGGGGCGTCAGTGCAGTGGCAAGCGCTCGCGCCGCCTCGGATGCTTGCCGGACTTCATCCTCGGTAGGCGGCCGTTCAGAGAGAGCCTGTTCGCTCATGTCATTCTCCTCCTTGGCTGCAGCGAACCTTTATAAGCCCAGCTTCGGATAAACGCAATAAGTGAAACAAGTGAAATAACTGTCGGGGCGGTGCAGCGTTCCCGAGCGGGCCTGAGCGCCTGCTCGGTACCGTTCTTAGCGGCCGAGCCTCGAGACCAGGACCGGCCGCGCCCTCGCTCCGCGAAAGCGTGGGCCGAAGCGAAAGAGTAAGATTATTAAACTGGCACCCTACCCCCCCGGTAAACGGGCGCCGTCATCCCAGCTTGCCTGCGTATCGGACGAAGGTCCCCCCACGATGGGCGCGCCAAGTGTTTGCGACGAATATAAAAAGTGCAATCAAAAACCAAGAACGAGCGATGCGCCGAAACGGACCAAATCCTAATTGAGAATCACACGTTATCATGGTTAACATTACCCCCGTGGGGATTTTATCCATGAAGATGGGCGTAGTCAGCGTGTGCCGTTGCGCTTAGAGCAAGGTGTCATTCGGTTATTGCATCTTGCTGATTCTGCAGGTGTTGGCATCGGTTACCCGCATCGACCCACTGGGGAAATACGCCGTCAAGTATCCGAGGCTATAATTTATTTTCGTGGTGGACGTGGTCTCACTAATAATATATTTTATAATGAGCTCAAGATTCGCAAAGTCCGCATGGGGGAACTGGTATGCCAGATCAGGATGGGGTCACCCGAGGGATTGTCTCCAAACTTACCAGTAGTAACGCGATGCTAATGTTTGGCAGTACGGCTGCCATGTTAATCGCGGTGGGATTTGTTCTCCACACTTCGTCTGGTAATCCTGGGCCGACGGATTCGGCGCTTCTCTTCATGGGCTTCATCTTGCTCGCTCTTGCCGGGTTCGTGATGGCGGCCGCGGCATTCAAGGGGATTGGCTACGTAAGCGCGGGCCCGGATGCTTTCGGTCTGCCCAGTGGATCAATCCGCGCACTGCTCGGGCTTGCGCTGATGATCATGCTGATCGTTTTCGGCTTACCATTTCTCCGCATAGAATCAGAGCCACGTATAGTAAGTGACAAATCGTTTGCTGCTGCCACTGTTTCCTGCGGTGAGCTCAAGGAGGCCCTTTCGATCTACAGATCGTCCGGCCTAATAGCAGTTTCCGACGCAAAAGCTTGCGCTGCGGCGCCAGCGGCTGGAGCACCGGCGCCACAAGCAACAATTCAACTTTTTCGCGTTACCGCTGAGTGGCCAAGCAGTACGCTCGATCTCAACAAGCAGACGATCACGGCGATTGTAACCTTGCTCACTACTGTTGTAGGCTTCTATTTTGGAAGCGCCAGTACTGCGGCGGGTCAGTCCAAACTTATCGATAAAATTACGGCAGGTTCCAGTGGCAGTGGAGGCGTGGGGTCTCAATGAGCGAGAGCGCTAGATGATTGCCGCTCGCGTAGAACTGCAATTATTTAGCGGAAAGGCAGCTGAAAATTGAAGCGGCGGGCGCTTTTGAGTTTGCCTATGGCTGTTTTGCTTTCCGGATGTTCAACGGTGGACGTGGGGTCGCAGCGCAGTTCGCAACTCTACCTCGGCTTGGTTCGCGTGATTATGCCAGAACCCCACAAGGGGTTGGCGGCGGTGGATGTAAAAGCGCTCGGTCTGGGTTGGGATCAAGGCGTTTGGGTTGGCGGGCGCCATGGAAATTGGGTCATCGCGGATCCTGCCGAGTGTCAGTTGCTAATTGTGATCAGAACGCCTGCACAGGCAGCTAACGCAGCTAGGGTGCTGCGATCGATGGAGGGCAAGCAAGCATGCGTTGCGGACTACACAAAGCACTAGCTGCTCTTGGTTCGATGGCTGTTCTGTCGGGCTGCGTACAGATGACGAGACACAGTAACATGATGATCTTTGGGACGAACACGGTCGTTGGGGTTCGCGCCGGGGTCAATGCTACAAGTGTACCAGAGGTGGCGATCGGCTATGCGCGTCAAGAAGCCGTCATACTACCCTTGGTCGCGAATACAGCAAGCAATGATGGTGCTAATGGAAGCAAGCTAAACAGACTAAGTCCATGCGATTTTCAGAAAACGCCAGTAAGTTATGCTGGGCAGCAAGGGTTTATCGTCCATCCCTGCTCGTTGGTCGGTATAAATCGCGATGGAAAGATGCTGGACAGCTATTCTGTACTTGCTAGCTTCGGCGGAAGTTTCGGCGGCACGGCGACCGCTGGCAATCCAAACGCGAGCGCAAGCGCTGGTGTTGCGCAATATTTTGCTACTGGCCTCGCCGCGCAGACGTTGGCGTTGAATGGAGGGGCCGCTGTCGTTGCTGCGGGCTCGACGGCGGAGAGGGCGGCGGCGAAATCGCCTATGACTCTCGAGGGTGTCACGGTATCTTCCTATGGAGCCGTCGATCCCGCCGGGATTACGCTTCAAAACTACCTCGGCGTTGCAGACAAGACCGAGCAGCTCCGCCGCTGGACACTTGCGCAAAAGGTGGAGACCGCACTGGGCAAATCTTCGGACAAGCCCGCCATCGCCGACCTATTGATGAGTGATGACGGCAAGGGACAGCAAGCCTTGCTCTCGGGCTTGCTCGTCGCCGAAGATCAACCTGCTGGTTTGACTATTCTTAAGGGAAAGTGAGGAATACGTCATGTCCGTTGAAATCAAGACCGGCGTGCCGGCCGACCGGGTCGCAACTGTAACCCAGGTGTGCATTAATGCAGGTGCGACCAGCGTTACTCCGGTTAGCCAAGCAGATGGTTCAGTGACCCTGATCATTGTATATCCCGATCCGGCAACGATGGTGGCCGCGAGCGTTGGCAACGTGGCAGCGACATCTAGCGGCTAGACCGTCATGGCAGAGTCAGCAGAAGTGCCGGTAGTGTTGACCTTCAGTTACCCTGTCCCTGCACGCAATGGGGAGATGGAGTTCCAAGGTGGGTCAACGCCGCGATGAAGCGGCTGGACAGCCAGGATCCAGGTATGGGGTGTATAAGGTCACGCATGCGCCGAGCGCTCGAGACCCGCTCTCCCTGTACCTAGAGCAACGTCTGAGAATCGTAAGATGTGTCACCTGTCGAGGCGCGCACACATTGCGAGGATTGCTCTATCACATCACCTGATTGTTGGCGGTTTAGTTTTGAAAGGTTGATCCGCCATGAGCCAGATCGATTGGAAAGCATCGCAACATCTTCTGGGAGTTAAGGTGGACGGCGATCCGGGGCCGATTACGTATGGAGCTATTCTCCAGCTTGTGGGCCACGCATGCCAAGAGGTAGCGGACGCGTTGGCAAAGCACGCGGCTGAGTACGGTATGACAACCCCTGCGCGCCTCGCCGAATTCATTGCGCAGATTGCCAATGAAACCGGGGGCTTCATCCGCTGGGAAGAAAACCTGCACTACAGCGCCGAGAAACTATGCCAACAATGGCCGGCGCACTTCAACGCGGGTAGCGCGCAGGAGTGCGTGGGGCATCCCGAGAAGATCGCCGAACGAGCCTATGGGGGAAGGATGGGTAATGGGCCCTGCGGGTGCGGCGACGGTTGGAAATTCCGGGGCCGCGGAGCTCTGCAACTCACAGGTCGAGACGCTTACCGCAAGTTCGGCGGTGCGATCGGAATCGATCTGGTCGACAATCCTGACCTAGCAGCTGAGCCAGGTATTTCGACGTTGATTGCGCTTAAGTTTTTTCAGGAGCGCAACGTCAACGCGGCGGTCGATGAGGGTGATTTCGTGGAGGCTCGTCAGCTCACCAATGGCGGCTCCATCGGCCTTGAGCATGTCGCTGAGCTTCGCGCTCGTATTCTGGCGAAGGTAATTTGACCAGCTCCGACGCACGCGATGGCGCATCGCAAGCGATGCAGTGGAGTGGACTGCACCCGTGCTCCGCAAAAATGTGGACCGAAGCCTGATGATGAGATCATTTAGGGTCCGGACCCAATTAGGATTCCTTCTGGGGCTGTGATGTGATTCACCATTTCTGGAGGAGACGGTGGGATGTCGGAGCATTTTTGGTTTTCGGATGAGCAGTGGGCTCGGATTGAGCCGCTGCTGCCGAGTGGTCAGTGTGGCGCGCGGCGGGTTGACGATCGGCGCGTCCTGAGTGGGATTGTTCACGCGCTGAAGTCGGGAGGGCGCTGGTCAGACTGTCCGCAGGAGATCTACGGCCCGAAGAAGACGCTCTACAACCGCTTCGTGCGCTGGTCGGAGCGCGGGGTTTGGGAGCGTCTTTTCAGCAGCTTGGCGACGATCCCGGACCTGCCTGACCGGCTGTTTCTCGACAGCACGTGCATCAAGGTTCACCGCTGCGCCGGAGGCGCAAAAGGGGGGCCTTGGCTCATGGTATCGGCCGGACGAACGGCGGGCGGAACACCAAGCTCCACGCCATCTGCGACAGCCAGGGCCGGCCGCTCGCACTCCTGCTGACCCCAGGCAATGTCCATGACTGCAAGCCGGCCTCATGCCTGATCGAGACGCTGCCGCCTTCTGCACAGCTCGTTGCCGACAAAGCTTATGACAGCCTGCCCTTGCGCCAGTGGCTGGTGGCGCGCGGCACCACACCCGTCATCCCGCCGCGCAAAAACAGCCGTAAACCATGGCCTTACGACATAGCCGCCTACCGCCAACGAAATGTCGTCGAACGCATGTTCTGCCGCCTCAAGGACTGGCGACGTATCGCCACACGCTTCGACCGAAACCTCCACACCTTCTTCAGTGCTGTCGCTCTCGCAGCAACCGTCACCTGGTGGCTCAATTGAGTCCGGACCCTAGTCACTGGCAGGCCGCTCCGGGCATCGGCATCGCCGCTGCCGCGCGGATGATGGTCAACGTCAAGGGCGCGCCGCTCGCGTTCGAGGCGTTCACTTATGCGTTCGAGGTCGGCGGCCTGTTCTGATGCGGCTCGAGGCGGTCGGTCCCGGTCGTTACATGCTGATCGACGACCGCATGCTCGACTGGATCGCCGCGCGCATCCCGCAGGTCGGACCGGGCCATGACTGGCATGGCCGCGCGCGGGCGGTGGGCTGCGTGATCGACGGCCGCATCGTCGCCGGCATGGCCTGCATGAACCACGATCCGGCCCATGCCCATGTCGAGATCGCCTTTGCCGCGGACTCGCCGCGCTGGGCCTCCCGCCGCATGATCGCACGCTTCATGGCCTGGCCGCTACACCAACTCGGCTGCCGGCGGGTCAGTGCGGTGGTGGCGGCGGACAATCGCAGCGTCATCCGCTTGCTGGAAGGCATGGGGTTCAGGCGGGAAGGAGTGTTGCGGCGGGCATTTGGGGCGACGGACGCGCTCGTGTTGGGGTTGCTGGCGGAGGAGGCCGCGCCATGGCTGGCGGGAGCCATGGCGGGGCTAAAATAGATCTTCACCGAAAAAATTGGGGAGGAGACATCGCCGCCAGTCTTCCGTGATTGTGCGCCCCGCAAGGGCGCGCCAATCCAGTTCGGCAGGACTGGATTGGCGCGCCTTCGGCTCGCAATGACGGCGGAAAGGTGCGGCGCTTATTCCAGTTGATAGGGATCGATCCGGATCTCATTCTTCGGCCGACGCTGAAAGCCGGCGATCAGCTCGGCCTGTTGTTCGCCGATCGCGTCCTGCTTGGCTTCCATCCGCGCAAGTTGATCGGCCATCGCGTTCAGCTGTTCCGTCACCTCCCGGCCGAACTGGTCGAAGCGACGTTCGTGGCGCAAGCGCGGGCGGACCAGCTTGGACCAGTACCAGCCATGCATGAACCCGACAGCCAGCCCGACGATGAGGACATAGCCCACCGCTGCTCCCATGGTATCGACCACGTCCATTCCCGCCCTCGCGATGATGCGCCCTTACGTGCGCTTGCAGAACGTTTAGAGAACATCTAGCGTCATTTCAATCGATGGCGGCGATCGCGCCCCACCATCTCGGCTCAATGAACGAGGTGGTGATCCCATGGGTAAACATTCCCACGCGCCCGATCCGTATGCGGCCGCGGCGGCGCAGACGGAGAGCAACAAGGAAACGGCCAATTACAATGCGGCGCTGAACCGCATCGATCAGTACACGCCGTTCGGAAGCTCGGTTTACACCATCGCCGGCACCGGCGCGGACGGAGTTCCTCAATATCGTCAGGACGTGACGCTGACGCCGCTCGCGCAGCAGCAACTCGACAATCAGCAGAAGCAGGACGCCGCACTGTCGAACCTCGGCTTCAATCTGAGCGATCAGGCCGGGGATGCGTTAAAAAGCGGGATCGACACGTCGGGACTGCCGTCGCTTCGGGGCGGGGCGAGCGGCGGCCCGATCCAGAACAGCATCTCGGGTTTGCCCGGGGTCCAAACCGGCATTGATGCCTCCCTAGGAATCCAGACGAGCGTTGCGGCTGGAGGCCCGATCCAGACCGGGCTGAATTTCTCGGGCGCCCCCCGGCTATATGGGACGAACGATTTCAACGCCGCGAACATGCGCACCCAGGCCGCCGAATATGCGCAGGCCGCCTCCCGCCTCGATCCGCAATGGCGCAATGCCCAGAATGATCTGGACGCGAAGCTTGCCAATCAGGGCGTCGTGCAGGGCAGCGAGGCGTGGCAGCGCGCGCAGGGCGAACTCGGCCGCGATCGGAACGATGCCTATAACCAGGCCATCTATTCGGCCATCGGTGCCGGCAATCAGGAACAGCAGAATCTGTTCGGCAACAGCCTCGCCGCGCGGCAACAGTCGGTCGGCGAAACCCAGGCGGCCGGCAATTTCGCCAATCAGGCCCAGCAACAGCAGTTCGGCCAGAATGCCGCGCAGGCGACATTCGCCAATCAGGCCCAGCAGCAACAGTTCGATCAGAATGCGGCGAGGGCCGCGTTTGCGAACCAGGCGCAGAACCAGGCCTATCAGCAGGCAATCGGCTCGGGCCAGTTCGCGAACCAGGCCGAGGCCCAGGCCTTCGCCCAGCAGCAGGCGGCGAACGCCGCGAACAATGCCGCGCGCGCACAGGGCCTTCAGGAACAGACCGCGCTGCGCGACCTGCCGTTGAACGAGCTGAATGCGCTCAGGGCTTCGACCCAGATCCAGAACCCGCAATTCTCGTCCGTGCCGCAGGCGGAGATGGCGAACACCGACATCAGCGGCGACATCTACAAGTCGGCGGAGATGCAGCAGCAGGCGAGTAATGGCTTCATGTCGGGCCTGTTCGGGCTGGGATCGTCGCTGCTGGGCGCGGCAGGCCAGGCCAAGGGATTCCCCGCATTGTTCTCCGACCGGCGGCTCAAATGCGACATCGTGCGCGTCGGCACGACCCCAGTGCTGGGCCTGCCACTCTACGCCTTCTCCTATGTCTGGGACCGCGGCAAACGCGTCATCGGCGTCATGGCGGACGAGGTGGCGCGCGTGCGGCCATCGGCGGTGGTCGATCATCCGAGCGGCTTCAAGGCCGTCGATTACGGGCAGATTGCGTGATGGCCGATACGCTCCAGAGTCTGGGCCTGCTCAAGCCCGATTTCACGACCTTGCCTCCGGATATCCAGGACGATCCCGGGGCTTTCGTCAATCTCCAGGCCTATGTGGATGCGCTTCGCGGGCACGATGCGCTGCAGGGTGGGGGCGATCGGCCGCCGATCGATTTCCGGCAGCAGGCTGCGCGGGTGCTGCAGGCTTACGGGGATGCGCAGGGGCAGGGCCAGCCGACCATGACGGCGGCACGAAAGTCGCCTCAGCCTCCGGCAGCTCGGCCGGTTGCCTCTCCGTCACCGAGCCGGCACCGCGTTCCGCAGCAGCTTCCTGATGCCTTTCCAGGCGGAGTGACGGGGCCGTTGATCCGTCTATCCGATCCGCATTTCGATGACCGGGTCAGGGAGGTGACCCACAACAGGCCATCGGTGACGGGTGCTCCTCGTGGGAATAGCCCGCCGTCGAAGAGTCCGGAGCAGCCCTGGTACAAGCACGGCATTCAAGATGGCGCAGCCGGGTTGCTAAGTGGCGCGCTAAGCATTCCAGAGACAGCGGTGAACGGCATGGCCTGGCTGCAGGAACACCCGACGGTGGCAGCTGCTCTTGGTGTCACTACCCCGCTGGAGCTTGGCAAGGCTGCTGGGATCACCCCCTCCGCGACGCGAAGTGTGGCCAGCGATATGGATCAGTGGGCTAGATCGCTGGCCTATGATCCGGACAGCATGATGTTCAAGGGGGGCGATCTCGTCGGGTCAGTTGCGCCCACTTTCCTCGTGCCGGAAGCAAAGCTTGTATCCGGAATCCCTTGGCTGGCGCGGGCCGTGGCCGGCAAGAGAGCTGCCAAGATTGCGGGCACAGTCGCTCCATGGGCGACCCGAATGGGGGCTGGGCTTGCACGTTACGGCGATATGTCGGTCCAGAGCGGTATCGCCGGCGCGCTCTCGTCGCATGGGCAGAACATCGCCAAAAACGCCGCGACGAGTGCCGCCCTGGCCCCCATTCTTGGTGTCGCTGTCGATAAATTCCCGCCGCCTTCGGCGAGCGCGTCGGACAAGGCGGTGTCGAAGCTGCGCGACATGTTCGGCTCGCACGCGAGCCCCGAAATCACGCCTGCCTCTTACATTCAGGCCTTCAAGGCCGGGACGGTGAGCGGCAACACTCCCGAGGCTCTGGCGCTTCAGCAATATGCGCAGGCCAACGGCCCCGCGATCGAGCTGGAATATGGTCGGCGTGCCGACGCGGCGACGCGCGCGGGCCCGGGTGACATGAAGCCGATTTCGCCTCAGCGCCTGGCGGCATCGCTGACCGAAGCCCGCAGGGCCGCGGCCGAATTCAAAGGACGTCCGATTGTGAATGGCGCCGAGGGTGTCACGGCAGTCACCTCCGGGAGGAGTCTCGAGAAGATGACGAGCGTCAAGTCGGTGGGCAAATCGTCGAGCATCCCCGACCACTCTGCCGCCGTCGCCAATGCGGATCACCTCTACCGCGGCGCCAGGCTGATCGATCGCTATCCCGATCCGCGAGGGGAACCGACGCTGAACATCAGTCGCTGGCGGAATTACATGGACATGCCGGATGGTCTTGTTGGTGTGAAGATGCTCGCCAAGGAGTCGTCCCATCCGGATGCTCCGAACCCGCTCTACACGCTTGAGACGATCAGGATGGAGGGGGTGGAGCCCCGGCTTTCGTCGTCCGATCGTGACGGCGTTTGGGGGGAGCCCGCTCGAACACGGTTCTCCCTGGCCGGAGGCTCCGATGCTTCGATAGCACAATCGGGCGAGAGTTCCAACGATGCCGAGCGTCTGGCGCAGGCTGTGAAACGCGCGGCACCCGTCCCGGCGATCGTCTGGCAGCGGTGGAAACAACAGCAGCAGTCGCAGCAGCCGCGCCGGAGGAACAAGTGATGCCCTTCCGGAGAAATGGCGTAGCCGATGCCATGATGCGGCGGCAGTCGATGAGCGGTTTCATGCCTGGTTTGTCTGACCCGGGATGCTCCCAAGCGAGTGGCGTCAAGGCCGTCGATTGCGGGCAGATTGCGTGATGGCCGATACGCTCCAGAGCCTGGGCCTGCTCAAGCCCGATTTCACGACTTTGCCTCCGGACTCCCAGGATAATCCCTGGGCGCTCGCCGACGCGCAGGCCTATGCTGATGCGCTGCGTCGGCAGGATGCGCTGCCGGGAGGGGGTGATCCGCCGCCGATCGGCCTGAGTGCAGGCCTCGCGCAGGCGCTGAAGGCCTATGTCGCCGATGCGCCTTCGCGGCAGCCCGCCAATGGTAATAGCGCACGTCCCATGACCGGCGGCCCTGGAACGATCCAGCAGCGCCCACTCGCTGTTCATGCGAATACGGATGGAGCTGTACCGGTGGCTTCGGGAAGCGGGATTCCGGATGGGCAGGACGACCGTGGGGCGCCCCTTCCCCAGAAGTCCTGGTGGGACACGGTCAGGGACGACGGAAAACTTGCCCTTGGCGTCGGGCGGAACATTGCCACCTCGCTCTCGCCTGAGCTTGATTCCATCATCAACCACCGGAACTATCTCGACGCGGTGCGGGACCATGAGGCGGGCCTCGCGTCGGGCGTGGCGCAGGTCCCCGCGTCGCTTCTGCACTTGGGAGGATATGCGTCGGGATGGGCCGGGGGGCGAAAGCTCGCCGACACGCTCCACCGGTGGGGCGACAATACGGGCGGCTATTTCGACCAATATGCGGCGGATCCGAATTCCTCGTCGTTCCGGTACAACAAGATCTACGGCGAACTGCTGGGCACGGCGCCAGTCGTAGAGCTCACCCCCTTCACCGTTGCCGCGCGTGCCGGGGAGGCGGGCAAGATCGTCTCGGCATTGGCTCGATATGGCGATATGGCGGTGCAGGGCGCGACGGCGGGTGCGCTCGCCTCTGGCGGAAAGGACATGGCGAGCGCCGCCGCCAATGGCGCGGTGCTCGCCCCTGCGTTGGGGGCCGCCGGGGATGTCCTGATCCCGGTCGCGGGAAGGGTCGGGGGTGCGGCTGGCGACAGGCTGAAGGCGCTTGCACACGGCTTTCGCGGCGGTGGGGCGGAAGGCCCCGTTGCAGGCGATGCGGCCGGGCCCATTCCGGGTGGCGGACCAGCGCCGTCGCCGCCGCCGGCTCCATCGCCATCTGCCCCGCCCCCGGCAGCTGACGTCGCTTACGCCGAGTTTCTGGGAGGGCTGCAATCGAGGTTCGACAACAACGCCTCGCTCGACGACCTCTATCGATATGCCCACGATCATGGTGTGAAGCCCGACGAGATTCCCGACCTCCCGGACGCAATCCGCAACCGTGACGCCCATAAGATCCCAGCCCGCTTCGTGCCACTGCGACAGCTGGATATTCCCGTCGCCGATGCCGCTTGGGGACAGGCGGGCGCGGAGATGACGCCCGTTTCCTATGCCGATGACATTATCGCGGGGAGGGGGGAGGGTGACAGCCCGCTGGCCCTTGCGCTTCGGCAATATCTGGCCAGGAACGGGCCGGCGATCGAGGCCGAGTTCAGCCGGCGGGCGGACGAGGCCACGCGCGCGGGGCTTCGCGGCATGACGCCGATCGCACCGCTGCGCATGGCGAGTTCGGTCGATGATGCGCGGGCCGCTGCCTCCCAATTTCTGGGCCAGCCGCTCACACATCCCGTAGAGAATGTCACAGCGACCCTGACAAGAGCTTCGCTGAAGAAGGCAACGCACGGAAAAGCAGTCGCCGCGTCCGACAGCGCGTCCAATCATTCCTTGGCTGTCGCGAATGCCGATAATCTGTTCCGGAACAGCGAGCTTCTTTACCGTTACCCTGACCCGCGCGGTGAGCCGACGCTCGCGATCAGCCGTTGGCGTTCCTATATCGACACGCCCGACGGCGTCCGCGGCGCAAAGATAACGGTGAAGGAAACGGCGTACCCACGCGACCCGAACCCGCTTTACACCATCCAGACGATGCCGGTGGAACCGGTGGTAAAGGTGCCGCGATGGACGGGAGGGTTGGAGCCCGGCCTCCTACCGACAGACGCATCCGTCGGCGTTGAGGGGAAACCCGCCCGAGGACGACTTTTCCTGGGCCGGAGCTCCGAGTTCTCCTTAACGCCAACGGAGGTGAGTGACAAGGATGTCGCACGTCTCGCGGGCGTCATGCGGAATGCCGCCGCCGCTGGGGGTGGTCAAGGTGGTGTCGGAAATGGCGGCGGGCCGCCCGCTGGCAGCGCTGCGCCGGGTGCGAACAGCCAAGCCGGTGGGACAAATTCCGCCTCGAAAACTGCCGCGGAGCGCGCGAGAGCGCTGCGCATGGCGGAGGGGCTGCGTCGCCACGCCACAAGGCGGGCGGCACCCATATTGGCGACGGCCTGGCAACGCCAAAAGCAGCAACAGCAATCGCAGCAACAACGGAGGAGCAACTGATGCCCTTTCAGGGAAACGGCACCTTTGCCCGCATCTATCGCTGGCAGAATGACGCGGCGAACGGGCTCGACATATTGGCCGACCGGTTCGACGCCGAGGATGACGGCTTCGCGACCGGCCTGTCCAACTGCATCACGCGCGACGGGCAGAGCCCTCCGACCGCGTCGATCCCGTGGGGCAATCAGAACCTGACCGGGGTGGCTGCGCTGTCGGGCGCGAGCTTCTCCTTCACCGGCAACGGCATGATCGGTGGGACATTGGGCGTGACGGGCGTCGCGTCCTTCGCCGCGCCGTTGATCGCCAACACGCCGAATAGCGGGACGACAGGCGCGGTCCGGATTGCGGGCAACCCCACGTCCGGCAATGCCATCCTTCAGTTTACCGACAGCACCATCACGACGCAGTGGGGCTATGTGAGTGTGACTTCAGCCGGAATCTTCGCCTTTTCGGGCGCCGCCGGCTTTTCCGGCGGCCTGGTCGCGGGTACGACGATCAGCGACGGCCAGGCGAGCCCGGCGCAGCGGCCGATCGGCTATCGCGGCATGCCGGTGAAGCAGATCACCACCGCCTACATCGTCACGGCCGCCGATGCCGGCTTCCTGCTCGAAGTCGGATCGGGCGGGTCGATCACCCTGCCGCGCAACTCGACCCTCGCGGGCGGATCGCAATTCGCGGCCGGCGACACGATCCTGATCCAGGAAACCGCCAATGCGACCAAGAGCGTGTCGCCGGCGACATCGACCAATCTCTATCAGCGGGGGTCGTCCAACAGCGGCGCACGCACGCTTGCCGCGCGCGGTTTCGCCTCGGTCACGCTCGCCGGCTATGCCGCCGACACCTGGTTCTGTTCGGGGGACCTCAGCTGATGAGCGGGGCTCTCTGCGCAGCCGCGGTGATCGGCAAATATGTCCAGCCCGGAAGCCCGCTGACGGGGGTCTCGGTCACGTTCACGGGCGGCGCCGGCCCGTTCAACGTCTCCGGTGCCAACAACTTCGGCACGGGCTCACCCGGTTTCGTCCAATCCGGCTACACGGGCGGCTATCCGCCCGTCACCGGCAGCTCCTCTGTGGTGGGCGGGAATGGCAAGCTCGGCCTTTACGACACCGGCCAGGGCGACGGTGTATTGGGCTGGACCGGACTCGCCGTCGGCGAAACCGTCACTTTCTACATCAGCACATCCTATACTGATGCCCACGGCACCACGCTCTCGGCGCGCTATCCTGCAGCGGCGAACATCAGCCTGACGAGGACCAGTTGATGGCGCTCCTCGGGTATACCCCAATCGGCATGCGCTGCTGATCCTATCGCATCGTCCTTTGCTCGAATATGGAATGGCGATGGACGAAACGGCCGATTGGGTTTCATACGAATTCGTCCCGTGGGAGGGAGTGAGGATCGCCAGGGACGACCTTCACCGTGGGCAACGGGAGGCCTGCGCGGGGTCCACGACCATGCGGATCCTGCGCGTCCGCGACGGCCAGGCGGAGATCGCGCCGCACCGGGACGACCGGTCCAGCGCTCCCGCCAGCAGGATAAATGGTGCGCGCGCCGAGCTCTACCGTTCGACCATGGAGAGGCTCGTCCGCGAGCATCGTCTTGGCGGATCCTGCGAGATGCTGGTGTAGATCGGCGATGGCAGCATGGACTATCGGCACATACCGAGCTTCGCTTTCCAGAAAGTACGGGGCTCTGCCGTGATCCTCCTGCCGGACGTCGATCTGCTATCGATCGACCTGGACGACCCGTCACTTGAAGACGGCTTCGGATTTGAAGCAAAGGTGAAACATGCGATGTTCGTTGGATCGACCACTGGCCGGACCATCGATGCCGAAGTCGTGCTATCGGGCAAGCATGAGCGGTTGAGGGCGGCAGTCAGCTTCAAGGACACACCCGCCGTCACGTTCGAGCTGCCCGGCATCGCCCAGTGCGATTCACCCGAGACCGAGCGGCTCATCGAGAACCTTGGTATCACCGGCCGCCGCCGTTCGTGGCATGAGCAATTCGGCAGCCGCTATCTGATTTCGATCGACGGCAATGGCGCGACGTGCTCGAGGGCAGCGATCGCGCTCCGTAGCCAAAGCGCGCTTGTGAAATATAATTCCGCACACACGCTATATTATTTCCATGGGCTGCGCCCTTGGGTTCACTACATTCCGATGCGTCTCGATACGCAGCTCATCGAACTGGTGGAGAATGCCGACGCAACCTTCGACCGCGATAGGAGGATTGCGACTCAGGGGCGCGACTTTGCCGAACGCTATCTGAATCGCACCGCCATCGATCGATATTTCACGGACGTCCTTCGGCGCTACATAACGGCGTTCGGGACTTAGAGGGAGCGTGCCTGCGCTCCACTATTCCCTCGGGCGAACCATGTTCGGCCGCCTACGAACGAGGCCGATCAGCAGATCCTCGATATCGGGTGCCGCGCTATCAAGCGAGCCGCATGAGCATTGCGAATGTTCATAAAATGTTCTAGATCCTGATCAATTGATGGCGGCGTCCGCGCCCCACCATCTCAGCTTCGCAACTGAGGTGGTGACGTATGCGCAGAGACTCCAAAACTCCCCGATTTGCGGGCGGCGCAAGCAGATGACGCTCGCCGATCTCTTGCCGATCGGCGGAACCGCCGCCGGCAGTGGCGGGGCGACGTTCGTCATGACGCGCTGGTGGTCCTATCGCCTCCAGGCGCGCAAGCAGAGCGACGACGTGCTCGGCGGCGAGGTCGCGCGGCTGCAGGCGCGCGTGATCGAGCTGGAGACGATCGTGCGCCAGCTCGAACATGAACTGCGCAATTCGGCGACCGAGGCCGACAGCATGTTCTGGCTGCTCAAATATGCACCCGAGGAGCGCCGCGCCGAGGCGGTCGTGGATCTCGAACGCGCGCGGCGCGAACGGCGCAGCCGCAAGGCAGAGGAGCGGCAGACGGTGCAGCGCACCCGGGCCGCCGAACGGACACGCCATGAGCAGGCGGCCTGACGATGCGGCGCCGTTCGATGCGCTGGCACGCGGCGTGCTTGGCGTCGCCCAGGTCTATCGCGCCGTGCTCGAGGAAGAGGGCGGCCCCGAGCGGAGGGATATGACATGCGCATCTGGAAACAGCGCGCCGGCGAATTGTGGAGTGGCGATCACTGCCTCGCCAGGGGCTATTCGGGCCATGACGTTGGCGTGAACCATCCCGAGATGGAGACGGTGCCCCGCGTCGGCCCGATCCCGCGCGGGCGTTATCGCATGGTCGGATTGGCCCGGGACGACCATACCGGGCCCTATTCGATCCTGCTCGCGCCGGAGCCCGGCACCGACACGCACGGCCGCGCGGGCTTCCGCATCCATGGCGACAATGCGCGTCTGAACCATAGCGCGAGCGAGGGCTGCATCATCCTGCAGCTGCCGATCCGCAAATTGCTGTGGGAAAGCGGCGATCATGAACTGGTGGTCACTTGACCCCCCCGCGACTGGCCCGCGCGCGCGTGGCGTGCGGCGATCGCGCTGGTCGCGTCGATCGCCGGATCGGCGGCACTGACGGCTTTTGCCGCCTGGATCGCCTGGATCCTGTGGCAGGGCGGCTGGCCCTCCGTCACCGCCGAGCAGCGGATCGCGCTGCTCGGGAAAGCGCTGCTCCTGGCGCTGGCCGGTAGTCTGGTGGTGCTGGTCTCGCTCGGCCTAGCGATCAACCGACGGGAGATCCGCGTCAGTCGCGATGGTCTCGAGCTGAGCGGCGGCGATGGCCCCGATCCCGCGGATGAGGGGAAGTCATGAGCATTGCGAGCTTCTTCGCGGCACGCGCCGCCGATACGGTCTTGCCGGGCAGCGGCGTCGCGCTCGGTCTGTGGCGCCGCTTCAAGCCCTTGCTGCCGTGGCTTCTGGCGCTGCTTGGCGCGGTTCTGGTCTGGCGCGCGCCCTGGGCGGAAGCGCGCCAGAAGGCGGCCGATTATGCCCGTTTCCAGCCGCGCCTCGACACGGCGCTTCATGCCGAACAGGCGGCGCTTGCGAGCCTGCAAAGCGCCGACCGCGCGATGCGGCTGCAGAGCCGCTCGATCCGGGGTCTCGCCGCGGCCGAGGCGGCGAAGCTCGCCGAAGCGCAGCGGCTGATCAGCGAGGCGCATCGGCGCGATCCGGCGCGGGGAAGGGTGGTGGTGGCACTGCGCGCGTCGGCCGCCCGTCCGGCCGCTGGCAGGCCGTGCGAACCATCCGAAACCGTGAAGGAGCTCTGGCGATGAGACGTACCCTGCTCGGCTTGCCGCCGATCCTGCTCTGCCTCGCCGGCTGCGCGACCGGACGAGCGGGCAAGGCGTCGCTCAACGTCCAGCACGAGATCGTCTATGTCGATCGGCCGGTCGCGGCGGTGAAGGCGTCCGACATTCCGGTGCCGCCCTGCCGGTCGCAAGCGACGCCGGGCGCGACGCTGGCGGCGTGTCTCGGCAAGCGCCCGGCCGACGCGCGCCAGGCGCTCGATTTAGCCGCCGCGCGCCTGCTCGAGCTGATCGGCTATGCCGACATCGCCGATCCTTTGCTGCACAGCGCGGCGGCACCGCCGGAAGGGGCCAAGCCATGAAGGGGCTCGGTCTCGGCCTCTCTCTGACGGGCATCGCGCTTGCAGTCGCGATCGTCATTTCGCGGACCGTCGACCGCATCGGCACGACGGTCGATTCCACGATTCTGACGGTGGATCGGGCATGACGCAGCAGACCATCAATGTCGGCGCGAGCGCCAATGACGGAACCGGCGACACCGACCGCGCCGCCTGGATCAAGGCTAACGCCAATTTCGCCGAGCTTTACGGCTTCAAGACCAATGTCATCAGCTTCAGCGCGTCGGGCAATTACACGCCGATCGCGGGAGCCCGGCTGATCCTGGTGCGCGCGGTCGGTGCCGGCGGCGGGGGAGGATCCGGTGCTTGCGTCGCGTCCGGCACGGCTTGTTCGGGCGGGGGCGGCGGCGGCGGGGGCGCTTACGCTGAGGGACTGTTCGATCCCGCGGCGCTCACCGTGCCGGTCGCGGTCACCGTTCCCTCGGGCGGATCGGGCGGGATCGGAGTCGGCGCCGCCGGCAACGGCAATCCTGGCGGCGTCGGCGGCTCGACCGCCTTCGGCACCTATCTCACCGCTTATGGCGGCGGCGGTGGCGCGGGCGGCGGCACGGCAGCCGCGGCCAGCGGCGGCGGCGGGGCGGGATATGGCAGCGCCGGTGGCGTCGGCTCGACAAGCAGTGGCGCGGCGGGCGCGGCGGGCGGTGTCGCGGGCAATACCAGCACCGGCGCGAGCGGCCTGATGGGGGCGGCGGGTGGCGGTTGCGCCAATGGGTCGAATGGCCTGCCCGGCGGGCAGGGCGGCATGTTCGGGGCGGCTGGGGGTGGTGCAGGCGGCGGGCTGGCGGCAACTCCCGTCAATACGGTCGGCAGTGCTGGCGGCGCCGTCAATGGTCAGGCCGGCGGCGTTGCGGGTGCCAGCGGTGGCGGCGTCGGCGGCTCCGTGGCCGGAGTCCCGCTCACCCTGATCGGCGTCGGCGGCGGCGGAACGCGCGGCCAGATCGCCAACGGCAGCGGCAATGGCGGCGCGGGGCAGACGTGCGGCGGCGGGGGCGGCGGATCCGGTAGCATATTGTCGGGCGTCGGTGCCTCCGGCAATGGCGGCGCCGGGGGTGCCGGCTATCTCCAGATCATCGAATTCTTCTGAAGGTGAGCCACATGAAGCAGGCGCTGATCGATCGCGACGGCATCACCGTCACCAATGTCCGGATCATGGGCCTGGACGACCAGGGGCAGCCGATCACGCTCGCCCACGATCCTTATGACGGGCCGCTGTTGATGCTGGCGGACGATCATTATTGCGGCGTCGGCATGATCTGGGACGGCGACCTCGACCAACCCCTGTTCGACTACCCCGCGGTGCTGGAACAGGGGCAGGCGAGCTCGCTATGGGCGCGGGCCCTGGCCTTGCTGGGGTTTGGTGGCTCGAGCTGATCGGGGTCGACTCGAGAAAACAGAGCTGGCGGCCGGGCCGCGGCCTCCTGACGTCATCGCGAGCCGCAACGCGGCGTGGCGATCCAGTCCTGTCGATCTGGATTGCCGCGCCCCTGCGGGGCTCGCAATGACGGGTTGAAAGCGTCGGACTCGCGAGCCGCTTCGTCGACGTGGCCCCTTCCCGGCGGAAGCGGGGAGGCGTCAACGGCTCAGTCCGCCGGTGTGAAACCCTGCGACAGGAAGCTCGGCACCGGGCCGTTCCAGCCGTCATCGGGACCGTCATCGTCGCGCTGCGGGCGACGATCGTCGCGGCGGGGGCGGCGGTCGTCACGCGCGGGCCGGCGCTCCTCGCGTTCGGGCCGACGGTCCTCACGCTCCGGCTGACGCTCCTGGCGTTCGGGTTTACGCTCTTCCCGCTCCGGCTTGCGCTCCGCTTTTTCCTCGCGCCGGGGTTTGTCGGCTTTCTTCTCGCCGCGGCGGCCACGTTCGCGGCGGGGCTTGTCCTCGCTCGCCTCGGCGTCGGTGCCCGCGGCGGGCTCGCTCCGGCCGATGCGCGGGATCTTCTGGCCGGTCAGCTTCTCGATATTCTCGATCGCCTCGGCATCCTCGGCCGTGACCAGGGTGAAGGCCTTGCCCTTGGCGCCGGCGCGGCCGGTGCGGCCGATGCGGTGGACATAATCGTCGGGATGCCAGGGAACGTCGAAGTTGAAGACGTGGCTCACGCCCTTGATGTCGAGCCCGCGCGCGGCGACGTCGGACGCGACCAGGATGTTGATCTCGCCGGTCTTGAAGCGGTCCAGTTCGCGCAGACGCTCCGATTGCTCCATGTCGCCATGGATCTGGCTTGCGGCGAAGCCGTGGCGGCGGAGCGACTCGGTCAGATCGCGCACCGTCGTCTTGCGGTTGGAGAAGACGATCGCCGTGGTGAGATCGTCCGCGTGCAGCAGACTGCGCAACGTGTCGCGCTTGCCGCGTGAGGTGGTCTCGACCAAGGCCTGCTCGATCGAGGTGTTGGCGCTGGCGGGGCGCGCCACCTCGACCTGCTTGGGATTGGACAGGAAACGATCGGCCAGTTTCTTGATCGGCGCCGGCATCGTCGCGGAGAAGAGCAGGGTCTGCCGGTTGTTGGGCAGCTTGGTGCAGATCTCTTCGATGTCGGGGATGAAGCCCATGTCGAGCATGCGGTCGGCTTCGTCGATCACCAGCAGCGAACAGCCTGAGAGCAAGATCTTGCCGCGGCCGAACAGGTCCATCAGCCGGCCCGGCGTCGCGATCAGCACGTCGACGCCCTTTTCCAGCGCCTTCTGCTGGTCGCCCATCGACACGCCGCCGATCAGCAGCGCCATCGAGAGCTTGTGATATTTGCCGTACTTCTCGAAATTCTCGGCGACCTGCGCGGCCAGTTCGCGCGTCGGCTCCAGAATCAGCGAACGCGGCATCATCGCACGCGCGCGGCCGTGCGCCAGGATATCGATCATCGGCAGCACGAAGGACGCGGTCTTGCCCGTGCCCGTCTGGGCGATGCCGATCAGGTCGCGGTTCATCAGCACCGGCGGGATCGCGGCCGCCTGGATCGGCGTAGGCTCGGTATAACCCGATTCGCCTACGGCGCGCAGAAGTTCGTCGGATAGGCCGAGGTCGGCAAAAGTCATGGGCATCCGGATAAGGTAATGCGGGCGCACGAGAGCGGCGCCGCGACCGCTTTTGGCTAGGACCGAAAGCGGCTTTCCTGTCAAGGAAAAGCGGCGTTTCGAGCTGCATCATGATCGTCATTGCGAGCCCGGCGCAGCCGGGCGCCGCAATCCAGGCCCGGGCGAACAGGTCAGTCCATGACTGAAAGGGCAGGCCTGGATTGCCGCGCCTTCGGCTCGCAATGACGATGAAGAGGTGCGGGCCGGTGCCGCAAATGCACTTTCAGCGCATTTCCAAACGGACTCTTATCGCCTGGCGATCAGCTGGCGGAACTTGTCGATCTCGCATTCGCCGCCGGCGCGGTCGCGGATCACGTCGCGGCCGGAGCATAATTTCCCGTCGGCCGAGGGCACGATGTAGAAGCCGCTATAATAATCGAGGCCGGGACAATTGGCCGCGAAGCGCGCGCGCATCCGGTAACTTCCGCGCAACACCAGGTCGACCGAGGATTTCGCCACCACCGCGGCGGCCAATATATCGCCCGCGGCGATGCATTTGGGGCCCTTGCGCTCGCGCAGCGCCGACAGCGGCACGACCTCCAGCTGGGTGGTCTGCACGCGCACCACCATATGCGATCGGAAGGTCAATTGCGCGAGCTGGAGCCCTTCCTCCTCAGGCACGCGCGGGGGCTCCGCCGGGCGCGCGGCGGGGGCGAGCGCGAGCAACGCGCCGACCAGCGTCAGCAAAGTCACGATTCGAGCCCCATGGCGATTTTGCTCGTCTCCCCAAAGCCTTTAATGGCGGATGAACTGGCCCCGCGCCAGTTGTTGGCGCTATAGCGAGCGCCATGACCTGTGCTCCCGACGCAACAATATTGGCCGCGCTCGAACGCCGGCTTGGCCCCAAGGGCTTCACCCGTGAGCCGTCTGAAATGGAGCCCTGGCTGAGCGACTGGCGCGGGCGCGTCCATGGCCGGGCGGCGGCTCTGCTGTCGCCCGCCGACACGGACGAGGTGCAATATATCGTCCGCCTCGCCGCCGAAGCACGCGTGGGACTTGTGCCGCAGGGGGGCAACAGCTCGATGGTGGCGGGGGCGACGCCATCGGCCGACGGCAGCGCCTTGCTCCTGTCGCTGCGCCGCATGAACCGGATCCGCTCGCTCTCGCCCGAGGACAATGTCGCGGTCGCCGAAGCCGGCGTGATCCTGTCCGACCTGCACCAGGCTGCGCTCGGCATCGGCCGGCGTTTCCCGTTGAGCCTGGGCGCCAAGGGCACGGCGCGGATCGGCGGGCTGATCTCGACCAATGCCGGCGGCACGCAGGTGTTGCGCTTCGGCACGATGCGCAGCCTGGTCGTCGGGATCGAGGCGGTGCTGCCCTCGGGCGATCGGTTCGACGGCCTGTCGGCGCTGCGCAAGGACAATCGCGGTTACGATCTGCGCCAGTTGCTGGTGGGGGCGGAAGGCACGCTCGGCGTGGTCACCGCCGCCAGCCTGCGGCTGGTGCCCGCGATCGGGTCGCGCGCGGTCGCCTGGGTCGGTCTCGCCGACCCCCACGCCGCGCTCCGGCTGCTGCGCCGGCTCGAGGCGGCGACGGGGGAGGCGGTCGAGAGTTTCGAGGCTATGCCCGCCAATGCACTCGACATGGTATTGCGCAACATCCCCGGCACGCGCGCGCCGCTTGGCCGCAGCCATGAATGGAACATCTTGATCGAGGCGACCGCGCCCGCCGGCGCCGGCGACCCGACCGAGCGGCTGACTGCCGAACTGGCGGCTGCGGCCGAGGACGGGCTGATCGAGGATGCGGTGGTCGCCGCCAACGAGGCACAAGCCGAGGCTTTATGGAAGTTGCGCGAGACGATCGCCGAGGCCGAACGCGTCGATGGTCCGGCGGCCAAGCATGACATTTCGGTGCCCGTCTCCGGCGTTCCCGATTTCCTGGTCGAGGCGCGGGCCGCGGTCGAGAATCGCTTCACCGGCTCCCGCGTGGTCGGCTTCGGCCATCTCGGCGACGGCAATATTCACTTCAACGTGCTGCCGCCGCCCAATGTCGACGGCAAGGCCTGGGTCGAGAATGAAGGCCCGGCGGTCAACGCCTTCGTCCATGATTTCGTGGCGGATCGTGGTGGGTCATTGTCGGCCGAGCATGGCATCGGCCAGTTGAAACTCGCCGAATTCGCCCGCACCGCCGGTCCGGTGCGCCTGCACGCGCTGCAGGCGATCAAGCAGGCGTTGGATCCGCTGGGTATCATGAATCCGGGGAAGTTGGTGCCGCCTGCCGCCTGACGCCATACCCCGTCATCCTCGCGAATGCGGGGATCCATAGCCCTCGACGTTCCGGCTCTTGCCGCCCCGGCGGGGCATATGGATTCCCGCATTCGCGGGAATGACGGGAAGAGGTATCGGCCTACCTAACTCATTCCACCCCCCACTTAGGTTGCACCCCGGCCATTCTGCCAATAGAGGGCATGTTTCCGCGGGGGGCGGTTATCTCCCGCCGCGTCTTTCAGGAGAGTTTTTCGACATGGCGAGCGCTCCCGGCCTGCCGGGCCTTCCGATGCTGTACAACAACATGGTGCCCCTCTCGAGCCAGGAGCATCGCACGTGGCGCATCCGCCCGCTGCAGACGCTCGAGATCATCAAGAACGTCCATGCGCTGCCGCTGACGGTGGACGAATTCCCGATCGCGCAGCGTTACTTCCCGATCGTCTTCTCGATGGGGCCGGATTCGGTGCCGCTGGCTTTGCTCGGCCTCAACGAGGGCGTGAACGTGTTCGTCAGCGACGACGGCACCTATCGCGAGGGGACCTATCTGCCCGCATTCGTGCGCCGCTATCCCTTCCTGCTCGCGCGCCTGTCCGACCAGACCGAGGATCTGTCGCTCTGCTTCGATCCGACCGCCGGCCTGATCGGCGAGTTTGATGAGGGCGTGCGCCTGTTCAACGACGAAGGCGAGCCCGAGCAGGCCGTCAAGGACATGCTCGGCTTCTGCGAGCAGTTCGAATTCGCGGCCCAGCGCACCACCGCTTTCATGAAGGACCTGGAAGAGACCGGCCTGCTGGAGGATGGCGAGCTGACCATCCAGCATCCGTCGAGCGAGCAGCCTTACATCTATCGCGGCTTCCGCATGGTGAATGAGGGCAAGTTGCGCGACCTGCGCGGCGACCAGCTGCGCAAGATGAGCCAGAATGGCATGCTGACCTTGCTCTACGCGCATCTCTTCTCGCTGGGCCTGACCAGCGACATCTTCGCCCGCCAGGTCGACCAGGGCAAATTGCCTCCGCAAGTGCCGGTCGCCAACGGCTGATCCTCCATTTCCTCCTGAACAGGAGGGAATGAGGCTGCCAATCATGGCCTTGGATTGAGGTGAGGGGTCGGCCTGACCCCTCACCTTATTCTTTTTGCGCTGGGTCTCGCATGGCGCGGGCAGGGGGCTAGCGCCGATCCGACATCCGCGAACAGGCGTTCCGCCATTCCCTGCAGGTCGTCCTGGGTGGTCGCGGCGGCGCGATTGGCCATCAGGGCGATGCCGTAACCGAGCGCGGGATAATATTCCAAATAGGATGATGCGCCGAAGGTGCCGCCCGACATGCGGAACTTGTATATGCCCGCCTGCGGTTCCGAACGGACCCAGGTGGAGGCGAGCTGGCGATCGGGCGCTTCCACGAAACGGACTTGCTGGCTGAGCTTGACGGCGGCGGTCCGGGAGCCGGCCTCCAGCGCCACGAACCGCGCCATGTCCCTTGCGCTATAGCGAAGCCCGCCCGCGGGCTGGATCGATTCACCCCCATAAGACGGCGCCGGTTTGCCGTCGCTATCATATCCCGTCGCCGCCCCATGCGGCGGCGAGGTGCCCGAGCGCATGCGGTTCGGTCGCTCGATCCGGTCGGCGAGGGCCTGGTCGAACGGGCGTGCGAAGAGGCGGCCGACGATATAGCCGAGCAGCTGCGCGGCGACATTGGAATGGTGCGAGACCGATCCCGGCCGCGAGATCAGCTTGATCCCGCGCAGATCGGCCAGGAAGGCCTGGTTCGAATAGGACGCGAGCAGCTTCGACGCGGCGGCCAGTTGCTGGTCGGCCGGCAGCTTCATGATCGGCGCGGGGTCGGGGAGAAAGTCGGGGAGGCCGGATGTGGTGTCCGCAAGCTCGCCCAGCGTGATCGGCTTGCCGTCCGACCATATCAGGTTGTCATAACCCGCCGGCAGGTAAAGGCGGACATCGTCGTCGATGCGCGCGCGCCCCTCGCTGATCGCCTGCGCCAGCAGGAGCGCGGTGAAGGTCTTGGATAGCGATCCGATCTCGAAGCGCGTGTCGGGCGCAACCGGACGGCGGGCGGCGCGATCGGCCAGGCCCTGGGTCACGACGGCGCTCCGCCCGCACCGAACGATCGCGACGCTGATCCCGTCGCCCGACCTTGCATCGATAAAATGGCGAGCCGCCACATCCATCCTGGCCGTCAGCAGGCGGAGGTCGTCGGCGGGCCGGGCTGCCGCAGCGGTCGCCAGAATATACCAAAGCAAGCCGCTCATCTGGCCGCTCCTCCCATCGCCGGATCGCTCGAGACTCTATGACTACATCTGTAGTCATAAGCCCTTCGTCGTCAAGATGGGCGGGGAATGCCGCGCGTTCTGCGGATCACGAGCCCGCCATGCTTACGAACAACCGGCAGACCGACGTGGAGCTGTGCGCGCGTGGTGAGATTCCCGCCCAGCACTCGCCGGACGTGCCGTCGGTATCGCCCCGATTTCGCCTGCGCCAGGCCAGCAAAAAGAATGCCGCCGCGCCATGACGGCGCGACGGCATCCTTCGATCCGATAATCAGGTCTTATGCGAAGCTGACGGCCTGCGACCGGCGGCGGAGACCGAAGCCGATGACGCCGAAGCCCGCAACCATCATCGCCCAGGTCGACGCCTCGGGAACCGGCTGGACTGCGAAGGTGCCGGTTCCGGAGAAGCGCATGCCCCTGCTCGAGCTGCCAAGCACCGAAGAGAAAGTCGGATTGGCGCCGGAGAAGGAGAAGGAGAAATCCTTGTCCGCCAACGGGCTGAAGCTGACGAAGTCCGACGTATAGCTGATGGCGGAGTTGGAATTGCTCTTGAAGGTGAACGAGCCGCCATTCTGGCTCGCGTCCAGCTCCGCATTGGTGAAGCTGACGGTCAGCAGGTTGGTGCGGCTGCCCGTGCCCTCGGCAGCGGGAGTGTCGCGGATGATCTTGATGCTGCCGCTGGTGATCGTGTCGAACAGCTGCGTGCGGCTGGCGCCGGTGCCGGTGGTGCCCAGGTTCGAGATGAAGTCCACCGTCAGGTGCGCACTCTGGATCCCGGTCAGGTCTGCAGGCAGGCTGAACAGCGAAAAGATGTAGTAGACCGGGATCGAGGCGGTGGTGTTGCCCGTCGCCGTGCCGGTCGTGTGGATTTCCGCCTTCTTCGTGGCTCCGGAATCCAGCTTCACATATTGAAACAGCCGCGCGCTTGGATTGCGCTGCGAGAACTGGCCGAAGGTCACCGTGTCCGCGTGAGCCGCGACCGAGCCGCCCGCCATGAGCAGGGCGCCTGCAAGATAAGCAACATACTTCATGATCATTCCCCCAATTTACCAATTCCTGATCGTGTCAGGATGACTGAGCAACCCCTGCACTATACGAGAATACGCAGCCTTTTAAAAGTTTAAGAACCATAAAAATTGCGATTTCTCCCCATTTTGGCAAAGAATTTCCCGATACAGTGACTTAGAGCGTTAACGACCGTCCGCGATGGGGGCTATCCGGAGCGGGGCCCGATATATTAACCAGAAATCGAGCGATGCGGCCGGCCATGTCGCTCGACGTAAAGCGAATCGCTGGTCTGTCGGCGCAGACGATGATCGTTACTGCGCCGTGCCGCTTTTTTCCTGGCGCGATGAAGCGATCGAAGCCGAGGTCGCGACGGGACCGCCTTGATGTCGAACGGGACGCGCGGCCAGGTGCCTTGGGCTGGGGCTTACAGGAAATCGGAGAGGTTGATCGCCGATGCCTGCACGCCTTGCAGCAGCACCGCGCTGTCGATCGTGTTCCCGCCGGTTCCGCCGAAGAACAGATAAACGTCGCCGCCGACCTGGATATCCGCGACCTCGTGATTGCCGCCATGGCCATTGAACAAGGATTGCGCGAGCGCCTGGGCGTCGACCAACGTTGCCTGGGCGCTGCCGGTCAGCAGCGCCGCAGGGGTGAAGCCGAGCGCGATATGGTCGGAGCCATGCGCAAAATCGGTGATCGTATCTGTCTTGCCCGCCACGATCGCCGCATCGCCAGCCGCGAACCGGAATATGTCGTTGCCGGCGCCCCCCGTGAGGATATCGATGCCCTTGTCGCCGGAAATCTGATCGTCCCCGGATCCGCCGGAAATCACATCGTCCCCCTGGCCGCCGCGCAGCGTGTCATCGCCGTTGTCGCCGCTGATCATATCGTTGCCGCGATTGCCGTTGATCGCGTCGTTGCCGTCGCCGCCCGTGATGCTGTCGTTGTCGGCGCCGCCATAGATCCGATCCGACCCCGCGCCGCCATCCAGAGTGTCGTTGCCGGCATTGCCCTGGAGATAATCCGATCCGTTTCCGCCGCTGATCGAATCCGCGCCGTCCGAACCGCCGACGGCCGACTGCCCGTAGAGATGGTCGTTGCCGTCGCCCCCGATCAGCGTGTCCGATCCGGCGCCGCCGACAACGACGTCATGGCCGCTCAGGCCGGTCAGATAATCGTCCCCGCTCGATCCGGTGATCGTATCGTCACCGCCAAAGATCGCCTGCAGCGCAGATGCATTGTCCCCGGTGCGGGCCCAATCGAAAAACTGGAAGGCATCGACGGAGAAACCGCTGACGGTCACGTCGGTATAATCGACGCCCTGAAAGATCTCGTGTTCGGCGATACCGGTAATCGTGCCGCCAACCAGCCGGCCCACCCCATTGTAGGAGAAGCCCGTACCGGTCAGATGTTCGACGAAGCCTCCGCCCACATCCACCACGGCCTGCGTGGAATTCTCGCTGGTGACGGATCCCGACCAGATCCCGCCCAGATTCCACCTCATGTCGACGGACGGCGCCTGGATAGCCTTATACTGGGCCATGAAACTCTACCCCCCAAATACAACGGACCGACCCACGATTCGGCAGGCCGGCTTCCGGCGGGCACTATAACAGACGCGCGCCGCGTAACCAGTTACCCGACAATTGTAAGTCGCTTGATCGTTCGATAGTCGGGCGGGGGGTGATGGCTTACCAAGTCAAGCTTCATCCTGTTTTCCCGCAGCGAGTTGGCGGGCAAGACGTCTGCGGATCCGAGGCAAGGGACCCGCCCACCGCCTTCACCGGATTCGTACCACCCGCGACAGCAACGTTTCCACCACCGTCCCAAACCGCCCCGGATCGCCCAAGGCCCGGGCCGCCAACATCGCGCCATAGACTGCGGACATGAATGCATCCGCTTCCTCCTCGGGTGATCGGCTCAGCGTGACGCTCCCTTGCCGCGCACCCAATTCCAGCAGCCGCGTCAGCCAGTTCGTCAAATCAGCGAAATGGGTCTGAACCGTTGCGGCCAGATCCTCCGGAAGGCTCGGCAGTTCGGCTGCCAGCATCCCGGCCACGCAAAATGGCGCGCTATTGTCCGCGATGCAGCGCTCCCAATAACGGGCATAGCCGCGCAACTGCTCACCCGCATCGGGTTCGGCAGCGGCCAGCATTTCGGTCTGGGCGGCGATGATCGCCCGTGTTTCCTCGACCACCGCTTTCGCCAGGTCGCTCTTGGCGGGAAAATGATGGTGGATACTCGCCTTCCTGATACCCACCGCCTCGGCAATATCGGCATAGCTGAAGCCGTTATAGCCGCGTGTCATGATCAGATTGCGGGCCTCGTGCACGATCCGTTCCGCCGTCGATCCGCTCATCTATCATCCTACCTTCCACTAGGTAGGTAATTGCTTGCGATGCACCGCGCAAGGGCTTATGGCGGCCGCTAATCTACCTACTGGTAGGTAGAATATGGAGTTGGAATATGGACGAGCAGCACGTCAATCATCGCCCGGCGCAGAGCAATGTCGGTCTGCGCGATTATTATCTCACGCGCGGCCTCGTCGCCGGCGGCTGGGTCGCCGCGGCCTTTACGATCGGCAGGGCCAATGCGATCCTCGCCGGCGCCCTGCTTGTCGCCTATCCGGCATGGGACGCGGCCGCCAACCTGTTCGACGGCGCGCGAAGCGGCGGCCTCGGCAGGAATCGG
>Ga0207698_10000078_pt1 | contig 65050 bp, 66 predicted proteins | sample KBSCornC22_FD_184298 | JGI IMG/M metagenome (GOLD analysis project Ga0207698, IMG submission 184298) | Corn rhizosphere microbial communities from Kellogg Biological Station, Michigan, USA - KBS Corn C2-2 (SPAdes) (version 2) | ecosystem: Host-associated > Plants > Roots > Rhizosphere > Soil ... | reverse complement strand
GGCACCTCATTCTGCGGGCGAACTCGGGGGGATGCACTGTGGTGCTGAGCAGCCGTCCGAATGCACCGAACGTGAAATGCGTCGGAATGGTCCCCGACTCGTCGAGCCCGAAGAGAACCCCGTGCGAGCGGATCGCATTGATGTCACGATGGTCTGCGATCGTCACCGACGCGCATGGGATGACCTTCTCTCGCCAGGCGAACACGTAGATACCGGGACGGATCTGAAACACCGAGTTCTCATCCGTGTCGGCCAGCCCGCGCTCGGGACCGGCCAAACACTGCCAGCTGTACCACTGCGGGCTGAGGTAGACGTGCTCGTAGGCGTGCACCGGGCTGTACTCCCACATCACCCGGCGTCCCAGCAGAGTAGTCGTCGGAGCCAGCGCTTCGCCTGCACTCGCCGCGCCATCGATCGTGCACGGCTCGAAATGCTGCCGGACCGCGGTGGAGCCGGGCAGCAACTCGCCAATCCCCTGCATGATGAACAGCGCGCGACCGTGCGCCTCGTCGAGCACGATTGACATAGCGAGGTGCGCAGTTCCGCTCGCGTGCAGCTGGACGAAGAATAGGCCCTCGTCGACATCGAAGGCCTCGTAGCGATCCTTTCCCTCGATGCTCGGGAGCGCGGAGTGGTCCGGGGCCCTGAGCTGCCAGTCGACCGAGTCGGCCGTGAAACTGAAGCGAAGGCGAGACCCGGAATGCCCTGTTACCGCCACGACCTTGCCCGCGAGTGCCGTCGAATGCGGCGCCTTGTTGGCATCGAAGCCGGGAGCGAGTTCGTCGAGCGGAAGCCATGTCGAGGTATCGGAAGGGTTCAGGGCTGAGTTCACGGTCGGACCTTTCGTGGGGCGCAAAGAGTCAGTGCGCGTTCTGACCAGTTTCCAGGTGATGACCCCGTGCGGGAGGTTCCCACGGGCCCTCCTTCCGCCGACGACAAGTCATGTGCACCATCTGGCAATGCGCGATTGCGGCGACTTTGCGCTGGTGCACTACTGACGTGCACTTGATGACGACACCCGAAGCCGTTGCATGCCTCACTATTCGGTCAATGCAATGTCCTGCGGCGACCGCCGCTGAGGTGAGGTGTAAGGAGCAACATGACTCAGGTCAATCAACAATCGAGCAGCACCAACGGTGTCCTGAGAGCGAACGCGCTCGGCGTCGCCGGCATTGTCTTTCTGGTGCTCGCGGCCGTCGCGCCGCTGACGGGAATCGTCGTCGTTGCGTCGCTCGCTGTCGCACTCGGCAATGGAGGCGGCACCCCCGTGTCGTTCTTCATCGTGGCCGTCGTGCTGTTGCTGTTCTCGGTGGGCTATGCGCAGATGTCGAAGCAGCTGGTCAATGCGGGTGGCTTCTACGCGTTCGTAGTCAAGGGGCTCGGTCGGACGGGTGGACTCATCGCCGGCTTCATTGCCACGATCGGATACAACTTCTTCGTGGTAGGCACGATCGGCACCAGCGGATTCTTCATGCAGACGGTGATCGCCGACCTCACCGGCTTCAACCTGCACTGGTATGTCTGGGGTCTCGCCTCGATCGTCCTCGCCTTCATTCTCGCCCGGCAGGGAATCGGGTTCAGCGCCACGGTGCTCGGTGTCTCGCTCGTGCTCGAGACGTTGATCCTCGTCGTGTTCGACTTCTCGGTACTGTTCCAGACCGGATTCAGCTTCCAGTCCTTCAACCCGAGTGCGATCTTCTCCGGCTCGCTCGGAATCGGGCTGCTGCTGGCCGCGACAGGATTCCTCGGCTTCGAAGCGACTTCCCTGTTCAGCGAAGAGGCGAAGAACCCGCTGCGCACCATACCCCGTGCCACCTACACCGCCATCTGCCTGATCGGCATCATCCTCGGCTTCACGACCTGGGCTGTCGTCAGCGCTACCGGCGTCGCGCAGGCGCAGGCGGTCGCTCTCAAGCATCTTCCCACCGGCGACTTGATCTTCAGCCTGTCGACGAAGTATCTCGGCACGATCATGACCGACATCATGATGATCCTGCTGCTCGTCAGCCTGTTCGCGGCGATGCTCGCCTTCCACAACTCGGCGACGCGTTACCTCTACTCGCTCGGACGCGCGCGCGTGCTACCGAACGTCCTCTCACGGACGCGCAAGAACGGCACTCCGCAGGTCGCGGGGATCGTCCAGGCCCTGTTCGCGGCGATCGTGGCCGGCCTGTTCGCGTTGGCAAATCTCGACCCGATCGGCTCGCTCGTGCCGAGCATGATTGGATTCGGCACCCTATGCGTGCTGGTGCTGCAGGCGCTCGCGGCGTTGGCGATCGTCGTCCACTTCCGCCGCGCTCACGACCCGCGCTGGTGGACGACTTTCATCGCCCCCGGCATCGGGTTCCTCGCGCTCACGGGCATCGTGACGATGGCGATCCTCAACTTCAACATCGTCGCGGGCTCGGATGCCCTGATCGTCAACCTGCTGCCACTGCTGCTCGTGGTCGCCGTCGTCGGTGGGATCGGATTCGGCACCTACCTGAGGAGTCGGAAGCCCACGGTGTACGCCGGCCTCAGTGACGACTTGGAGAACTTCAACAAGACCATGGTCGACCCGCACCATGTCTCGGTGAGCGACATCCCTGGCGGGCTGTAGCCGGCCGGAGCCCCGGGAGCCATCTTCGTGGGATCGGTGGACGCCTCAGCGTTCGCCGATCCCACGTCCTGTGCCGGCAGCCGCTTCTGCCGCGGCGCATCACATGCCTGCGTGCTCGAAGGCCAAGGTGGGCAGGTCCACGATGTGCGCTCCGCCATCGGCGACGATCACCGCGCCGGTCATGATCGACGACTCCTCCGAGCCTAGGAACCGCACGATAGCCGCGATCTCCGCGGCTTCCGCCGGACGGCCCAGGGGTACGTCCGCTGTCACGCGGGTGTACCCCTCGTCACGACCGTCGAACCCGGCGTATCGGGCGAACTCGTCCATCTCCTCGTCGGCCATCGGAGTTCGCACCCAACCGGGACAGACGGCGTTGACCCTCACCCCGCGCTTGCCGTAGTCGCGAGCAAGGGACCGGGTCAATCCGATCAGCGCATGCTTGCCGACCGTGTAGCCGGCCGCGCTCGGTCCGGCCAGCAGGCCCGCGAGCGACGAGACGATCACGATGGAGCCGTGCGCCTCGATCAGCTGGGGCAGCGCCTCCCGAGTCAACACGAAGGCGCTGGTCAGATTGGCGCGCAGGCTGGCATCCCAGTCGGGGTCCGACATCTCGCTGACGGCGGAGAAGCCGTGGCCCCCTGCGTTCGCGACGAGCACGTCGATCGAGCCGAACCGATCGACGATGCTCGCGATCGCCGCACGTGCTTGCGCCGTGTCAGCAACATCGGCAACGACCGGTAACGCGCCTGTGTGCCCGGCCACTGCGTCTAGCGGCTCGCGGCGCCGACCGAGGATTGCGACCCGCGCGCCCTCCGCCGCATAGCGAGCCGCGACGGCGGCGCCGATCCCGGTCCCCCCACCCGAGACGACGACGACCTTGTTCTCGACCGTTGCACCAGCGAACATCCTGACTCCTTCGTGTCTCGCGTACCTCTTGCACGCTTCCGGCTCAGCAGCCCGCTCAAGCGGGGAACGACGACCGGGCCAGGTACCCGAAGTCGGAGATCAGAGCCGTGCCGTTCACGGGGCGGGAGATCGGCGAGCTCAGGTACAGCACGTGGTTCGCGACCTCGGCTGCCGTCTGCACCGGGTAGCCCATTCCTCCGAACTCGCCCTCTTCCACCCCCAGGTCGGCACGTGCCATCGGGGTGTCGACGATCGAGGGACACACGCAGTTGACCCGGACACCGTCCACGGCCAGGTCGACCGACAACGCTCGCGTGAGCTGCACGACGGCTCCCTTCGACGCGTTGTACGGCACCATGCCCGGCGCCGCCGCGAATCCCGAATCGGACGCAATCAGAACGACGGACGCGTCGGTCGAGCGCCGGAGAGCCGGCAAGGCATGCTTCACGAGCAGGAACTGCCCGGTGACGTTGACGGCGAGCACGCGCTCCCAGTCGGTGATCGAGATCTTGTCGACGTCCACGCCGAATGGCCCCGAGATTCCGGCGCACGCCACGGCGACCCTGATACCGCCGAGCCGGTCGCTCAGACCCTCGAGCGCGACCTTCATCTGCGCCTCATCGGTGACGTCGGCGACCGAGATCTCGACCGGCACGCTTCGTTCGGCGAGTTCGTCGGCAAGGGCGGCCAGCGCGTGCGCATTGTGATCGATCAGACCGAGCGTCGCCCCCTCGGCGCCGAAGGCCCGCGCGCAGGCGGCACCGATCCCGCTGGCGGCGCCGGTAATGACCACCGGCGCCGCCGTCAATCCCAGTTGCATCGGACCCCCTGGATGTGAAGGGCGCGTCACCGCTGGGCGATGATCCGCGTCGTAGGAACAAGCATCCGTGACCTGCTCGATGGGGCGTTGGCCCACGGGGCACGGATGTTGTTCGGTACTGCACGCGGCTCTAGCTCTGCCGGGACGACGCGAGCCCTGCACTCGTCACTCGCCGCGTCGGTCGACACTCCGAGGGCGGGGCTCCGAATTTCTCCTTGAAGTCGCGGCTGAAGTGCGTCGCATCGAAGAAGCCCCACCGCCCAGCGATCGTCGCGACCGAAAGGCCCGCCTGGGCGACGTCGAGCAGGTCATGACGGCAACGCTCGAGTCGCCTGTCCTTGATCCACCGCGAGACCGTCGTCCCGTTGTCGTGGAACAGGTTGTGCAGGTGCCGCACCGAAATGAAGTGGGCTGCCGCGATCGCACGAGGAACGAGCTCGGGCGACGACAGGTTACCGTCGATGAACTCCATGATGCGTTGCAGCATCGCGGTGCGGGCATCTATCGGCACGCTGCGCGTCATCACTTCGTCAGCGAGCATTGTGGTGATCAGGTCGACCGCATTGCGCGACAGACGCGATGCCGCCACCGGGCTGAGTCGCGAGAGGTTTGCGGCCAACTGGCCGAGGAACGGGACCACGAGACCGGCGGCTCCCGCACCGGAACCCATCCCGACGGCCGTCAATTGACCCACGGCGGTCTCGGGAAGCTGAAGGGAGCACTTGTCGACCATGACGACCATGGTGCGGAACGGACCGCCGAACTCGAGGGTGTATGGCCGACTCGTGTCGTAGATCGCGAGCGTTCCGGGCGAGAGCAGTGCCTCACGCCCGTCCTGGATCAGGAGACCATTGCCCGCGAGCATGAGGCCGATCTTGTAGTGATCGCGCTGTGCGGAGACGATGAGCTCGGGCGTTCGCTCGACGACATGCTCAGTCGCGGTGACCTCGGTGAGCTGAAAGTCGCTGCCGCTCGCGGACGTGATGCGCCCCGCGAAACGTTCGGGGTGCCTCGTGCTCACCGCGAGCGGCACGAAGGACCTCGAGACGGCCGCCGAGAACTGCGCAAAGTCGATGGTGGGGGTCTGGGTGAAGGGCACAGCGACTCCGTCCTTTGCGTTGTCCCCCGAAATGGCTTCGACGACAACGCCTCGCCATCGAGGTTATTGATCACATGCTCGAAATAAGTATCGCGCGCGTTACCATCGTGATGCAACGTGATGTGGCGATCCCGGAGGTCAGGAGGCCGGCGGCAGGGCTGTGGCCGACGACCTCGCTCGACGTGACCGGACGACCAGGAGGACGGGGTGACCCTCGTAGTGGGCGGCATCGCGATCGCCGGTCTCTGCTGCTCGCTGGCCGATCGCACCTCGTCATGGATCGAGCGACTCGGAGCAATCACCATGGTGTTGGCGATGCTCGATGGCGCCGTCCTCCCACGGGTGGCCGCTCCGCTGGCGTGGGCCGGCCTGCTGACGCTCATGGCCACCGCGGGCGCCGCCCGCCTCCGTTTCACGCGGCCGTCCAGCTCCACACGGATGATCGGCATTCACCGCGCCATCGGCCTGCTCTCGATGGCCGCGAGCCTGGCCACCATGTCGCGCTCCGCCCCGACCGATGGGCAGCCATCGCACGCTGCCATGTCCGAGATGCAGACCGGCGCGCCCGGGATAGTGGCCATCGTCCTGCTGGCTCTCACTCTGGCCTTGACGGCGTCGATGTGCGCCCACTGGATTCGCCGCCGCCGGATTCCCCGCGAACGGCAGGCATCCGCCCCGGCCAGCCTCAACATGATCGAGGCGGGGATGATGGCCATCATGCTCATCACGATGAACGGCCTCGCGCCGGGACTCTGACCCCGATCAGCAGTGGCAGGCGCTCCCGTCGGCGCACGCGCATGCCGCGCCGCCGTGATGGGCCTGCGTCGAAGGCACATCCAACGTGGGATTGCGATCGAAGAAGCCGTGCGGCTTCAGTTTGAATCCGGCGTAGTCCACGGGCATGATCGGCCAATCCTCGAGCCGAGGAAAGTGCGTGAGCCCGAAGGTGTGCCAGATCACGATGTCCTCACCGTCGATCGACCGGTCGTGCGCCGTGTACTCCGGCAGACCTGCGCCGCCGGGATGCTGATTCACCAACGCGCCGGCCGCCCAGAGCTGATCGCGTTCGTAGCGAGTGACCCAGAGGCTCTTGGTTGCGAAAGCCGCCCGCCGGCGAATTGACGACTCGTCAGCTGCCAGCAGGAGAGGCTGACCCTCCGGATAGAGAACGTATGCGGGTTGCCCCCCCAGGCGGTTCCGCGAGGAGGTACTCTCGATGCTCCAGACCCGTCCACACTCATTCGCGGCGACGCGTTGCGCCTGCTTCTCGGTGCGCAAGCGAGTGACGGAACGGGTCAGGGCGTTCCCCCAGGGATTCGCTTCCCCCATCGGAACGCGCTGCACATCGAGTTCGCTCACGGAGTTTGCGAGGCCGTCGATCATCATGTCGAGTCGCGCCGAGAAGAGATGCTGATGATACGGAGCACCGAGACCCGGAGCGATCTGGGAGGCGTAGGCCGCCGCATCGTCGGAGTACCCAGAGGTGAAGACGATCCCGGTCGCCTTGGCCTCGAGTTCGATCGTGCCGTCGAGATAGAGGTACCAGTAGAAGCCGTAGTCGTAGTTGCCGACCGTGACGAAGAATGAAATCACGAGCCGACGTTGCCGACGGGTCTCACTGGTTCCCGCGAAGAAGTCGTTGTGCTTCCAGAGCACGCCATAGTCCTCTTCGTGAATGCAGATGGCGTTCCTGATCGTCTGCGGCATCCCGAGGTCGTCGACGATCGGAGCATCGAGGTACGTGATCTCGCCGAGACAGTCGCAGCCGAGCTCGAGTTGATTCGCGAGCCTTCCGAACTGGTACTCGCTGACGTCGAAGTAGTTCTGCCAGGCGTGCGTGGGCCCGGGGTCGCCATACGGCACCACCATCTCTGAGATCGAACCCCGATACATGATCGGGCGGATCTTGCCTTCCTCCGCGAAACCCAGCTGATGAAGAGTGAGCCCCTCCCGTCCGTTGAAGCCCACCCGAACCGACCAGTTCTCCCATGTCACGACATCGTCGTCGACCGTGAAGCTGACGCCTTCGGGCTGCGTGATGCTGATCGGGCGCAGAGTGGTGCGTTCGGGTCCTCGCACCTCGGGCCGGGTGTAGTCGCCGGATTCGGTCGGAACATCGAGATGCTCGGTCTCGACCACGCGGAGGACCGTCTTCGAATGCAAGTCCACGTGCGCGACGACACCGTCGATCGGGTGCGCCCAGACGGAGTCGGTGGGGTACTCCTGCCAGAAGGCGAGGACACGCACCATTCGCTTTGCCACCTCGTCGGGGTAATCGAACACCCCGGCCGACAGGGGAACGGTGCGCACGCGATCGAGGTCGACGACCCCGCGGCGGCGCAGCGCATCCACCCAGTCGACGTCTGCCTTGACGATGTCGTCGCAGTTCGTGAAGTCCTCATCGAGCACACCGCCCCACCCCTGGACCGCCTGATCGATCACGCTTGTCTCGACCACACGCCCGCCGACCACATCCACGACGACCTGCATGATGACGCCGCTCTCGATATCCATCAGGAGTGCGCTGATCTCGCGGGGGACCGGCCACCCGGGCTGCCATTCCAGCACGGACGACTTGTCGGGCTCGCGCAGCATCACGTAGGAGTAGCGGGTTGCGCCCGTGGCCAATCCCGCACCCTCGAGCACCTCGCGCATGGTATCGACCTCGGCGCTCCGCAGCATGGAGAGCGGGTGAGTGGTCGCATCGACCGGCGACTCCGCCTCGGTCGTCGAAAGGTGGTGCATGTTCGGTCTCCTCCCGTTGCGCCCTCCGTAATGAGGTCGGCGATTCATGTTATTGAGCGTACGCTCGATTTCGAAGTACACGTTGTTTCGAGGGTGTGACATTCTTGTCGATCACGGTCGATTCCTTGCAGCCGAGGGCCGACCGACTCGGGGAGGATGGGACCATGCCGCGCGTCGTCGATCACGAAGCAAGGCGTGCCGAGATCGTCAACGCACTCCTGACGATCGCCTCGTCCCGCGGCCTGCATGCCGCGACCTCGAGGGCGATCGCCCACGAGCTCCAGGTGGCGACGGGAGCGCTCTGGCACTACTTCCCCAACTTCAACGCGGTTCTCGGCGCAGCGTTCGCGGAGGTCTTCGCCCGCACTAACCGCCGAATCGATGATCAAACCACCGGGTTGACTGGGATGCGGGCGATCCGCGCGATGATGCGGGAGGTCCTGCCGACGTCGGCGGTGACGATGACCGAGGCTCAGCTTGTGGTTGGCTATTGGGGCCGTGTCGCCATCGACGACGCCCTAGCGTCGCATCAGCTCGACCTCGAGCGGGAGTGGCGCGAACGCCTCACCGGCTACCTCGACCAGGCCGTCTCCGATGGCGAACTGATCACCTCGACGCCAGTGGCCGACGTCGTCGACCTCTTGATGTCCATCACCTCGGGGCAGCAGGTCGAGGCGGTTCTCAAGCCGGAGTTGCCGACCATCACCTCCAAGAGCGAGCTGCTCCTCGACATCTGTCTGCGCCCCTGGCGCGCTTCATGACGTGGCCTGTCACGCCAGGGCTCCTGTCCGCGCGAGCATGGCTACGCTGAACCCATGGCGACGGTGGCCCCATGGCGATAGACCGCACCGACCGCGCGATCATCGCGGAGCTCGCCGCCGACTCGCGGCTCTCGATCCGCACGATCGCCGAGCGGGTGCACATCTCGCGTACCGCCGCGCATCACCGGGTGCAGAACCTGATCGCCAGCGGAGTGCTCACCGGATTCGGCGCCCAGGTCGACCGCAAGGCGATCGGCCTCGAGGTGGTCGCGATCGTCATCGTCAAGGTCGAGAAGGTGCCATGGCCCGAGCTCGCGAGCGCCCTGTCGCAGTTGCCCTACGTCGAGTCGGTGCTCGCCGTGAGCGGCGACATCGATTTCGTGCTGACCGTGAGCGCGCCCGATCACGAGCACCTCAGCGAGGTGATCATGCGCCAGATCCAGGGGATGCCCGGCGTGGTGTCCACCCGCTCGCACATCGTTCTGGATGCCCGGGCCGGCGCCGCGCCCGGCACCAGACGGGACGATTGGCACCTTTCCGACTCGACGGCGTGACGGATGGCACTCAGCGGCGCCCCTGAGCGCCATCTGTAACGAGTCGCGCCACCGCCCTCCCGGATCGGCCTCGATCGGTCGACGATTGCTGCATGAGCGACGCAGTGCCGGGCCGCCCGCAGCCGATCCGACCCACCGAGCAGCCGATCCGGCTGATCGACGAGACGGGCGCCGTGGTGCGCGGAAAGCGCGCCGCCGGCTTTGCGCTGCCCGATCCCGAGACCCTCTTGTCGCTCTACCGCCGCATGGTCGTCGCCCGCCGCTTCGAGGCGCAGGTCACCGCGTTGACCCGTCAGGGCCGGCTCGCCACCTACCCCTCGGCGCTCGGGCAGGAGGCCTGCGAGATCGCGGCGGTCACCGCGCTCGGCGCCGACGATTGGCTGTTCCCCACCTACCGCGACACCATCGCCCTGCTGACGCGCGGGGTCAGCGCGCGCGAGATCCTGTCGTTCTTCCGCGGTGACTGGCACGCCGGATTCGACACGCACGCGCATCGCATCGCCCCGCAATCCACTCCGCTGGCGACCCAGGCGCTGCACGCGGTCGGGCTCGCGACAGCCGCGAAGCTCAAGGGCGATGTCGTCGCGGCGCTCGCATTCCTGGGCGACGGGGCGACCAGCGAGGGCGACGCGCACGAGGCCTTCAACTTCGCCGGGGTGTGGCAGGCGCCGGTGGTGTTCGTCATCCAGAACAATCAGTACGCGATCAGCGTGCCGATCGCCAAGCAGTCGCACGCGCGGGTGCTCAGTGACAAGGCGATCGGGTACGGGATGCCGGGTTACTACGTCGACGGCAACGACGCGGCCGCCATGTACGCGGTGATCACGGCGGCGCTGGAGCAGGCGCGCTCGGGCGGCGGACCGACCATGATCGAGGGCCTCACCTACCGCATGGAGTCGCACACCAACTCCGACGACCCCACCCGCTACCGCTCGGCCGCCGAAACCGAGGAATGGCACGGGCACGATCCGATCGACCGACTGGCCAAGCACCTGACCGCGACGGGCGTGCTGACCGACCCGCTGGCATCCGAGATCGCGGCCGAGGCCGAGGCGCTCGCCGCCGCGACCCGCGACGCGATGAACGAGGAACCGGTGCTCGATCCGCTCGAGCTCTTCGACCACGTGTACGCCACGCCCCGCCCCGCGCTGCTCGAGCAGCGGGCCTTTCTCGCGAAGGAGCTGGCCGGCTCATGACCCTGATCGAGCACCGAACCCCGGCGGGCGGGTCTGCAGCGGCGCCGCCGGCGACGACCGAGGTCATGATGGCCGGAGCGCTGACCGCCGCCCTGCGCGACGCGATGGCCGACGACCCGAGCGTCGTCATCTTCGGTGAGGACGTCGGGCCGCTGGGGGGCGTCTTCCGCGTGACCGACGGCCTGTCGCGCGAGTTCGGCGAGAGCCGCATCTGGGATTCGCCGCTCGCCGAGGCGGGCATCGTCGGCACCGCGATCGGCATGGCGATGTACGGGATGCGGCCGGTGGTCGAGCTGCAGTTCGACGCCTTCAGCTATCCGGCCTTCGAGCAGATCACCTCCCACCTGGCCAAGATGCGCAACCGGACCAAGGGCCGCGTGCAGCTGCCGGTCGTCATCCGGATCCCCTATGCGGGAGGGATCGGCGGCGTCGAGCACCACTCCGACTCGTCCGAGGCGTACTGGACTCACACCCCCGGCCTCACGGTCGTCACCCCCTCGAACCCGGCCGACGCCTACTCGATGCTGCGCGAGGCGATCGCGAGCGACGACCCGGTGATCTTCCTCGAGCCGAAGAGCCGCTACTGGGTCAAGGATGCCGTCGCTCTGCCCGCGCGCACGGCGCCCATGACGCGTGCGCAAGTCATCCGTCAGGGCTCCGATGTCACGCTGCTGGCCTACGGACCCACCGTCAAGACGGCGATGCAGGCGGCCGAGCTGGCGTCCCTCGAGGGTCTCGACATCGAGGTGATCGACCTGCGCAGCCTGTCGCCCTTCGACGACGAGACGGTGGGCACCTCGGTGCGCAAGACCTCGCGGGCCGCGATCATCCACGAGGCGTCGCAGTTCGGCGGCTACGGCGCCGAGGTCGCGGCGCGCGTCACCGAGCGCGAGTTCTTCCACCTGGCGGCACCGATCCTGCGGATCACCGGCTTCGACATCCCGTTCCCGGCACCCAAGCTCGAAGAGCACCACCTGCCGTCGGCCGAGCGTGTGCTCGCCGCGCTCGACAGCTGGGAGTGGTGAGGGTGGGGCGCGAGTTCCTGCTGCCCGACCTCGGCGAGGGGCTGACCGAGGCCGAGATCGTGTCGTGGCTGGTGCAGCCCGGCGACATCGTTGCGGTCGACCAGCCGGTGGTCGAGGTCGAGTCGGCCAAGTCGACGGTCGAGCTGCCGTCGCCCTACGGCGGACGCGTCGAGAAGCTGCACGCCGAGCCGGGGCAGGTCGTGCACGCGGGCGGGGTGCTCATCACGGTGGCCGAGCTGAGTGCCGAGGCCCCGACATCCGACTCTCCGGATGTGGTGCCGGGCACGGCCCTGCGCGCCGAAGCGGCGGATGCCGGCTCCGGCGCCGTGCTCGTCGGCTACGGCACCAGAGAGCCGGCCATGCGGCTCGAGCGGCCGACCGGGCGATTCGGCGGACGCACGCGGAGCGCCGCGAACCCGCCTGGACCGGCCTTCCGCTCCCCTGTCGTCTCGCCCCTGGTTCGCCGCCATGCACTCGATCACGGCATCGATCCCACCCGGCTGATGGGGTCCGGCCCCGGCTCGCTGGTCGTGCGCCGCGACGTGGATGCCGCGATCGCCGCGCAGCAAACGCCCCCGGTGCACGCCGCAATAGCCGACGGCGACCTCCGCATCCCACTCACCGGCATGCGCAAGCTCATCGCGACGCGCCTCAGCCATTCGCGCTCGACGATCCCCGAGGCGACCATCTGGCTCGACGTCGATGCGACCGAGCTGGTCGCCGCCAAGGAGCGGCTGCAGAAGTCGACGGGCGAGCGCTTCAGCCTCACCGCGTTGATCGCGCGCTTCGCGGTGGTCGGTCTGGCCAAGTACCCGATCCTGAATTCCTCGGTGGATGACGCGGGGGTCCCTGACAGACCAGCCGAGATCATACAGCACGCGTCGATCGGCCTCGGCCTCGCTGCTCAGACGCCCCGAGGATTGATGGTGCCCGTCATCCACGGAGCCGAGTCGATGACGACCACGCAGCTGCGCGACGCGGTGGCCGGGGTCGTCGCCCGCGCCGAGACCGGCGAGTTCACGCCCTCAGAGCTCAGCGGCGGCACCTTCACCGTCAATAACTACGGCGGATTCGGGGTCGACGGCTCGACCCCGATCATCAACCACCCCGAGGTCGCCATGCTCGGCATCGGGCGCATGATCGACCGGCCGTGGGCGGTCAACGGCGAGTTGGCGGTGCGCAAGGTCGTCACCCTGTCGTTCGTGTTCGACCACCGCGTGTGCGACGGGGATGTCGCGAGCGGCTTCCTGACCTACGTCGCGCGCTGCATCGAGGAGCCGCTGCTGCTGCTCGGTGAGCTGTAGCCCGTCTACCGCCCGAACACCGGCTGCCGCTTCTCCTGGAACGCGGCAAACCCCTCGGCGTAGTCGTCGCTGGCGCACAGCTCGGCCTGCGCCCGATTCTCGTCGGCGATCGACTCCCACAGGTCGATCCGCTCGTCGCGGATCCGCTGCACGAGCCGCTTGCTCGCGAGGAACGCTCCGGTCGCTCCGCGGGCCGCGCGAGCGGCCCGCTCCCTTGTGAACTCGAGCACCTCGGCTTCGGGCACCACCCGGCTGAAAAGGCCGGCCGCGACGGCCTCGGCGCCGGTCATCAGCTCGGCGGTGTAGATCAGGTCGAGCGCTCGGTGCGCGCCCAGCCGCTCGACGAACAGCGCGTGACCGCCCGAGTCGAGCGTGGCCCCCAGGTTGGCGAAGGGCGAGCCGATCCGCGCGGTGTCGGCGACGTAGACGACGTCGGATGCGACCAGCAGCCCCAGCCCGACCCCCAGGCACGCGCCGGTCGCCACCGCGAAGGTCGGGGCCGGGAACTCGCTGATCTGGCGCAGGAGCGGGGTGACCACGCCATCCAGATAGCCGAAGGCGTCGTCGGTCGCCGGGTCGACGTGCGAGATGTCGCGGCCGGCGCAGAACGCGCGGCCCTCGCCGCGCAGGATGACCGCGCGAGCCCCCTCGTCGGCGGCCAGCGTGAAGGCGGCCGACAGCTCGGCGAGCGCCGCCTCATCCAGCGCGTTCAGTTTCGCGGGATCGTTGAGCACGATCTCGGCGACCGAGTCGGTGAGCGAGTAGTCGATCGGCATTCGGGCTCCTTCTACGCGTCGTAGTCGACCGAGACGGTCTCGCTGGTCGGGATGGACTGGCAGGTGAGCACATACCCGCGCTCCAGCTCGTCCGGTTCGAGCGCGTAGTTCTCGACCATGTCGACCGTGCCCGAGCGCAACACGGCCCGGCAGGTGCCGCACACGCCGCCGGCGCAGGCGAACGGCACATCGCCGCGCACCCGCAGGGCCGCGTTGAGGATGCTCTCGTTGCTGTGCACCGGCGAGGTCACGGTGCCAGTGGTCCCGTCGAGCCGGAAGGTGATCGTGTGCACGTCGTCGCCCGCGGCGACCTCCACCGGCCGGCCCGACTGCCCGGCGGGATGGGTGGGCGCGCCGGTGGTGAACAGCTCGTAGCGGATGGTGGAGGCATCCACTCCCACCTCGGCCAGCACGTCGCGGCACAGCTGCACCAGGTCGAAGGGACCGCAGATGAACCACTCGTCGACGTCATCGGCGAAGAGCAGGTGGTCGAGGATGCCGCGCACGCGCTCGGCATCCAGCCGGCCCGAGAGCAGTTCAGAGCTCCGCCGCTCGCGGGTGAGCACGTGGTAGAGCGCGAGCCGCGCGGGATAGCGGTCTTTCAGATCGGCCAGCTCGTCGATGAACATGGTGTCCATCGCGGTGCGATTCGAATAGACCAGCGAGAAGCGATTGCCCTCGAACGCGGTCAGGGTGCTCTCGATCAGCGCGAGCACCGGCGTGATGCCCGATCCGGCCGCGATCGCCGCGTAGTGGGCCGGGCGATCGAGCACCTGCTGCGCGGTGAAGGTGCCCTCGGGGCTCATCACGTCGAGCGTCATCCCGGCCGCCAGGTGATGGATCGCCCAGGTCGAGAACAGGCCGCCCAGGTCGCGCTTGATGGCCACCTTCAAACGCCCCGGCGCCGGAGCCTGGCAGATCGAGTAGCTGCGCCGCAGCTCCTCGCCCTCGAGCGTGGTGCGCAGTGCGACGTACTGCCCCGCGTCGTAGCGGTATTCGTCGGCCAGCTCGGGCGGCACCTCGAACGTGACCTCGATCGCCTCGTCGGTCAGGGGACGCACCTGCGAGATGGTCAGCGGGTGAAAGCGCGCGCGACGGCGGGTGGGTTTCGCCGTGGTCGCGGAAGCGTCGGCCACGGCTAGTGCGCCTTGAAGTAGTCGAAGGGCTCCTGGCAGCGCTGGCAGACGTAGAGCGCCTTGCACGAGGTCGAGCCGAAGCGCGAGAGCTGACGGGTGTGCAGCGATCCGCAGTGCGGGCAGCGGATGCCGAGGCCCACGTTCACGACGCCGCCGGCGTCACGAGGCAGCGGCGGCGCGATCCCGAAGGCCTCCAGCTTCGCTCGACCGGCTTCGCTCATCCACTCGGTGGTCCATGCCGGGGCCAGCACCTGCCGCACGCGTACGTCGGCAAAGCCCGCCGCGCTCAGGGCGCTCACGATGTCGTCGCGGATCGCGTCGACGGCCGGGCATCCCGAGTAGGTCGGGGTGATGTCGACGGTGACGCGCTCGCCGTCGATGCTCACACCGCGCAGCACTCCGAGGTCTTCGATGGTCAGGACCGGCACCTCGGGGTCGACGACCGTCGCCGCGATATCCCAGACCGCCTGCTCGTCCACCGTTGCGGTCACCACGTCGCCCCCGGATGCGCCCGCGCCAGCACCTGAAGTTCGGCGAGCATCGGCCCGAACGCCTCGGCGTGCACGCCGGAGCGTCCGCCGCCACGCGCTGCCGGCAGCGACGGCACCTCAAGCCCGGCCTCCACGATCGCGCGGGGCACGATCGCGTCGAACGCCGCTCGCAAGGTGCGCGGGTCCACGGCGACGTCGCCGGCCGCCGCGACATACGGATCCTCGCGGAACAGCTCGTCGACGTACGGCCACATCGCGTCCAACCCGGCCTGCATCCGTTCGTGCGAGTAGTCGGTGCCGAGCCCGAGCCGCTGCAGCCACTGCATGCTGTGGTCGAGGTGGTAGTCGACCTCCTTGAGGGCCTTGGCGGCGATCGCGGCGACGGTGGCATCCGTCGACGCCGACAGCGCGCGGTAGAGCTCGACGAAGTACACGGAGGCGATCAGCTGGCGCGCGATGGTGGCGGCGAAGTCGCCGTTGGGCTGTTCGAACAGCTGGTGCGAGCGGAACTCGGCCTCGTCGCGGAAGTAGGCCAGATCGTCCTCCGACTTCGCCCAGGCGCTGCCCGCGTAGGTGAGCAGGCTGCGCGCATGTCCCAGCAGGTCGAGGCCGATGTTGCCGAGGGCGACGTCCTCTTCGAGCTCCGGCGCGTTGGTGATCCACTCGCCGAGTCGGTGCGCGAGCACGAGCGCGTCGTCGCCCAGCCCGAGCGCGTACTGCGCCACCGCCTCGGGCGCGACCAGGGACGAGTCGGCGATCGACTCGGGGGTGATCGCCGTCGAGATGACGTGGTTGCTGTGGTTCACAGGTGCGGCACCTGCTCCGACTCGGTGTAGTACGTGGCGTGCCGGTATTCCTTGCCCTGCGGCGACTCGAAGAACTCGCCCTTGGCATCCGGATCCGACGAGGTGATGTCGGATGCCCGCACCACCCAGATCGAGACCCCCTCGGCCCGGCGGGTGTACAGATCGCGCGCATTGCGCACGGCCATCGTCTCGTCGGGCGCATGCAGGGATCCGGCGTGCACGTGCGACAGCCCCCGCGACGAGCGGATGAACACCTCCCAGAGCGGCCAGGTCTCGCGGCCGCCGGAGTCGCCAGGGCTGGTCATGATGCGATCCGGTCGGAACGTTCTGCCTGACGGTCGGCGTAGGCACGTGCCGCCTCGCGCACCCACGCGCCGTCCTCATGCGCCTTCCGCCGCCGCGCCACCCGCAGCGCGTTGGCCTGGCCGCGACCGGCGAGCACCTCGTGGAACTCGGTCCAGTCCAACTCGCCGAAGTCGTAGTGCCCGCGCTCCTCGTTCCAGCGCAGCTCGGGGTCAGGCAGCGTGACACCGAGGATCTCGGCCTGCGGCACCAGCATGTCGACGAAGCGCTGCCGCAGCTCGTCGTTGCTGAACCGCTTGATGTTCCAGGCCATGCTGCGCTGCGAGTTGGGCGACTCGTCATCGGGCGGGCCGAACATCATCAGGGCGGGCGCGTACCAGCGGTTGACCGACTCCTGGGCCATCGTGCGCTGCGCCTCGGTGCCGCGCATCAGGGTGAGCAGGATCTCGAATCCCTGCCGCTGGTGGAACGACTCCTCTTTGCAGATCCGCGTCATCGCGCGACCGTAGGGGCCGTACGAGGCGCGGCAGAGCGGCACCTGATTGCAGATCGCAGCGCCGTCGACCAGCCAGCCGATCGAGCCCATGTCGGCCCAGCTGGGGGTGAGGTAGTTGAAGATCGACGAGTACTTGGCGGCCCCGGTGATGAGCTGCTCGAACATGGTCTCGCGATCGATGCCCAGGGTCTGCGCGGCCGAATAGAGGTAGAGGCCGTGGCCCGCTTCATCCTGAACCTTGGCCATCAGGATCGCCTTGCGCTTCAGGCTCGGCGCCCGCGTGATCCAGTTGCCCTCGGGCTGCATGCCGATGATCTCGGAGTGCGCGTGCTGCGAGATCTGGCGGATGAGCGTCTTGCGATAGGCGTCGGGCATCCAATCGCGCGGCTCGATGCGCTGGTCGGCCGCGATGAGGCGGTCGAACTCGCGCTCCTCGGCGGTGAGCTCGTCGGTCGCTGTCGTCATCCTCGCTCCGTTGCTGGATTACCTACCGGTCGTTCAGTATTGTACTCACATGACGAGCACGGCGACCAGATCCGCGAGCTGGATGATGCAGCGCGATCGCGCGTCGGCTGGACTCGGCATGGTGGTCGAGGTGAACGAGCCAGGCCGAGCCGTGGTCTCGATGCCGATCCGCGATGACATGCTCAACGGTTTCGACATCACGCACGGCGGATTCGTCTTCGCGGTGGCCGACACGGCCTTCGCGATCGCCTGCAACGACAGCGACGCCCTGACGGTCGCGGCCGGCGCCGACGTGACCTTTCTCGCGACCTCCACCACAGGCGACACGCTCACCGCGGTCGCCACCCGGCGGGCCACCGCCGGCCGCTCGGGCATCTACGACGTCGAGATCACGAACCAGCGGGGTGAGGTCGTCGCCGAGTTCCGGGGCAGGAGCCGGCGCTCGAACCTGCCGGTGCCGGGTGCTCGGCCGGGCGCCCTGCCGACGCCGCCGTCATCGCCGAGCAAGCCCTGACCGCATGCCACACTGGGCATGATGTCGCACCCCGAAGCAGTCACCGCCCCCAAGCGCGGTCGGCCCGGCCTGAGCCGGCAGGACGTCCTGGAGGCCGCGGTCGCCGCGTTCATCGAGCACGGCTACGACGCGACCTCGATGGGGATGCTGTCGAGCCGGCTCGGGTTGAGCAAGGCCGCGATCTACCACCACTTCCCGGCCAAGGTCGAGCTACTGCGCGCGGCCCTGGATGAGGCGCTCGGCGGCCTCGAAGGCGTCCTCCGCGAGTCGGGCGCGACGGCGGGCCGTGCCGAGACCCGCCTCGCCCACGTCCTCGGCGGCGCCGTACACGTGCTCATCGAGAAGCTGCCCTACGTGACCCTGCTGCTGCGGGTGCGCGGCAACTCCGAGGTCGAGCGCGACGCGCTGACCCGACGCCGCGCCTTCGACCGAGCGGTCACGGCGCTGGTGGTCGAGGCGCGCGACGAGGGCTCCGTGCGCTCCGATATCGATCCGAGCGTGGTCACCCGGCTCATCTTCGGCATGGTGAACTCGATCGTCGAGTGGTACCGGCCCGAGGGTCCTGAGTCCGCGGATCAGCTCGCGAGCGACGTGCTCGCCGTGGCGCTCGAGGGGCTTTCGGCCTCGTAGGAGCTCTTCGCCACGAGGGTCAGCACGTCATAGCTGGCGACCACCTCGTCCTTCTGGTTGATGAGCACGGCATCCCACCGCACCTCGCCGTAGGGCTCGGTCTCGCGCGGCGTGAGCTGTTTCGCCGTGAGCACGACGCGGATGCTGTCGCCTGGCGACACCGGCGTCACGAACCGCAGATTCTCGAGTCCGTAGTTCGCCAGCACCGGTCCCGGCTCGGGATCGACGAACAGTCCCGCGGCCCACGACACCAGCAGATAGCCGTGCGCGACCCGCCCCGGGAAGAACGGATTCGCCGCCGCGGCCTCTTCGTCCATGTGCGCGTAGAAGGTGTCGCCGGTGAACTCGGCGAACTGCTCGATGTCGGCCAGGGTGACCTCACGGCTGGCCGAGACCACGCTGTCGCCGAGCCGTAGCTCGTCGAGCGACTTGCGGAAAGGATGCCGCCCCTCGTGATTCGACACGGCACCGGCATGCCAGATGCCCGTGATCGCCGTGAGCATCTCGGGAGACCCCTGGATCGCCGTGCGCTGCATGTGGTGCAGCACCGCCCGGATCCCGCCCAGCTCCTCGCCGCCGCCTGCTCGGCCCGGCCCGCCGTGCACGAGGTGCGGCACCGGAGAGCCGTGGCCGGTCGAGGATCGCGCGTCGTCGCGGTCGAGCACCAGCACGCGCCCGTTGTACGGCGCGATCCCGGTCATCAGCGCGACCGCCTCGGCCGGATCGTGGGTGGCGATGCTCGTGACCAGTGATCCGCCGCCCCTGCCCACCAGGGCGATGGCCTCGTCGAGCGTGTCGTAGACCAGCATGCTGGCGACCGGGCCGAAGGCCTCGACCTCGTGCACGGCCTCCGTTGCCGAGTCGTCGAACCGCAGAAGCACCGGGGCCACGAACGCGCCAGCTGAGTCGACCGAGACGGACCCGTCGGCGTGGGTGATGGCTGGGGCTTCGGTGCTGCCGACCACCACATGCCCGCCCGCCGCGATCAGCCGGTCGAGCTGGCGGTGCACCTCGTCCCGCTGCTCGAGCGAGGCAAGCGGTCCCATGGTGACGCCGTCGACACGGGGATCGCCGATGACGACCCGTTCGGCGATGAGCGCCTCGATGGCGGCGGTCACGGCATCCGCCGAGGCGCGCGGCACGATCACGCGCCGGATGCTCGTGCATTTCTGGCCGGCCTTGACCGTCATCTCGGTCACGACGCCACGCACGAACGCGTCGAACTCGGGCGTCCCCACGACCGCCGCCTCTCCGAGCACCGAGGCGTTGATCGAGTCGGTCTCGTTGGTGAAGCGCACGCCGCCGGTGCGCACCGACTCGTGCGAGCGCAGCCGCTCGGCCGTCGAGGCCGAGCCCGTGAAGGCCACCAGGTCGCCGAGCCGCAGATGCTCGAACAAGTCGGGAACGCTGCCCGAGACGAGCTGCAGCGACCCCTCGGGCAGCCGGCCGGACTCGACCAGGATCCGCACGAACGCCTCGGCCAGGTACCCGGTCGGCGTGGCGGGCTTCACCAGGCTGGGCACCCCGGCCAGGAAGGCGGGTGCGAACTTCTCGAGCGAGCCCCACACCGGGAAGTTGAAGGCGTTGATCTGCACGGCGACTCCGGGCAGGCGCGAGTAGATGTGGCGGGCCAAGAACGTGCCGTCCTTCGAGAGCGACTCGACCGCGCCATCCACATAGACCTGGGTGTTGGGCAGTTCGCGGCGCCCCTTCGAGGCGTAGGTGAAGAGCACGCCGATGCCGCCGTCGATGTCGACCATCGAGTCGTTCTTGGTGGCGCCGGTGCGCGACGACAGGGCGTAGAGCTCGTCTTTGCGCGCGGTGAGCAACTGGGCGAACTCCTTGAGCAGCAGCGCGCGCTGGTGGAAGGTCAGCCGACCCAGGGATGCCTGCCCCACCGTGCGCGCGTACTCCAGCGCCCCCGCCAGGTCGAGGCCCGCGGTGCTGACCGCCGTGACGACCTCTCCCGTGGATGCGTCGCGCACGAGCGTCGCTCCCGCGTCGTCCGCCGGCGCCCACCACTGTCCCTCTACGAAGCTCTCGAGCATCCCGGTCATCGTCCACCCTCCGTCCAGCTGAAGAATCCCTGCCCGGTCTTGCGGCCCAGTTCGCCGGCCGCGACCTTGTCGCGCAGCAGCCGCGGCGGGGCGAACCGTTCGCCGAGCTGGGCGTGCAGGTACTCGGCGATGCCGAGCCGCACATCGAGTCCGACGATGTCGGTCAACCGCAGCGGACCGACCGGGTGCTTGTAGCCGAGCACCATGGCGGCGTCGATGTCGTCGGCGGTCGCGACGCCCTCTTCGAGCATCCGGATGGCCTCGAGCCCGATCGCCACGCCCAGCCGCGACGAGGCGAAGCCGGGCGAATCGCGCACCGTGACCGGCGTCTTGCCGAGCGCCGCCACCCATCCCTGCGCCGCGTCGACGATGCTCGGCTCGGTCGCCGCGCCGACCACGACCTCAACGAGTTCGGACGCCGGCACCGGGTTGAAGAAGTGCAGGCCGAGCAGCCGCGCCGGAAAGCGCAGCTCGGCCGCGAGCGCGTCGATCGAGATCGAGGAGGTGTTGCTCGCGATCGGGATCTCGGCGCCGACCCGGTCCTCGATGCGCCGCAGCGACGCGACCTTGAGCGCGAACTCCTCGGGGACCGCCTCGATCACCAGCTCGCACTCGTCGAAGAGCGCATCGTCGGTTCCCACCTCGAGCCGGGCGGCGAGCCCCGCGAGCGGCTCGGTGCTCGAACCGCGATCGATGCTGACCTGGGCGGCCGCGATCACTCGCTCGCGCGCGGCGTCCGCCTGCTCCTCGTCGCGCTCGACGACGGCGACGGTCGAGCCCGAGACGAGGAAGGCGTGCGCGATCCCGGCGCCCATGCGGCCGCCGCCGAGCACGCCGACGCGGGCGGGCAGGTCGCTCACCGCTTCTTCCGTTCCAGGAAGGCGGTCATGCGGCGGCGCTTGTCGTCGGAGTCGAAGAGCGCCGCCTGCGCGTCGAGATCGGCCTGCGGGTGCCGGGCGCGATCCGCCCGCAGCAGGGCCTTGGTCTGGATGGTGGCCGCCACGCTCTTCGCCGCGATCCGGTCGGCGAGCTCGTGTGCCGCGCCGAGCAACTCGCCGGGCTCGACCACCCGCGCCAGCAGGCGCGCGGCCAGCGCGTCGTCGGCGCTCAGGATCCGGCCCGCCAGCAGCACCTCCTTCGCCAGCGGTTCGCCGACGAGCTGCGGCAGACGCCACAGGGCACCCGCCGCGGCGATGATGCCGAGCCCGGTCTCGGGGTTGCCGAAGGTGGTGCGGGGGGTGCCGATCCGGAAGTCGGCGGCATAGGCCAGCTCGGCTCCCGCGCCGAGCGCGTGCCCGTCGATCGCCGCGATCACCGGCATGGGCAGCTCGGCGATCCGCAGCAACAGCATCGTGTTGATGCCCGCGAGCGCGTCGGCGGATGTCCGCTCCCGTAGCTCCGCGATGTCGGCGCCCGAGGCGAACACGCCGTCCGTGCCGGTGATGATGAGGATGCGCGGCGCGACCTCGAGCTCGGCGCAGACCCGGTGCAGCTCATCCACCATCTGCCGGCTGATCGCGTTGCGGACCTGCGGCCGGTTCAGCCGAACGACCACGCGATCGTCCGCGCGGGTGATGACGATGGTCTCCGGCTCACCGAACTCCGCGAGGCTCATGGCACCCGCTCGACGATGAGGGCGCTGCCCTGCCCGACTCCGACGCACATGGTGGCGAGGCCGTAGCGCGACCCCTCCCGCTCCATGCGGCCGAGCAGGGTGACGACCAGTCGCGAGCCGCTCGAGCCGAGCGGATGCCCCAGTGCGATCGCACCCCCGTCGGCATTCACGACCGTCTCGTCGAGCCCCAGCTCGCGCATCACCGCGAGCGCCTGGCTCGCGAACGCCTCGTTGAGCTCGATGGATCCCAGGTCGGCCACCGTCAACCCCGCCCGCTCGAGCGCCTTGCGCGTCGCCTGCACCGGGCCGATGCCCATCACCTCGGGTGCGACCCCGACGCTGGCCCCGACCACCACCCGGGCGCGCGGCACCAGCCCGTACTTCTCGACCGCCTCGGCACTCGCCACCACGATCGCCGAGGCGCCGTCGTTGAGGGCGCTCGAGTTGCCCGCGGTGACGACCGATCCGCCGGCCACCACGGGTCGCAGGCCGGCCAGGGCTTCGGCGCTCGTGTCGCGGCGCGGACCCTCGTCGCGCGTGACCGTTCCGGCCGCCGTCTCGACGCCGACGATCTCGGCGTCGAAGCGCCCGGCATCGACCGCCGCGATCGCACGCTGGTGGCTGCGCAGGGCGAAGGCGTCGGCATCCTCGCGATTGATGCCGTAGACGCGCGCCACCTCCTCGCCCGTCTCGGGCATGGTGAATGTCGCCTTGCCGCGGGCGGCGAATGCCGGGTTGGTGAAGCGCCATCCGATCGAGGTGTCGAACTGCGGGCCGGGCTTCGCAAACGCCTTCTCGGGCTTCGCCTGCACCCACGGCGCGCGCGTCATCGACTCGACACCGCCCGCCACGATGACGTCGGCATCACCCGCCCGGATGGCCTGGGCCGCCATGGTGATCGCCGACAGCCCCGAGGCGCACAGCCGGTTGACCGTGACGCCGGGCACGTGATCCGGGAGCCCGCCCAGCAGCGCCGCCATCCGCGCGACGTTGCGATTGTCTTCGCCCGCTTGGTTGGCCGCACCCAGGATCACCTCGTCGATGACCTCAGGATCGACGCCCGCGCGAACGACCGCTTCGCGCACGACGAGGGCCGCGAGGTCGTCGGGCCGCACCTCCGAGAGCACTCCGCCGTAGCGGCCGACCGGCGTCCGCACCCCGCCGACCAGAAAGGCTTCAGCCATCGTCGACGGACCCTTCGTTGGGAATTAATAACCGACCGTTCGGAAGGTAATGTTGCCAGAGGTCGGCGGGGCGGTCAACTGAGCGCCGATTCGCCGCACCTCCTTGTGGGGGCGGGGACCGGCGCGCGCGCTCTGCGATACTGTGACTCAACCGAGTGGGCCCGCTCTCTCGACCCCTGACGGCATGCCAGACCCTTCGGAGAAGCCATGAAACCGACCACCCGTACGACCTCCGCTGCGATCGCGGCCGTCGTCGCAGGCGGCATCTCGAGCGTCTTCCTCGGCGCGGCTCCCGCGACGGCGGCGACGCCCGCCTGTGGCGCCACCGGCGCGCTCATCGCTGGCAACATCTGCGAGCAGACCTTCACCTCGGGAACGTCGACCTTCACTCCGACTGCCTCGATGACCGAGCTCGAGGTCCTGCTGGTCGGAGCCGGCGGAACCGGAGCCGACCAGCCAGTGACCAGTTCCGGTTATGCGGCTGCCGGCGGAGGTGGCGACGTGAAGGTCGTCGACTTCAGCGGCACCACCTCGGCCATGACCGTCACCGTGTCTACGCCCGGGACGTCGGGAACCGTCACCGATGGCACCACCACCGCGACCGTTGCCAGTGGAGGCGACGGCACGCCGGGAGGCTCCGGCACCCCGTCGCAGGGCGGAACGAGCGGCAACGGGAAGACCGGGGCACTCGGCATCGCCAACACCGGCAACGGCGGAGGCGGAGGCGCGGGCGCCGCGACGAGCGGCCCCAATGGCGGGGCCGGCGTCGTCGTCAACAGCCTGGTGACGGCTTCCTCGCTCTTTACCGGGGACACGAACTGCTATGGAGGCGGAGGCGCGGCGGGGGTGACCACCGTGACACCCGCGATTCAGGGCGTCGCGACGTGCGGAGGAGGGGCGCCGTCCGACGCGACCGTTACCGCGCTGACGGCTCCCGTCGCGAACAGCGGAGGCGGCGGTGGCGGAATCGACACGACTCAGCCACTTGCCGTTCGTCAAGGCGCGGATGGAGTCGTGGTCATCCGCTGGAACGCCGTGACCGTGCCGCTCACCTTCGATGCCAACGGGCACGGGACGGCTCCCGCGACCGAGACCGTCGCAGCCGGAACCGCGCCGACCAAGCCTGCAGATCCCACCGCCGAGGGCTTCGCCTTCGGAGGCTGGTTCACCGACTCCGCGCTGACGACTCCCGCCGACTTCTCGGCTCCGCTGACCGCTCCCACCACCTTCTTTGCCAAGTGGACTCCGGTGTTGTCGGCGACCGGAGTCGAGGTGAGCCCGGCCCTGATCGGCCTGTCGGCCGGCGCGTTGCTCGTGGGTGCCACGCTCATCGCCCTCGCTCGCTTCCGTCGTCGGCGCGCGAGCTAGACCTCTCGATACCGCTCGGCGAGGATTCGCCGCATGGGTTTGCCCATCGCGTTCCGAGGCACGTCGTCGACGTGCGCCACGAGCTTGGGGGCTGCGGGGCCGAACTCCGTCGCGAGCGCGCCGATGAGCTGCTCGACATCGATGCCCTGCTCGGCCACGATCGCGATGCCGATCTGCTTGAGGCCGGACGCCGTCTCATACTCGAAGCTGCAGGCGTCGGTCACGTGCGGCTGCAGAAGGGCCGCGTGATCGATGCGGGTCGGGTCGACCTTCACTCCCCCCGCGTTCAGGACCTCCGACTCGCGCCCGGTCAGGGTCAGCCCTCCGTCTGCGCGGATGAATCCCAGATCACCCGAGTAGAACCAGCCATCGCGGAACGCGCGGGCGCTGGCCTCCGCATTGCCGAGGTACTCGTGGATCATGCCGGCGCTCTTGTGCCGGATCCGCCCGACGGTGCCGGGCTCGACGGGCTGATCGTCGTCGTCCACGATCTCGATCGTCGAGCCCGGGAGGATCTCGCCGGCGTTCGACGGATCATCGGAGTCGTATCGCCTGCTCGTCGCAATCGTCGCCTCGGTCGACCCGTACATGGTGTAGATCTCGCAGCCCGCCAGGGCACGCCGAGTGCGGTCGGCCACGCCGGGCGGCATCACGGTTCCGCCGACGAACACGGTCTCGACGCTCGGCAAGGTGCGACCCTGGGTCTCCAGCTCGTCCACGAGCCCGGCGATCTGCGCGGGCGACCCCTTCAGAGAGGTCACGGCGCTCTCGTCGGCCAGGCGGATGAGCGCGGGTGCATCCGCGCCACCGACGCACAAGAAGGGCCGTCCGCCCTTGACGCTGAGGTAGAAGCCGCCGAAGCCCCAGGGAGTGGCGAAGTCCATCAGCACGAGGAAGGGGTCTCCCTGGAACCAGGTCTCCAAGGCGTCGTCGAATGACTGCATCGCTCGCCGGCTCAGAGGGATCGCGTTGGGTCTTCCCGTTGTTCCGCTCGAGAACACGATGCGCACGGTGTCGGGCGAGTCCTCGGTCGGACGGATCCCGTAGGGATTTTCTTCGACCTGCTTCAAGAAGCTCGCAGTCACCGGGATGACGCGTTCGTCGTCCTGCGGTGCCTTCGGACGGCGCGAAAACGTCCAGTCCACCGGGAACGCGCCACCGGCCGTGTCACCAGCCGGCAGGATCGTCGTGACGGCGCCCTCGTGGTACGCCGCCTCGGTGAACAAGATCGCCAACTGGTCCGGCAGTTCGAGCGCGACCACGTCCCCCGCGCGCACCCCGAGCCGACGGAATTCGAACGCCAGCTTCTTGACACGAACCAGGGCCTCGGCGTTGGTCATGGTCTGCTCCACCGAACGCGAGAAGATCCCGCGCGGATCGGCCTCTGCGTTGCTCTGCAGGTAAAGAAAAGGATTCAGGTGCGACACGAACCCATCCTGGCGGATCGATCATTGACGATGCGCGCTGAACGCATCCAGGAATCGATCGCGGAACGCGCTCATCTTCCAGAGCGGCGCTCGCGGCGAGGGGAGCACGCCGTCCTCCCAGTGCCAACCCGCGATCGCCTGGAAGACCGACGGATCCTTCGAGATGATGCTGATCGGAACGTCGTGGCTCGCGCCCTTGCCGCTCACGATGGTCGCCGGCTGGTGGTCGCCGAGCACGATCAGCACGAGGTTCGGATCGTCGAAGGTGTGCAGGAACGAGAACATCGCCGACAGCGAGTATTCGATCGACTGCCCGTACGCCGCCTGAACCCGCGCCGGGCTCTGCCAGACCGTGCTGGTCGAGTCGCCCTCGGCCGGCTGCGGCTCATAGACCGAGCCGTCGCCGACCTGATCCCACGGCACCATCTTGGGCAGAGGCGCCCACGGGGTGTGCGACGAGACGAAGTCGATCTCAGCCATCACCGGGGTGTGCGGCTGGGCGAGCTCGTGATCGGAGAAGTACTTCCAGGTGTACTGATCGGGGATGCGCGCGTAGCCGAAGGTCGGGCCGAGGTAGCCGACATTGTTCGTGTCGAGGAGCGTGCCGTAGTGATAGAACGAGGTGCCGAAGCTCCACGGGTGGGTGTCGGACGGGATGTCGCTGACGGTGTTCCAGCCCGCGTTGCCGAACGCCTGGCTCAGCGTGAAGCGCTTGCTGCGGATCAGCTTCGAGTAGATCGACTGCTTATCGATCCAGAGCCCCGACTGCAGTGTCGAGTGCGCGAGCCAGCTGACGCCGCCGAAGGTGGGCGAGGTGAGGAAGGCGCTCTGCGAGGAGTACCCGTCGGCCGCCAACTGGGCGCCGCCCTGACGCAGCACCTGGTCGACGCCGCTCGAGAAGCTCGTGTCCTGCACGGCGACCTTTCCGTAGCTCTCGATGAAGGCGATCACGACGTCTTTGCCCTTCAGCGCCGTGAGCAGGTGGTCGCTCGGCACGGTGGCATAGCGGTCGGCGGCGACCTGATGCGCGAGGTCCGCCTGCGCGCTCAGCGTGGCCGACGCGATCGAGGTGGCCGACCCGATCGCATCGATCGACGCGGATGCCGCAGCCGGCTGACCGGCGACCAGTTGCGATCCCGCGAGAGCCGCGATGATCCAGGCGGCCGTGACGGCGGATGCCGACAGTCGGCCGCGACGTCCGCCCCGTCGGATCGCGGCATCCACCCGCAGGGCCGCCCAGGCCAGCCCGACGATCGTGGCGGCGGTGACGATCGCCACCCCGATCAGGACGGCGAATGCCGCGGGCGCTCCGATCGAGTCTTCGACGACACCGAATCCGTCGTTGACCTGGGGCCAATCGGTGGCGTCGAAGTGGATGTCGAGGGCGTACTCGAACGCGGCATCCAGTCCGGCGAAGACCAGTGCCACCACCACGAACGCGCCGAAGGCGGCAGCCACGACGCGTCGCACCACAGGCCACGGCAGCAGTGCGAGAAGCAGGATCACCAGCAGCGACTCGACCGGGATCCGGATCAGTGCAAGAGGAGACCCAGCCGCCAGCACGCCGGGCACCAGCGGCACCGCGACCAGCATCAGCAGGGCGACCACCAGGGTCGCCGTGCGCGTCCAGCGAGGAGGCGGACGGTGAGCGAATCGGCCGGTCATCGCGCCTCTCCCTGCTGCCCGACCCAGGCGGCGCTCGGCACCACGCCGAACCGGGGCGACAGGGCGTACCGCAGCAGCACGACGTCGCCGATCTGCCGGGTGGCGACCAGCTCGGCCCGTTGGGCGGCGGTCCACGGAAAGCGCGCGGGGGCGACGACGCGCGGCGCCCGCGGGACCCCGACGAACAAGGGGGCGATCACCAGGTGCAGCTCGTCGGCCAGGTTCTCGGCGAGGAACTGCGTCAGCAGCGTTCCGCCGCCCTCCACCATCAGACGATGCACCCCGCGTTCCGTGCCGAGGTCGTCGAGCACTCCGCCCATGGTCACGCGATCACCGAGACCCACGACCAGCGCGCTGTCGCCAAGCCGGCCCTGCAGTCGCCGCACCGTCGACTTCGGGGTGTACACGAACCTCGGGACGTCGCCGGTGGAGAAGAACTCGGCCTCGGCGGGCAGCTCGCCGCTGGAGGTGGCCGTGACCTTGGCCGGGGATGCCGTGAGCCCCGCTGCGAGACGTCGCGCTCGCCGATCGGAGCTCTTCACCAGCAGGCGCGGGTCGTCGCGCCGGATCGTGGAGGCGCCGACCATGATGGCGTCGTTCTCGGCCCGCACGCCGTCGACGCGGTCCAGATCGGCCGCGTTCGACAGCACGAGCCGCCGCGGCTCGGCGTCGTCGAGGTAGCCGTCGATCGACATGGCGCAGCTGAGGGTGACGTACGGTCGCTCGCTCATACCAGGCTCTCCTCGGTGCGGATGTCGGCGGGATGGGTCATCGCGGTGGGGCGCGCGACGGTCCGGGCCGCAACAGCGCGCGCGGCGGCCCATTCCACGATCACGACGACAAGCCCAGGGGCAACCGAGATCAGCGTCAGGACGCCGAACGCGGTGGATGCCGCCAGCCCGACCCCCGCTCCCAACCCCACGAGCGCGAACGCCGACGCCGACGCGGCCTCACGTGGTCCCCAGCCGCCGATGCTGAGCGGCAGTGCCGCCGCGGCGAGCGCGATGACGGCGAGCGTCACCAGCTCGCGAGGCGATGCCGTGACGCCGACCGCCAGGCAGGCGACGACGAAGGTCGCGGAGTGCGCGACGACCACGACGACCGACGCCGCCACGATCGACGCCGAGGCCCTGGCCGACCCGAAGGTCACCCTCAGCAGTGACCACTCGCGTCGGACGAACCGCCGTCCGCGCTCGGTCGCCGCCGCGACCGCCGTCGCCAAGACCGCGACGAGAAAGGCGGCCGCGGCGATCCACGCGAACCCGATGAACGGTTCGGTCAGGCCGAGCACCGAGAGCACGACGACCGTGACGACGCCCTGCACCACTTGCCCGGCGATCCGTTCGGTCGCCACGGTCCGAGCCGCGCCGATCGGCGTGCCCGCGCCTCGGCCCTGGCGGTACGCGCGGTGCACGTCGCCGATGACGCCGCCCGGCAGCACGGAGTTCAGGAACTGCGACCGGTAGTACGCCGCGACCCCCGCCGCCCAGGTGAACGGGAGCCCCAGAGCGGCCGAGACGACCCGCCACCGCCAGGTCGCCGCGAGGGTCGCCACCGCCGTGAACGTCACGGCCGCCAGGATCACGGTCGGCGACACCGCCAGCACACCGCGAGCCAGCGGTCCGGTTCCGACGACCGCGATCGTGCTCGCAACGACGATGACCCCGCCTCCGAGCCGCAGAATGCGCCGTGTCGACGTTTGGACGGCGTTCATGCCGCCTCCAGAAGGCGGCCGATCCGCGCCACGGTGTCGGCCCAGCGGGGGGCGCCGCGCCGGGCCCGACCGGCTTCCGCGCGCAGTCGGTCGCGCAACTCCGGGTCGGTCAGCCAGCGGCGCAGCGCGGCGCCGAGCGCGTCGGAATCCTCGGGTTCGACCAGCAGAGCGCCGCCACCGGACACCGCCTCGGGGATGCCGCCGACCGCCGCCGCGATCACCGGCAGTCCGCGGCGCCGCGCATCGGCGATCGCCATTCCGAAGCTCTCGGTGCGCGAGGGTGCGACCAGAAGACCGGATCGCCGATACGCGTCGACCAGATCCTGCGAGTGGAGCACACCCGTCATCCGCACCCGCGGCCCGAACGTCGCGGCCCGGGCCTGGATCTCGCGGGCGAACCCGCGGTCCACCTCGCGGGATCCGGCGATGGTGCAGTTCCACTCCAGGTCGCGCAGGCCATCGAGGGCGTCCAGCAGCACGTCGTGCCCCTTGTGGCGGGCGACGGCTCCGACGCACAGCATTTCACCCGCCTCGCCTCGGGCGAGCGGTCCGTCGACAGAGCCGGGAATGGCCACCGTCACCCGCTGCCTCTCCACGAGTCCGCGGCGCACCAATTCCGATGCTGTCCAGTTGCTGGTCGTGACGACGTGCGTGGCGTGACCGAGCGACCGACGTTCGCCCTCGACGCTCACCGCATCCGCGTCCGGGAAGGCGCTCGACACCATGTGCGCGAGCACGACGACGCGGGCGCGGGAGGCCGCCAGCTCGACGGCGCGCGGATGCCAGGCCGCGACCATCCCATCCACCAGCACGGTCCCGTTCCGGGGAACGGCATCGAGGGCCGCCGCGACCCCGTCCGCGTCCGACGCCTCGCTCATCGCGAGCCGCCACCCGAGCCCGGCGAGGCCATCACGAAGCCGCCGGTCATAGACGTTGCCGCCGCTGACGCGCTCGGGGTCGTCCACCCCCGACGGCACGACGAACCGGGCGACCCGGTCCCGCGTCGGCGTGACTTCCATCACAGCGGCACCTCGTACGACGCCCAGGCGATGTGCGACTCGTGCAGGGTGACGCCGATCGCCGTGAGGCGCGCGCTCCCGAAACGCCCCGCGCGGGCATCGGTCGCCAGGCGGTCGCCGATGAGCTGGCAGAGCCGTTCGGTCGTGGTGTTGACGCCGGCGAGGTCGGGTTCCTCGTCGAGATTGCGGTACGAGAGCGACGCGGTGATCGTCTGGAGTGCCGCGGATGCCGCGCCGATGTCGACGACGATGCCATCGGCATCCAGCTCATCGGCCCGAAAGGTCGCGTCGACGACGAAGGTCGCACCGTGCAGCCGTTGAGCCGCGCCGAAGACCTCGCCGGCCAGGCTGTGGGCGATCATGATGTGGTCGCGTACCGTCACCGAGAAGCTCATGACGCCGACCAATCGATCGTCGTGCACAGACTTGCCCCGCAGCCGTTCGCCAGGGATGCCATCACGGTCGGCAGATCGCCCCACGGCACCGATCCGGTGACCAGCACGTCGAACGCCCGATCCCCCAGCAGCCGAAGCGCCAGTTCGAGCCGCTGCCGGGTCGTGCGCCGGGCGCGGTGCCCCGCCGCGACCTCCCCCACCTGGCTCGCCACCAGGGAGAGTCGGCGCGCGTGGAAGTCGGCTCCCAGGTCGAGCGTCACCTGCCGGCTCCCGAACCAGCTCGCCACGATGACGGAGCCGTCCGTCGCGGTCAGCTCGAGGGCCCGGCGCAGGCCCTGCTCGGTGCCGCTCGCCTCGATCACGACGTCCCGATCCGGTGCGGCGTGCTCCGGCGAGGCGAACCCGACACCGAGCAGGGCGGCGACGGGCCGCTTGGCCTCGTCGACGTCCACCAGCTCCACCTCGACGCCGGCGATCCCCCGCGCGAGGCGCGCGATCGAGCAGCCGATCATGCCGGCGCCGATGACGGTGACCCGGTCGCCCAGTGACGGCCGGGCATCCCACAGCACGTTCACGGCGGTCTCGACCGCGCCGGCGAGCACCGCGCGCTGAGCAGGCACGCCATCCGGCACCACCGTCACGGCGTCGGCCGGAACCACGAACTCGGATTGGTGCGGGTAGAGCGTGAAGACGGTCGATCCCACGAGAGCGACCGGGCCCTCGTCGACGACGCCCACGTTGAGGTACCCGTATTTCACCGGGAATGGAAACCGGCCGGCCTGGAACGGCGCGCGCATGCGGTCGTGCTCCGACTCGGGCACCTCTCCGCGCATCACCAGGGCCTCCGTGCCGCGGCTCACCCCGGTCCAGAGGGTGCGCACCCGGACCTCGCCCTCCGCGGGTGCGCCCACCGTCTCGCGTCGGAACTCGCCGACTCCCGGGCCGGTCGCCCAGAATGCCACGGAACGTCCGTGCGGGTCGTCGCTCGCAGGGTCATCGAGCGGGGAACGTTCGGTCGCGCCCGAATGAACCATCGGACGTTGCGAATCCGTTTGCACCATGTACGTCACGATAGGGACAACGGAGGCAGGCATGGCTGCGGTTCAGATTCGGCCCTGGTGGTGGGCCGCCGCGGGCGCTGTGCTCCTGCTGCTCGCCTCGCTGCTCTCGCCTCTCTCGGCGGCAGGATGGGCCGCGGGCGTGGCCTACCTGATCGTGTCGAGCGCGCTCCTCTCGCGCGGACTGGGCCGGCGCGAAGCGGAACGTTTCGGCGCGGCCAACGCCGTGACCGCCACGCGTTCGATGTTGATCGGCGTTGTGACCGCGACGATCGTGAGTTCGCTCAGCCAGCCGGTCGCTCCGCTGTTCCTCGTGGGCATCGTGATTCCGACGCTTGCTCTGGATGCCGTCGACGGCTGGGTGGCGCGGCGCACCGGCAGCGCGACCCCGCTCGGGGCTCGCTTCGACATGGAGGCGGACGCGTTCCTGCTGCTCGTGCTCTGCGCGTACGACGTCCGGATCGTCGGAGCATGGATCCTGGCCATCGGCCTGATGCGGTACGCCTATGTCGCGGCCGGATGGCTGCTCCCCTGGCTGGCCGCGCCCGTGCCCTTCCGCTACTGGCGCAAGGTGGTGACGGCCGTGTGCGGCATCGTCCTGACGGCCATCGCGACGGGCGCTCTGCCCTCGCCCGTCGACGTCCTGATCGGCGCGATCGCACTCGGGCTGCTGATCGAATCGTTCGGCCGGGATGTCATCTGGCTGGCGCGAATGAACTCTCGAGCGCGCATTCTCGTGACCTCATCATGACAATCCTGCGCATCCTCAGTGCACTCGCCCTGTTCGCGGTGGCCGGCATCCACCTCTTCCTGCGTTTCGACGGAACCGGTGGCATTCTCGGCGTCCTCTTCATCCTGAATGGGATCGCGGGCGTCGTTCTGGCGATCGGCATGCTGGCCCTGCGCGGCCGGCTCCTGAAGCTGGCGACGGTTCTCGGCCTGCTCTTCCTGCTCGCCAGCCTCGCCTCGCTGCTTCTGTCCCTGACCGTCGGCCTGTTCGGGATCCACGAGGTGTGGACATTCACGCTCGTGCCTCAAACCGTGATTGTCGATGCGATCGGCGTGGTGATTCTGGCGATCACCACGGCCATGGCGCTGCGCGGGTCAGGCCGCCAGATGGAAGGTGCTGGCGAAGCGGCTCAGTAGGTCGGGTCGACCGCCCAGCACCTCGATCGCTCGAGTGGCGATCGCGCGGTCCGGGGTGAGTTCGCCCGTGATCAGGCGATGGATGCCGGGCCCGGCCGCGAAGGCGAGGTCGACGGCTGCGTCGACCGGACCCGCGCCGCGCCGCACCTCGAGCGCCGGCCCGTCCACCCGCACGAGGAGGTCGACGCCGCCGACCCGCGCGCCGTACGCCGTGGCCGGCAGGGTCTCGGCCACCGAGGCGCGGAAGGCGGCGCGCAGGTCCATCGTCATCGAGTCGGGCGTGATGATCTGCTCGTCGCGCGGTTCGCCCATCGCCTTGAAACCCCAGGCCCCGAATGCGAGCACGACCGGCTCCAACTCGCGGCCGTAGGGCGTGAGCTCGTAGACGATGACCCGCGAGCGCGGCGCCCGACGGATCACGCCGGCCTCCTGCAGCTCCTTCAGCCGCGCCGCCAGGATGTTGCTGGGGATGCGCGGGAGCCCGGCAGCGAGTTCGCCGTAGCGGCGCGGCCCGACGAGCAGGTCGCGCACGATCAGGAGCGCCCAGCGCTCGCCGACGAGTTCGAGGGCGCGCGTGACGCCCCCGTACTCCCCGTAGTCGCGAGCGGCCATGTGCCGGCGGCTGTCGCTCAGGCCTGCTGGTTCGCGAAGGCCTCGGGTCCGACCTCGGCGGCCTTCGGGTCCATCCACCCGAAGTCGACGACGTTGCCGTCGGGGTCGGTGAGGCCGCGCTGGTACATGAAGCCGTAGTCTGCCGGCTCGCCGACCTCGGCGCCGCCCGCGGCCACGCCCGCCGCCACCGCCGCGTCAACGGCCTCGCGGGTGTCGACGAAGATCGAGGTGCCGGCGGTGGGGTGCACCTTCGGGTCGCCGAGCTCGAGCTCGGTCATGGTCTGGTAGAACTCGCGGGTCTGCACCATGAAGTAGCTGTGCCCGTCCTCCACGACGACGCAGGCCGCGTTGTGGTCGGTGAACAGCGGATTGATGGTGAAGCCGAGCGCCTCGTAGAACGCCTTGGCGCGGTCGAGGTCGGTTACGGCGAAGTTGACGAACATGCCCGTCACGGTCATCGTGGGCTCCTTGGTGTGCGTGTCGAGGTGGTGAAGTCAACACTTGCAAAAAACAAGTGAACCGTCAAGAGGAACCCTCCTCGGCACCTGCGAGGTGGCTCACCCCTGCGGGCGCGCCATCCTGAATCGTCGGTTTCTGCGCAACTGATCCACCGCCACGGCAACCGCGAGAATAACGCCGGTCACGATGTTCGCCCACTGCGGGTTGGTGTTCGTCAGCGCGAGCACGTTGTTGATGACCGCGAAGAGCAGCGCCCCCAAGGCCGTGCCGATGATCGTCCCCACGCCGCCGAACAGGCTCGTCCCTCCGATGATGACGGCTGCGATCACCTGGAAGGTGAAGCCGGTGCCCCCTGCGCCCGGGTCTGCGGTCGCAACCCGAGCTGCTAGCAGGATGCCGCACAGCCCCGCGACCGCGGCACTCGTCGTATACAGGATCAGGTTCATCCTCACCGGCCGGATGCCGTTGGCACGTGCAGCCGCAGCGTTGCCTCCCAGCGCCCGCACGTTGTAACCGAACACCGTGTTCTGCAAGATCAGGTGTGCGATGACGCCGATGATCACCGCGTAGTAGACCAGGAACGGAACTCCGAACAGGTTGAGCTGGGCGATGTTGCTGAACCCGGCGGGGAACCCGAAGCGCGGCGTGCCCGAGGTCGTGACGATCACCAGACCGCTTGCCGCGAAGAGCATGGCGAGCGTGGCGATGAAGGGAGGAATGCGGATCCAGATGATCATCGCCGCGTTGATCAGGCCGAGCAGGCTCGCCATCGCCACACCGCCGACGATGGCGAGGGGCCACGGCACCGAGGCGTTCATCAGGAAGCCCGCGGTCACTCCGCCGACGGCGAACACCGAGCCGATCGACAGATCGAGGCCTCCGCCGACGATCAACAGGGTGGCGGCGCTCGCGCCGATGAAGTAGATCGACGTCGATCGCAGGATCTCGATGATGTTCGCCGGGTTCAGCGCCTGCGGGTTGACCAGCTCTGCGATCGCCATCAGAAGCACGATGATCAGCACGATGCCCAGCTGTTGACCAGCGCCGAACCGGCGGAGTATGGCCTTCACTTGTCACGTTCTCCTGAGTCAGGTGTGCACGGACGAGGACCTCGCCACCGCGGAGAGGTCCTCGCCCGCACGATCGGCTACTTCGCGGGCAGGTTGTCCGCGGAGTAGAAGATGCTCTTGGTTGCAATGAAATCGGGCAGCTTCTTGCCCTCGGACAGCGACTTGATGGCGTCGACCGACTTGGTCCCTGCCTCGCACCAACCCTGCTCGCCGACACCGAAGAGCGTGCCGTTCTCGATCGCCGCTCGGTGATCGTCCGTGAGGTCATTGGCGACCACGGTGACCGTGCTGGCCAGGTTGCGTTCCTTCACCGCGGTGATCGCGGCCGCGACATCGGTTCCCTCGATCGGGAAAAGGGTCGTGATCTCGGGGTGCGCGGTCAGCATGTTCGAGAAGGCATCCGGCGCCTTGGTGGCGTCGCCGTTGTCGTATTCGCTGTCGACGACCTTCATCTTCGGGAAGTGCGCCTTGGCGTAGTCCTCGAAGCCCTTGATCTCTTGCACATGAGGCGTCGTGCTCGCCGAACCGGACAGCACGCCGACCTGGGCGTCGGGATGCTTGGCCCCGAGGCCCTCGGCGATGATCTCTCCCAGCTGATGGGCATCGGTGCCGACCTGTGTCTGCTGTCCATCGCTCGGATCGCCGGCATTCTGCGCTACCACGTAGATGCCTGCGGCTCGCGCCTGCTTGATGACGGGAGCGAACAACTCGGGGATCGTCGGAAAGACCACCAGGGCATCGGTCTTGTTGGCGATGGCCTGCGAGATGAGGTCGATGGCGCCCTGATTGTCGACGGCGCTCCCCGACGTTCCGACGTTCACGGTCTTCCACCCGTTCTTCTTGGCCTCGGCCGTCAAGCACTTGGCGACGTCGGTGAAGGCCGGATAGAACGGGGCGGGATTCACATAGGTGACGGTGTGGACGGTTCGAAGGCCGCCAGACGGACTTGTCGACTCGGCGGAGCCTCCCGAGACGGCGCCGCAGCCGGCGAGCAACAGGGCCGCGGCCGCGGCGACGGCCGCGAAGGCAGAGCGCTGCGTGATGTGTTTCATGGGTGACCTCTCTGTCGTGATTCGGGCATTCTCCGCGGTGGCGTTCATGGTCGGCGCTGCGCGTCGGGCAGTGCGAGCAGCACGGCCTCGGCGATCTGCTGTTGGCCGAGAAGGTTCGGATGCAGTCCATCCGGAAGCAGCAACTGCGAGGCACTCGCGCTCAGCAGCCCGTGGATGTCGACGACCTGACCGGGGCTGTCGCGCACCAGCGCCGCCACGCCGTCGATGTCTTCCGCCAGCCAGGTGATCTGCTGCTCGTGGAACGGAGCCCACCGCTCGATCGCCGCCTGGTCCGCGGGAGGCGGCGTCATGACGATCAGCTGCGCGTGAGTGTCGGTCTCGACGAATCGCCGGATGACGCCCAGATTGCGCTTGGTCTCGTCCAGAGACGTGGTCGTCAATCTGGCACTGCCGTGGCGCCGCGCGTCGTTGGTTCCGAGGAGCTGGATGATCCACGCGGGCCGGGCGGCCGCGACCAGGTCGAACCGGCTGATCGCCTCCTGGGTGGTGTGGCCCGTGATCCCCTGATTCACCACTCGGATGGCGAGGTCCGGGCGCAGCAGGTCGAGCACGCGTTCGAGCTGGTACGCCCACGAGAGCAGGTCATCCGTGATGGAGTCACCGAGTGCGACGATCACGTCTCCACGCGCGAAGGGCACCTCTGCCATCGCGCTTCTGACGGCGGGGCGCCCTGCTAATTCGGCTGCCGCGTCGGCGACCGTCGTCGCCATCTCTGCACGCATCTGATCCGCCGCCTGCACGGTGACGCCCGCCAGTGATGCGCTCTGCGTGGCGAACTGCTCGGCATCCAGACCCGCCCGAAGGGCGACGGGAGTCTTCTCGAAATGGAAGAAGCGCACAGCCATCGACGCGACGTCGACCGGATCTGCGTAGTCGGCGATCATTTCGCACCCTCGCTGCGTTCGGCCTGTACATCGGAGATGGATCCCGTGATCAGTCCGATGATCTCCTCGCGGCTGGTGTCCTCTCGGCGGCGTACGCCGGCCACCCTCCCGAGGCGCATCACCTGGATGCGGTCAGCGAGCTCGAACACCAGGCCCATGTCGTGACTGACGCAGATGACCGCGTTGCCGCGGTCGCGCAGTTTGACGATCATCTCGGCCGCTTGCGCCGTCTCGCGCACTCCCAGCGCCGCCGTCGGCTCATCGAGCAGGGCGACCTGGCCGCCGGAGCGCATGGCCCGGGCGATGGCGATCATCTGCCGCTGACCTCCCGAGAGCATGCCGACCTCGGTGCGCACCGACGAGACGGTGACGCCGAGGTCGTCCAGGAAGGCTCGCGATGCCTTCTCCATCTCTCCCCGGGCCACGAACGGGCCCCGGCGCGGGAGCTGTCCGAGGAACATGTTGGTGGCGACATCGAGAACCTCGACGAGCGCGAGATCTTGAAAGACGGTCGCGATTCCCGCGTCACGGGCGGCTGCGGGGTTGCTGAATGATCGCTCGTTCCCGTCGATCCTGATGGTTCCCGAATCGGGACGGTGGATACCGGCGATGACACGGATCAGGGTCGACTTTCCCGCGCCGTTGTCGCCGACCACGGCCAGGATCTCGCCGCTGTTCGCCACGAGGTCCACCGAGTCCAGCGCCGTCACATGCCCGAACGTCTGCGAGATCCCGTTCAGTTCGAGTGCGGGGGACGCGATCACTGCGGTTCCTCTCGGCGGCGTCATTGTCGGCGGTACCGAACGAATGCCGTTCGATCTGTGCATCAAAGCATTCATTCACTGAACAAGTCAAGGACCAATCCAGGCAGAATCATTCACTTATGTTCATTCACAGAAGAAAAGTTCGGTGCATGCTCGTTTCCTGGGGCTAGTGTGTGTGCATGCCGAACTTCCGCGATGTGGCGGGGCCAGATCCCACCTCCGCCCGTTTTCGGGCCATCGAGGCGCTCCGGGATGGGGGCGCGATGAGTCGCGCCGAGCTCGCCCGGCGGACTGCCCTCGCGCCTTCGACGATCACTGCCGTGGTCAAAGGTCTCACCGCCGAGGGAGTTGTCGTCGAGACGAGCGGGTCGACGAAGGCCCGCTCCGCCTCTCGCGACGCTTCTCGCACCGACCTGTCGCTCAACCCTCGGCTGGGGCTCGTCGTGGGGATCGATTTCGGATTCCGAACCGTGCGGCTCCTGGTCGCCGACTTGACCGCCCGCGAGCTCGCCAGAGTCGAGCGTCGCCTGCCCGATCACTACTCGGCCGAAGACGGGCTGACGGTCACCCACGAGCTCCTGGACCAGGCCCTCGCCGACGCCGGACTGGCTCACGACGACATCGGCGCGGGCGGAGTGGCTTTGCCCGGGCCGGTGAACACGGTGGAGCAGCGCGTTGTCGGATCGGCGATCCTGCCGGGGTGGTACGGGGTTTCCGCGCACGAGATCGCCGAGCGCTTGGAGATTCCGGTCGTCGTCGAGAACGACGCGAATCTCGCCGCCCTCGGCGAGCACGTCTTCGGGGCCGGTCAAGGGTCCCGCGACTCGATCACGCTGAAGTTCCACAGCGGGATCGGCGCCGGCATCATCGTCGCGGGCGAGCTCGTCTCGGGCAGCACGGGAGGCGCGGGAGAGATCGGCCACACGCTCGTCGATCGGCGAGGACCACTGTGCCGATGCGGGAAGCGAGGATGCCTGGACACCTATGCAGCCGTTCCCGCTGCGCTCGAATCGATGGCATCCGTTCACCCATCGCTGGGCTTCAGCGGCTTCATCGAGTTGATCCAGAGCGGAGATCCGGGAGCCGAGCGTGTCGCCCGCGATGCCGCCGAACTGGTCGGCGAGGCCCTGGCGAACGCCTGTCTTCTGCTCGCACCCGAGCGCATCGTGCTCGTGGGCGCCATGTCGCGCGCCGGCGACGTCGTTCTCGACCCGATCCGTTCGGTACTCGATCGCCAGTCGATCCCCGATCACGTCGCGGTTCCTGATGTGGTGCTCGGACAGCTCGGCGATCGCCATACCGCGATGGGAGCGGTCGCACTCGCGCTGCGCCACCTCGGGTGGCTCCCCGAATCCTGACACCGCTCGATCAGGCCGAAAGGCTCGCCCGCAGGGCGTCGATCACCCGCGTCGCGCGATCGTCGACCGCTTCCATAGCCGTCGTGAGGAAGGCGAATCCGAGGCGATGCTCTCGATCGGCGAAGGCCACCTGGCCGCCGGCGCCGTCGTGGCCGAAGCTCGAACCGGAGAGGTAGCGTCTGGCCTCCGAATCCAACTGGAAGCCCATCCCCCACCGCGGCCAGGGCGGAGGCGAGTCGAAGACGGGCGGTCCGTCGACCTGCGGAGCGAGCGCCATACCCAGGGTGGTGTCATCCAGCAACCGCACGCCGTGCGCCTCCGTCACGGTCGATGCCCAGATCGTCGCCAAGCCGCGAGCACTCGCGATCCCGCCGGCGCCCGGAATCTGCGCCGCCTGGACTCTCGGGTCGTTGAAGCCCTGCCCATCGCCGACGAGGTCGGGCGGCAGCGCTCCTCCCAGCGTCATCGCGCGCAGGAGCCACTCCTGGCCGGGTTCGTGCTGATCGCGCTCCTGCTGTCGGGTCAGCTCGACCAAGGACGGTCCCGCCCACATGTAGCCGACACGTGACGCCTCCTCGACGGGAAGCCCGATCCACGCGTCTGCTCCGAGCGGCCGGGCGACGGTGTCGCGGAAATAGTCGCCGACGCTCATCCCGGTGATGCGGCGGACGAGTTCGCCGCCGAGCCAGCCATGGGTGATGGCGTGATACGCCCAGCCTTCGCCGGGAGTCCACAAGGGCCGTTGCCCGGCCAGCAACGTGGTTGCGCGCTCCCAGTCGAGGATGTCGTCGATGGTCATCGCCTGACGGGGAGCTGACAGCCCGGCCCGGTGGGCGAGGAGGTCGCGCACGGTCGCGCCGTCTTTTCCCGCAGCCCCGAACTCCGGCCAGATCTCGATGACGGGGGTGTCGTAGCTCAGGCGCCCCTCCTGCACGAGCCGGGCCACCATCAACGCCGTCAGTCCCTTGGTGCACGAGAAGATCACCGACACGGTTCGATCGGTCCACGGCGCTCCCGTCCGGCGGTCGGCGATGCCACCCCAGAGGTCCACGACAAGCCGCCCGTGCTGCACGATGGCGAGCGCGGCGCCCATCTGCGGCTGGCCGTCGAAGGCGTCCCAGAACGCATCACGCACGGCGTCGAACCCGGGCGCCGCATTGCCGTATCGGATCACGCGGCGGCCTCCGCTCGGTCGACACGCAGCTGCCCATCCGGCCCCCAGCGAAGCGGGATCGGATCAGAGAGCCTGCCCACGAAGGTGCCGTGGTCTCCGAGGTTCTCGAAGCCCAGAAGCATCCATTGACCATTGCGCGCTTGGATCGCTCGGCCGGCGTACAGCCCGTCGTCGCTGAGGCGTATCGCGGCATCGAGGGCGATGTGCTGCCCGAGGGCGGGGGCGGGGACCGCCCAGATTCCCCCCTCGGCGCCCGACCTGGCGCGTTCTCCGGTCAGGTGAGGGGTGTCGCACGAGAAGATCACGGCGGCCCTGCCCTCGATCTCGACCCACTGGACGACCTCGAGGTGAGCGAACCCGCTCCCCGGGTCGCTCAACGGCGGCTGCACTTTCCACTCGACGAGGTCGGTGGAGGTCGCGTGACCGATCACCCCTCGGTCTCGAGACGAGTCCCCGCCCGACTTCGCGCGCGCGGTGATCAGCATGTGCCATCCGCCACCCGCAGCATCACGGACGACCCACGGGTCGCGCCAGGCCTGCTCATGCCATGACCCGTCAGCCAGGACTTCGTACCACTCATCGTCGGCTTCGAGGATCGCGCCGGGCAATGTCGCCCACTCGGCGAGGTCCGACGACGTGGCCGCGACGATCGACTCAACGTTGGTCACTCGATCGGCGGTGAGGAATCGTGACCCGGTGTAGAACATCCGCCACTGCCGATCGTCGCGGACCACGCTGCCGGTCCACGACGCGGTCGCGTCGGCCGAACCCGCCTGACCCGGGCCGATGACCCGCCCGTGGTCGACCCAGTTCGTCAGGTCGAGAGATGTGGCGTGCCCGATCACCGCATTGCGGTGACGCAGCCCGGGATCACCGAGCGACATCGGGGCGTGCAGGTAGAACAGGTGGAACGTGTCGCCGTCGTCGGCGATCCAGAAATCCCAGACCCAGTGGTCGGCAAGCGAAAATGTCACAGCGGCTCCTTGCCGGCTCGATGTCGTGAATCGTCGGACGAGGGGCGCCTCGTTCCGTGCGGGCTCACCCCTTGACGGCTCCTTGCAGCAGCGCCTTGACGAACTGTCTCTGGAAGATGACGTAGACGATGATGGTCGGCAGCATCACGATCAGCGCCGCCGCGAACAGCAACGGCAAGGTGTCGATGTACTGGCCCTGGAACGCACCGAGCGCCCCCGCCATCGTTCGCTTGTCCGGATCGTCGACGAGCACCAACGGCAGCAGGAACTGGTTCCACGTCCAGAGGAACAGCAGGATTCCCAGAGCCGAGAGGGCGGGCCGAGCGAGCGGGATCTGAATCCGGCGGAACTCCTGAAGAATTCCCGCTCCGTCGACGCGAGCCGCCTCGGAGAGCTCTCGCGGGACTCCGATGAAGTGGGCCCGCATCCAGAACACGCCGAACGGCATGTAGAGGCCGATGAGCGGCAGGATGATCGCCCATTGGGTGTTCAGAACGCCGTAGGAGGTGATCTGGTAGTAGAGCGGAATGACGATCGCCTCGAACGGGATCGTCAGTCCGAGCACCATCGCGACCAGCACGACCTGTCCGCCCTTGACCCGGAGGTTGCCCAAGGCGTACCCGGCGAGAGTGGCGAAGAGGAGGCTGACCGGAACGACGACCACGACGATGAGCAGGCTCGACCCCAGCAGCACCCACACGTGACCCACCGTGAACGCGGTGACGAAGTTCTCCCAGTGAGGATCGCTCGGCCAGGCGAAGCCGGTCGGAATACGGTCGGCGGGCTGGAGCGCTGCCGACAGCATGCTGAGCAGCGGAAGCACCGTCAGGATCAGGATGACGATCAGAACGACTCTTCCGACAACGACCTCGGTACGGCTGGTGATCATCAGTCCTTCTCCCGGGAGATCCGTTGCACCGGCAGGACGACCGCCAGAACCAGGATCAGCAGAACCACGCCGAGGGCCGAGGCCAGGCCGACCTGACCCTGCACGAAGGCGAGCCGGAAGATCGAGATCCCCGGCACCAGGGTCGTGGTGCCCGGGCCGCCCTTGGTCGTCGTGTAGATGATGTCGAAGCTGCTCAGGGCTGAGATGACGGTGATGGTGACGAGCACCGTGATCTCTTGCCGCACCCCGGGCAGCGTGACGGAGCTGAACAGGCGCAGCCACCCGGCCCCATCGATCCGCGCCGCCTCGTAGAGCGCGGGATCGATCTTGCCCATCCCGGTGAGCAGGAGCACCGTGCAGAGACCGGTGAGCACCCATGAGCCGATCAGGCCCACGGCCGGAAGGGCGGTGCCGAAGTCGGCGAGCCACGACCTGGACAGAAAGCCGAGGCCGACGGCGTTCAGGATCTGGTTGATCGTTCCGGTCTGCGCGTACATCCACGACCAGGCGATGCCTGCCGCGACGAGGGGGACGATCTGCGGAAGGAAGAGCACGGTGCGAGCCGTCGTGGCGAAGGGACCGGGACGCATGTCGCGAATGAGCGTGGCGAGCACCAGGCCGCTGACGATAGGGATGACGGTGAAGAAGATAATCAGGATCAGCGCGTTGAAGATCGGAGCCAGCAGTGTCGGGTCCGTGAAGATCTGCACGTAGTTGTTGAAGCCGACCCAGGTGGATGCCCCGATCCCGTTCCATTTGTAGAACGAGTACTGCACCGCGGTCAGCAGCGGGTACAGGACGAAGAGCAGATAGGCCGCGACCGCTGGCAGCAGGAACAGCCATCCGGCGAGAAGGGCCCGCCGTGCGCCCCGGGACATCCGAGGCGCACGGCGGGTGGTGGTGGTGGTCACTAGCCGGCGAGGTCCTTCACGTAGAAGGCCTGGATGGCCTTCGTGAAGTCGGCGGGCGCCATCTTGTCGGTGAGCAGCAGCTGCTCATCGGGCTGGAGCGCGCCCTGGTAGATGCCCGAGGTGGTGTTGGCGATGAAGTCAGTGAACCCGTCATCCTTGCCCACCGTTGCCGAGAGCTCGAGCGCCTTCTCGATCAGACTGCCCTTCTCGACCGACGGCAGCTTCTGGGCCGGGTCGCCGCCCGGGGACGCACCGGTCACGTCGACGACGATCTGGCGAGCCTTGTCGTTGGTCGCGATCCAGTTCAGGAAGAACGCCGTGGTGTCGTGGTTCTTCGACTTCGAGGGAACCGCGAAGGTGTTTCCGGTTCCCATCGCGACGAACTTGCCGCCGGCCTTCTCCGGCGGGGCCAGGAAGAACTGCGCGCCGCCCTTGCCGAGCGCCTTGTCGATGTTGGCGGCATCCCAGTTGCCGTCCCACATGAACAACCCCTGACCGGCGGAGAAGTTGGCGACCATCGTCGTGTAGTTGATGGCGTTCACGTCCGGGGGAAGATAGCCCTTCTTGGCCCAGTCCTGGAACACCGTCGCGCCCTTCACTGCGGCCGCGGTGTCGAAGGTCGCGCCCGGCTTGTTGAACATCCAGTCGATCAGAGCCTGCTTGTCTCCGTACTGGTTGATCAGGGCCTGAAGCACGAAGGTGCCGACGCCGTCCTGCATGCCGGTCTGCACGGGCAGGACACCCGCGTCCTTCGCCTTCTGCATGTCGGCCTCGAGCTCGTCGATCGTCGTCGGGGTCGAAGTGATCCCCACCTTGTCCGCGAGCTTCTGGTTCATGTAGATGCCGGTGACGCTGTAGCCGATGCCGAACTGCCACAGCGAGCCTTCACCGCGGACCCCGGCTGTTGTCATCCGTGCCGTTGCCAGCTGACCGGCCGAGAACTTGTCCCAGCCGTAGGCCTTGAAGTACGGGTCGAGGTTGGTGAGCAGGCCGTCCTTGACGTTCGACCCGAGGGTGGCGAGTCGGATCAGGTCGGGAGCATCGGCACTCGCCATCAGGCGCGGCGCGTTAGCGAGAAGATTCTGGAAGCTGTCGCGCACGATCTTGAACTTGACGTTCGGGTGCTGCTTGGTGAACTCCGCGGCGAGCTTGGACGTCACCGGGAAGCCGGTCTCGTCCTGGATCTTGAGAGTGACCTTCTGGGTGGTCAGAGTCGTGCTGACGCTGCCCGACTGGTTCGTTGACGAGCCGGCGCTGCCCGGCGCACAGGCGGCGAGCGTGGTCAGCGCGACCGCCGCGATTGCCGCGACGGCAACCAAGCGGGGAACACGGAGAACTGGCCTCATCTGATGACTCCTTTGTCGAATGGTGCAGGGTGCGTGGGAGAATTGCCCCCGATTTTGGTGATTCGGGGTTGCTAAAAGCATTTAGCACTACGCATCCTGCGTCTTCTTTTCGTCGCTGTCAAGTCCTCGGGTGGCGCCGATGGATCTCCGGACCCCGATAACCTGCACCTGAGGAGGCATCAACGAGATGGTCAGAGCCAAGCGGGTGACCCTGGCCGATGTCGCTCGGCTGGCGGGGGTGTCGCCCACTGCTGCTTCGATGATCTTGAACGGAAAGCCCGACACCCGCCTTTCAGCCGATGCCCACTCCCGCGTCAATGCTGCGGCGATCGAACTCGGCTATCGCCCGAATGTCGGAGCACGAGCTCTCAGAACCGACAAGTCGTTCACCATCGGATTCATCTCGGATGTCGTCGCTACCACCCGTTTTGCGAGCGGCCTCATCCGGGGCGCGATCGATGAGGCCGAGAAGGCCGGCCATGTCGTGCTCGTGCTGGAAACCGGAGGAGAGCCGGCGCGTGAGACCGAGGCCATCGAGGCGGTTCTCGACCGTCAGGTCGACGGGGTGATTCTGGCCACCATGCGCGCCCGCGAGCTGTTCGTGCCCGACCTGCCGCGATCCACCTCCGTGGTGATGCTCAACGCCACCAACGAGCACTATCCGATCGCCGTCCTGCCGGACGAGGAGAGCGGTGGGCGGGCGGCCGTCGATCAGCTGGCGATGGCCGGGCATACCGAGGGGATCGCTCTCATCGGCCAGAACGACGAGGTCGAGCGCGACCTGTTCCGCTCGGAGACGGTGGCACGGCGGGTCCGAGGCATCCGCGCTCGCATGCGCGAGCTCGGCCTCGCCTTCGTGGCGGAGGAGTCGACGTGGGAGTGGGAACCCGACAACGGATATGAGGTGACATCCCGTCTGCTCGATCAACGCAACGACATCGCGGCTCTGCTCTGCATGAACGACCGCCTCGCCTTCGGCGCCTATCAGGCGCTCGCCGAGCACGGCCTGCGCGCCGGAACTGATGTGTCGGTCGTCTCGTTCGACAACGACGAACTCGCCGCCTACCTCAGGCCAGGTCTCACGACGATCGCTCTGCCTCACGAAGAGATGGGACGTGAAGCGGTGCGGCTGCTCCTGGCCCAGGATCCGGAGCCGCGTGAGCATCTGATCGCGATGCCGGTGATCCCACGACAGTCGCTTCGACCCGCCTGAGTCGGCCTGCTAACCTGCGCTCGTGCCGCTGGATCTCGCGCAATGGACCGACTTCTTCATCCTGGTCGGCACCGGCTCCGCCACCCTGGCCGGGCTGGTGTTCGTCGCGCTGACCATCAACCTGCGCGGCGTCGCGCGCGATGCGACCCACCGCTATCGGGCCATCAACATGCTGACCGGTTTCGCCTCGATCTTCCTGCTGAGCGCCCTGGTTCTGATGGGGCACCAGTCGCCGGCGGCCGTGGGCATCGAGTGGTTGGTGGTCTCCGTGCTGGCTCTCGCGATCAACACCTACGGCTACGTGCAGGCGTTCCGGTTGCGGAGCAGCCTGTACGCGCTGAGCGTGGTCCGGATCGTCGGCGGCAGCCTCTGCTACCTCGGTCAGATCGTGGGGTCAGCGCTGCTGGTGGCGGGCATCCCAGCCGGCATCTCCGTCGCCGCGATCTCGACGATCGCCACCTTCGTCTACCTCATCTCGGGATCGTGGCTGCTGATCCTCGGGACCATCCAGACGGCAGACACCACGCCCTAGTCGGCGTCGCGAACGGGGAGCGCCCGGGCGAGCACCGGAACGGCGACACCGACCACGACCAGGTGCATGAGCCCGAGCGCGACGGCGCCCGTCAGCGTCGTGCCCGGGATGAACTGCCACACCGCCAACGCGGCCGGCGCCAGGAGCGAGAGCAGCGTCCCGACCGGGACGAGGACGCGCAGCAGCGCGACCGGTCGCGAGGAACGCGCGCGGATGATCGCCCATCCGACGGTCGCCGCCGCGAATCCGATGAGGACGAACGGCAGGTAGATCAGCGGCTGGAGGGCGGGCAGGCCGTCCGCCCCGACGGCGCGCGCGACGAGCGCGATGACCGTGGTTGCGGCGGCGGCGGTGAGCGCTCCGGCGGTGAGCAGGAGGCCGGCCCGCCGGGTCGAGGATGCCGCGGCCGGGCGACCGGTCGAGGTGGTGGTGACGGTGGTGACCATGGCGATGCTCCGTTCGGAAGACGGCCGACGAGGGTGCCGGCCTGTTGATGGGACGCTACGGACAGCCCCGTCGGTCTACCTACTCCCGCTCGCGTAACTTCTCGTCGCCGCACGGAGTACGCGGGCTCACCGCCGGATCACCGCCGACTCATCGGCACGATCGTTGAGTCGAAGTCGATGTGATGCCCCTGGAGCCACGCCATGCCGAGGCCGCCGTCCTTCGCCCCGGCCCGGAAGATGCGGGGCAGGATGAGGTCGCGGATCACCCGCATGACCGGCCCGGCCGCCTTGTCGGCCGATGCCTTGTGACCGTTCTTCACGATGCGCTCCACTCGCTCCCGGCGCAGCGATTCGAAGGTCGCGAACGCCGAGCCGGTGTCGGGGCAGTCGCGCAGGCACTGGGCGAGGATGACGGCATCCTCGAGCGACATCGACGCTCCCTGCCCGGCCGCCGGCGAGGTGGCGTGCGCGGCATCCCCGATCACGATCATCCGCGATCCGTCGTGCCAGTGCTTCACGACGGGCATGTCGTAGGTCGTCCAGCCCGTGATGGGGCCGGGCGCCGCGTCGATGATCTCGGGCGCCGGGCCGGCATCCCCGTCCATCAGGGAGTGCAGCCAGCCGCGCCACTCGGCGTCGGTCATGCGCGCGAGAACGCCGGGGGCAGGCTGCTTCTTCATCGGGGGATTCGCGAACCAGATGGTCCCACCGTCGGGGGCATTCATCCAGGCGAAGAAGCAGCGCGTGCCGAACTGCATCCGGAACTCCTCGGGTGGCGCGTCGACCGCGAGGCCCGGGATGTATCCCCCGGTGTTGAGCACCGGCACGTACCGCGGGGCCGGCGCCGAGGGGTCGATCAGGCGGCGCGTCAGGGAGTGGATGCCGTCGCATCCGATCAGGATGTCGCCGGTCGCCTCGCTGCCGTCCTCGAACCGGGCGATCACCCCGGCTCCGGTTGCGCGCGCATCCACCATCCGCGTGCCGTGATGAACGGGAACGCCGTGATCCCGTGCCATGTCGGCCAGCGCCACGAACAGCTCGGCACGCGGCATCATGCGCGAGGTGAGCCCATCCGGGCGGCGGAACGCCATCGGCAGCCTGCCGAGCAGTCGCCCCTTCCCGTTGATGAAGCTCATGGAGTCGACGGGGTAGCCGATCGACTCGATCCGCTCGCCTTCGCCGATCGCCCGCAGGGCATCCAGCCCGTTGGCCTGGAAGTTCAACCAGGAGCCGCGCTGATCGGCATCGGCCGGCAACTGCTCGAAGACCTCGGCCTCCATCCCGATCTTGCGCAGGGCGACCGCAAGCGTGGGTCCGGCGATTCCCCCGCCGATGATCAATGCCTTCATGAACTGCCTCTCGTGTATTGTTTGACTGTCAAACAAGTATGGACACGAGGTATCTTGAATGTCAAATGATTTGACGATCAAATCGCAGGCGGTCGGGCGCGCGCTCCAGCGCTACCAGTCGGTCGTCGACGACTTCGATCGCGAGATGGCACGGATCCTCGGCGTGAACGGCACCGACGTCCGCTGCCTCGAACTGCTGATCACCGGCTCAGGCGACGAGGTCACTCCTCGCGACATCGCCGCTCACCTGAACCTGACCGCGGGGAGCGTCACCACCATGCTCGATCGACTCGAGCGCGTCGGCTACGTCACGCGCTCCCGCCACGCCGGCGACCGCCGCAAAGTGCTCGTCGAGGCGACCCCGCGCGTCACGGAGCTCGCCTGGTCGATGATGAGCCCGATGCTCGACGACGCGAATAGCGAGGTCATCGCACATTTCACCGCCGAGCAACTCGACACGATCGAGCAGTTCGTCACCCGCGCGACCGAGGTGCAGCGGCGGCACGTCGAGCGGCTGCGCGAGCGGCCCGCAGTGAACTGACCGGCGTCAGCTGACCGGCGTCACCTTCGAGGCGGTCTTCGGGTTGTGCGCGTTGTCGGCGAGGTCGAGTCCGGCGTTGGTGCTCGCCCGCGCCATCATCTCGTCCGCCTGCTTGGCGTCGAGTTCCGGCCGCTTGTTGCCCTGGTATTCGAAGACCAGCTCCAGGTAGGGGTGGATCCAGATCGAACGCCGCCCGCTCCCCTGCGAGGGGGACTCCGTCCAACTCAGAACGAAGCCCTCGTTGCGTCGCACCTTGCTGATCACGACGGCCTGCAGATGCGCGAGCAGGCGATCCTCCACCTCGATATGCATGCCGCGCGCGCCGTAGATCAAACGTCCCATGGTGGATTTCTACCCGATCGCGGGCCGCACAGGAAACAACCACCTGCGCGAGAGTGCAAGCCCACGCGTTTCGCGCGCGCCCATCCCTATGCTCTGGGCATGTCGATCACCCTGTACATCGCCGGCGGATCGTTCGACCTCGCGGACCGCTACTCCACGGATGAGGTGCTCACCAGCCTCGACTCCGACCACCAGGGGCGCCTGTGCTTCGACCTGATCGGAGGCGACCAGATCCTAATGCACGTTCCGGTGGGATGCGACTGGCTGGTGCGTTCCCCCTCCGGGGACTAGTTGCTGCTGCGGCTCAGTGCCCGCTGCTCGAGGTGGGATCCCAGATCTTCCAGAGCGCGTCGGCGAGTGGCCAGCGCGGCGAGGTGTGGCCGTTGCACATGACGACGATGGTCGTCTCGCGATCGTGGGAGACGGCGAACGACGTGACATAGCCGCCGATCCGGCCGGCGTGATTGAGGCCGCCTTTCGCCTGGATGTAGATGCCCGCCCCGTACTTCTGGTTGTCGCCCTCGCCGTCGTCGACGGCTCCGACCGCGAAGTCGGGGTCGATGATGGTGCCGGCGCGATATTGATCGCCCCACCTGGCCAACTCGGACGGCGTGGTGATGATGCCGCTGTACCCGTATGCGGTCCATGCGGGCTGCTGGAGTTGCAGGTTGTCGTCGTACGACAGCGCCACGTCGGGAGCGATGATCGCGGGCGCGACGACCATCTTCAAGCCGAGCGGCGTGAAGATGTGATCGGCCAGGAAGTGCGGCAGCGGCGTGCCGCTGACCCGCCCGACCACCTCCGCGAGCAGCACGTAGTTGGAGTTCGAGTACTCGAATCCGGCGCCCGGCGAGAGCTTCTTCTCACGACGGATGGCGTCCACCGTCGTCTGCTGGTCGGCGGGCTGGCTGAACCCGATGCCCTCCTGGGCGAGCACGACCCAGTAGTCGGGGATGTGGCTGGTGTGGTGCATCAGCTGCTCGAGGGTGATCGTCGTGCCCCACGCGGGCAGCCCGTCGACGTACTTCGCGATCGGATCGCTGAGCTTCAGCTTGCCCTGGCGCTGGAGCATCAGGATCGCGGTGGCGGTGAACTGCTTCGAGAGCGACGCCATGTCGAAGCGGGTGCTCGTGGTGTCCGGAGTCTTCGTGGCGAGGTCGGCGAGACCGGCGGCTCCCGCCCAGACGACGCGACCGAGCCGCGCGACCGCTGCGGAGCATCCGGGCTGGGCGGCGTTCACCAGGGTGGAGATCGCGTGATCGCTCTTCGCCGTCTTGGCGGCGAGCGCGGTATCGCGCGCGACGGGACGGTGGGCGGCCTCACGCGTCGGGATCGGCGCGAGCGCGACCGCGATGACGACTCCGAGCACGATCACCGCCGCGACGGCAGCCACCACCCAGCCGACCACCCGCCGCGACCATCTCATCGCCCCCACGGTAGCGGGCCGAGCGTCGGACGCGGCTCGTACCCTCACTCCATGCCAGAGGGTGTCGAGGCGTGGTGGGCGCGCCGGCAGTTCACGCACGACACCGACGTGCCCTTTCCGGTCGGCACCTACCGCGAGGCGTGGGCGCCGTATCCCGCGCTGATCCGGCAGTACCACCCGGAGTTCAACGCGGGCATCACCCTCACGCAGATCCCGCCGGCGGCCGAGGTGCTGCTGCTCTGGCAGTGCGAGGTCGGGCACTTCTTCGCGGCGACGCCGGGCGAGCAGCGCGCGCGTCCGGGCCGCGAGCGGCGGCGGTCGGCGTGGTGCCCGGAGTGCTCGGTGCAGGCGAAACCGTCGCGGATCCGGCCGGCGCGCGTGCTGCCGCCGCGGGTGCAGCCGGGCGATCCGCGGCGGCCCACGGCATCCCGGGCGAAACCGCTGTGCGCGAAGACGCCGCAGCTGCCGGTCGGCGAGGCGTTCGCCAGCGAGTGCGCGCCGGCCACGGCATCCGCCGTCGAGGCCCAGCTGCGACAGGACCTCGCCGCGCGCCTCGAGTTCACCCCCGGCGTCAACGCGGTGCGGGTCGCGCGACCGTTCTTCGAGCACCTCGAGGTGTGGCCCGACATCGTGATTCCCGAGCTGCGGATCGCGGTCGAATACGACAGCACCGGCCGGCACGGCCTCGAGCACGTGGGCCCGCGACAGGATGCCGATCTGCGCAAAGACCGTACGCTGCGGTCGGCGAGGTGGGAGGTCGTGCGCATCCGCACCGGACGGCTCGAGAAGCTCGGCCCGTGGGACCTGCAGGTCTCGGGCACCGGCAAGAAGACGCTGGCGGCGCTGCTCGATGCGTTCCGCGCGATCCGGGGCGAGTTGATCGTGGAGGCCTACCGGCGCTGAGCGCCCGCGAGTGCCGCCGCCTCGCTGATCCACCGCGCGTACAGATCCCATGGGTCCCGCCCGCCCGCCAACGCGTCGGCCTGCTCGGCGATGGCCGGCGTCAACCGGAACCACTCCGACGCGCTGAACCGATCGGCCGCGAACTGGGCATGCCGGCGCTGCTCGAGGCGGCGATCCCCGCGCTCGAAGGCCAGCACCTCGTCGTGCCAGATCGCCGCGAATCGCTGGCGGGGGTTGGCGGTGGTCCCGATCTTCACGCGATCGCCGTAGCGCAGGTAGTAGACGACGTCGACGCGCGGGGGCGGCACGTCGTCATCCGGAACCTCGCCGTACCGCCACTCGCACACCGCGCAGACCCACCCCGACGGGTAGTGAACCCCGAGCCGCGAACCGCAGGCCAGGCACGGCGAGGGCAGGAGGTCGGTGACGCCGTGGGTGTGTGAGCTCCAGTCGGCGGCGACCGCGAGGTGGAGGTCGCACAGCGGCAGGGGTGCGTCGTCCGCCTGGGTTGCGAGGCATCCGGGGATGGAGCAGGTGTCGGTCACTGGTGCTCCTCGAGCAACGGGGTAGACCAGCCCGGATCGCGCCCGAGCTGCGCAGCCCGGCCGACCGACGCCGCGCCGAACTTGTCGTGCAGGGCGTCGAGCACGGTATCCAATCGCGCGCTGTCGTCCCACTCGATCGGCAGCTCGGGCTGGAGGTCGTCGACCCGCCCCAGTTGCGACAGCGAGAGGCCGATGAGTGTGATCCCGCGCTCGGCGATCTCGTTCTGACTGGCCGCGAGCAGCGCCCGGGCCACGGTGAGCAGGACGCTGGTGCGGTCGGTCGGGCGACCGGTGGTGTGCGAGCGGGTGGCGCGCGTGAAGTCGCCGAAGCGCAGTCGCAGCACCACGGTTCGGCAGACCCGGTCGCCGTCGCGCAGCCGCCGGCCCAGCCGGTCGACGATCTGGGTCAGGATGAGGTCGAGCTCGTTAGGCGTGCGCGGCCCGCGTCCGAGGGCGCGCTGCGATCCGATCGAACTGCGCCTCCGCGTCGGCTCGACCGGACGCGGATCGCGCAGCCGCGCCAGCGCGTGCAGGTGCGCCCCGGCGGCGCGGCCCAGCATCCGTTCGGCGGTGGCTGCTTCGAGCTCGGCCAGTTCACCGACGGTCCGGATGCCGTAGCGATGCAGCTTCTCGGCCGTCACCGCCCCGACGCCCCACAGCCGTTCGACCGGCAGCGGCAGCAGGAACTCCTGCTCGCGATCGGGCTCGACCACCAGCAGCCCGTCGGGCTTGCTAACCGCGCTGGCCACCTTGGCGAGGAACTTAGTGCGCGCCACCCCGACCGAGATCGAGAGCCCGACCTCGACTTTGACGCGTTGCCGCAGTCGCACGGCGACCTCCTCGGGCGTGCCGACGAGGTGCCGCAGGCCGCCTACTTCGAGGAACGCCTCGTCGATCGAGAGCCCCTCCACCAGGGGAGTCGTGTCGCGGAAGATCGCGAACACGTCCTTGCTGGCCGCCGAGTACGCCTCCATCCGCGGCGGAACGAAGATCGCCTCGGGGCAGAGCTCGCGCGCCTGCCGACCGCCCATGGCGGTGCGGATGCCGCGGGCTTTCGCCTCGTAACTCGCGGCGAGCACGACCCCGCCGCCCACGATCACGGGTCGGCCGCGGAGCTCGGGGGCATCGCGCTGCTCGACCGAGGCGTAGAACGCGTCGAGGTCGGCGTGGAGAACGGTGGCTTCGCCGCGCATGAGGTGCCTCCCGCCCAATAGATGTGGGCGGAGTGTCGCACACGCGGGTGACAAGGGGAGTCGACTCACATCTGCGGGCCGTGACGGCCCTGGGTGGTAGACCTGGACCGTGCCGACCCTGGATGACGTGAGTCGCATCGCCGCGCAATTGCCGGGCACCGAGGAGAAGACCTCGGGCGGCGGGCTCAGCTGGTTCGTGCGCCGCAAGCCGTATGCCTGGGAGTCGGTGCCGTGGCCGAGCGAACCGGAGCACGTTCGGGCCATCGTCGGGTCCGAGTCGTGCCTGGGAGTGACCCTGCCCGGCGAGGAGGACAAGCTCGCCCTGATGCAGACCTGGCCCGATGCCTTCCTCGACGCGCAGACTCCGTGGGGCGGCCCGAAGATCATTGTCCGCCTGGGCGCGGTCGATCCGGACCATCTGGGCGAGCTCGTCACCGAGTCGTGGCGCATGCAGGCGCCGAAGTACCTGCAGCGGGAACTCGACCAGCGGACGTGGTAGCTGAGGCGGGATTCGAACCCGCGACCTCACGATTATGAGTCGTGCGCCCAAAACGCCGGGACGCACATCACCGTCAGTCGGGTGCCGTGACCATGCTTTCGTTGAGGAGATGGGTGCGGTTCGATGACGTGAGCATCGCGTCGGTGAGCTCGGGATGTGGCCAGAATGTGTCCACGGTGGATCTGGGTTTTCGTACGTCGGCTCGGTTCAGGCGAGATCGGCAGCCTTGCGCGCCAACGCCACAAAGCGATGGCGCGCGTCATCCAGCGCGTCCTCCGCCAGCATGGCCGCCGCTGCCAATTCCTTGTCAGCGGGAGCCTTGCGCGTCGCCTCGATCGCCGCACCCCAGTGCTTAATCACAGCGTCGTACTCGCCTGCAGCAAGGCCAACGCTGTCCGGCCCGATGAACACGATCGCCGCCGTGCGGTCTGCGATCTCTCTGCGCGAGAAGTCGCTGCCCTTAGTCCCCGTTGCAATCGCGGTCTCGGTCACGAGCTCGAGCTTGTAGAAGTCGAGGTACGCCTCGGCGCGGCGCTCGCGGCGCCACCGTGCGTGAATACGTCGACTCTCGACCGCTCCGCCGATAAGTGCCACGACGCCGCCTCCGACTGCGCCGGTAAGCAGCGCCGCGGCGACCGTCCAAACCCAAGCGGGGAGCATGGACCGACAGTAGCGGTGTGATCAGACCTTCGCGGGACGCCTCGGACGCAGGTGTCTGCGACCTGCAGCGGTATCTCGACTCCGTCGCCGGCGTACTCGCGACGGTCTGACTAGCGACGGCCGGGAATGCCACCACTAATCGAAATAGCAGTTAGGCGACCCGCGCCGCGACGCGGTCGAGCCTCAGACACACTTCGACGTTGCGCACGCTATCTGAAGAATCAGTCAATAAAGCGGCTCCTTGGGCCCAGTACTAGTCCTGCACGAAGAGCTCCTTGGCCTCGTCGAAGTCTTCGGCGAATCGCGAAGAGCGGTCCGTTAGATTCAAGGCACCTTTCGATTCCCTATCCGTCCAGTAGCTACCCGCGAGTCGCTTGACAGGGCTGCCCACCGCTGTCAGCACCCCTGACCCGTGGTGGATAGCGCTTCGGCCGCGCAGGTCAACCCGCGGCTCGTTCGTGTATACGTAGTGGACCAACCAAGCATCTCCCTCCTTGACGACGCGCGCGATCGAGGATCTCGACGAGGACTCGTCTGAGAGAAGCGAGAGAGTCGCTTGCGAGCTCGTTTGTCTAATCACCACGTAAACCGTTTTGGGGTCAACAGTTGCGCCGGTACTTGGATCAACCCACAGACTTTCGAGCAAGGTAGACCAAGTACCGCTCACGTCGCGCGGAACGCCCGGAATGAGTTGGGAAAGAGGCAGCTTCCACAGCCAGCGGTCCCAGATCAAGTAGGCGATCGACGAGATGAACACCGCGATCGAGAAGTAGCGAACGAACGCCGTGTCCGGTGACCCGCTGGTGATCCACGATCCGACGACGAAGACGATCGACACCACGATCGCAATGGCGCGGACGAGGATACCGTTGCTCATTCGTCGAACTCCATATAGTCCCAGGCGGCTCGGGCGAACCGATGCACGCCGGCGCGGTCCCACTTCTGATCGCGGTGGAAGAGGAACTTGATGCCGTTGGCCTCTAGCCAACGGTCGTCGGGATCGGTCGGCTCTGTGCCGAGCGTGTAGTTGTAGATCTCAGCAAGGCAGCCTCTGAGCACCTCTCGCCACGACGATCTGGCGAAGAAGCTTTCGTCGCAATTGAAGATCAAGCATTCCAGCAGGTAGGAGGCTTGGTCGTCAGCCACACCAGCATCGACGAGCACGTTTTCCAATCGTTTAAGAATGCGAACGGTCTTCTTGTAGCCGCCGTTCGTGCGGGTGTTCTTCTCTCGACCGAGCTGAAGCTGGTGCTTGGGGTAGTTGACTATTGAGCCGCCATCTACCTTGAACAGCTGCGTCCCCACCCGATGTGACCCATCTTCGAAGTACTCGCGGAAGGTGAAGCACGGGACCACATCCGCGTCGACGCGCGAGGCGCTCGACGTAACTTGGAATGCAGTCGTCCCCTCAGTGACTTCACCAGGAAACTTCGCCTTGAGCGCCTTTGCTAGTTCCTGGCGTAGCTTTTCAGGCTTCCAGATTCCGTCGTACGGCTCGATCGGAGGATGTCCTCCTTTGTCGGGGTCAAAGTCCTTCCAGAAGAAGGCGTCTTCGCATTCGACGACGATGTCGACGTCGCTGTCGGACCTGACGTTGGTGTTGTTTGCATACGAACCTTTTGCATAGATAGAGAAGCTGTAGCCATCGAACGCGTCATGCGCGTTGATGGCATCCCTGATCATTCGCTCGGTTCGCTCTTGTTTGTCTTGCTCCGTGGAGCTGGAGGGGCCCGTCCACCCCGCGAGCTGCTGGTCGGTAAGCATGCTGGTCTCCTGATCCACTCAAGACCTGAAGCCTGATCGGCCCCAGTCGGGTTCCCGATTGGTTGAGCAAATCTTGGCATCAACCTCTGTCGCGGCGCCGGTCAATTCCAGGCGCCAAATCGGACCGTTACGCAAGCGCCGACGCCTCGGCGCAGCAGACTCACCGGCGACGATGACGCGATCGCCGACGGCATCGATTAGATCGAGCGCGCTTAGCACGATGACGCAGGTACGCGGGCGGAATGTGGCTACGACTTTCGATCCCTATACCGACCAGCGGACTTCGGTGCGCTGGAATGTGGGCAGGCGATCGTAAGGTCCTCCCATGAGCGGAGGACCCGACGCAGACGACCTCGACGACGATACGAGACGGGTCCACTTCTACGGGGTCAACGACCTGGCAACCGCTTGGTACGTCCCGCGTGCAGTCGAAATCGCAAATGCTTTCGACCCAACGTTCGAGCTAACGGACATCGTGGACGTTCTCGAGCTCCACAACGTGCAGCAATATCTCGCCCTTGGACTACTTCCCATCTCCTTCTCGGATGCCGAGCGAGATCGGCTCAGCGCCGTCGCCAAACCGATGCGTAGCGCCATTGCGCGATTCTTCGCATCGATCGACCGCAATAACTTCGCCTCGACAGTGGCCGGCGTCGGATACGAGTACCACGGTGATCTGCTCGAAATGCTCGCGCGCGCCAGAGTATTCGAACGGTGCGACGCCGAAATCGCGTTTCCGGCACTCAAGCTGATCGGGGTTCACCTCGGCACCATGCTCGCCAATCCGAAGTTCGTGGAGACATACGACGCGGCCCTCAAAGTGGAACTGTTGGCTTCACCGGAGAGTGCCGAATACCTCGTCCGCAAGTACTTGGAGAAGGGCACCGGGAAAAAAGTTCACCTCCCTTCCAGTCTGACCCCCACTGATTCGCGCGATCTGATCGAGCGGTACATCGACAGCGAAGAAGCAAACCTGAACCATGTACGACTGATTGCAAAGGCACGGGATCGCCCGGAGATTGGGATCGACGCGAAACTCCGGCTCCACGCCAAGCGGCGGAGCGAAGTCCTCAACGCCAAGATCTTCGAAAACAACGAGGGGATCCGAACCGGCTTTGAATTGGCCATCGTCGACGATCAAGCCGAAGCTGTGTTGGCGACCGTGGACAAGTCAGACGGGATCGTCTGGCGCTCCACCTACGGCCGAGACTGGCTCGAGTCGAGCTTGGACAAGCCGAGCATTCTCAACAACTTTCAGCACCTCTTTGGGTTCACAGACCGCCATTCCATCCTGACCTTCCCGGCCTACCCTGCGGCGTTCGGCGTAATGGAGCGTGTTATCGGGCTGACGGGGAACGACGAATACAAAACCGGGAGCGTGTTCAACGCCGTCAACACGACGTCCTTCCTCCAGACCGCGATGTACCGCAATTTTCTCAAGGGCCACAACATCGATCTAGAAGAGGTCCTCGCGTGGTTCTGCGCCAGCTACCTCGCCGACGAATTCGAACTCGCCAACTTCTCGTTCAACCCTTCACCGGGTGACGCGTCCTATCTCCTTCGGGTCAGGCATCTCTTCGCCGAGATGGAAAGTCTGGCAACGCAGTTTGCTCTGTTCGTCGAAAACGGCGAGCTGGATCGAGAACTCCTATCCCTAGGGACCGACCAGATTCGCTACAAGAGCATCCCCAGCATGCTCGACGGCAAGTACGTCTACTCCGCGGGAACAACTGAGATCGAGGGCGTCCTGCAGCTTCTGTTCTCCGACCAGTCGCCGCTCACCTACATCGACGAAAACCTTAAGGGCAGTAGCGCGACGCGGCTACTCCTGAAGAAGCGACCCGCCTACAACGACTTCCACGAGCATCAGAAGTCCGCGCTCGATCACCTCACCAAGCTCGGCATCCTGGACAACTCGGGCGGACAACTGAGGTTCGTAAGCGCGGAACAACTGATGATCCTCAAGGCACTGTTCGACACCCAAGCCACGAGCTACTACCACCTGACGGACGCGGGTCGGGCAGAAGTCGACGCGATGGTCGGTAAGGGATGGGTAGTCCGCGAGTCTTCCCTCCTAACTCGGGCGGAGGCGGACTACTTCAACTTCTTCCTCAACAGGGTCGACTTCAGCAACGGCCCGAACCTGCGCAACACCTACCTGCATGGAGTCCAGGCAGCTAGCGACACCGACGACGCCCACGCAGACCCGTACATCATCGCTTTGCGCATGAGCATCGCCCTAGTGATCAAGATCAACGACGACCTCTGCCTCTGGAACCTGGACACCTCCGATTCGAGCAGGGACTCGGACGCGTCTCATTCGCAATGAGAAGGTCACTTTGAGTCGGGTCGGAATCGGAGGCGGTAGGCGACGATGACCATCACAGCATCGCCGCCGACCGTGGACCGGTGCATTCGTCACCGGTCGCCTGCTCGTTCGACCGAACATGGGTGGGACAGCCAGTTTCTGTTCGGTCGAGACCTTGCTCAACAGGGTCGCCTCGCGCTCGCCGCTCGCGAAGGGATGACTCGATCCGCGCTTGGCGTGGTTGGTTTGGAAACTCATCATCGTGCGGGCGCTGGCGACGGCCGCCGGGCTAGAACCCATGATTCATTGCCCTGCAAGTCTCAACTGACCGCCGGAATCGAACCGCCAAGAACCCCGTGCCCCACAAAGAATGTGGCCACGATGTGGCCACGGCTCGAAAACTCGAAACGGTCCGACCAAGAAAATCCCTGATCAGACCTGAAGTAGCTGAGGCGGGATTCGAACCCGCGACCTCACGATTATGAGTCGTGCGCTCTCACCAACTGAGCTACTCAGCCGCAACTGCTCGTCACCAAGCGGCGAGAACCGCGACGACCAACAGGCGAGCCCCGAGTCAGGATTGAACTGACGACCCCTTCCTTACCATGGAAGTGCTCTACCACTGAGCTATCGGGGCGCTCCGCGAACTGGCCGCGGCACCGCAGAAGCCTAGCATCCAGGCTGGTTGCCGAAAGAACTCGGCCGAGGTCACGGCGCCCGCTCAGGCAACCCACTCCGGGAGCGAAACTCCCGGCAACTGCCACGCCGCGAACGTCGGCCCCGGGATGGCAACCTTGCCGCCCTCGAAGGCGACCGAGCCCTCGATCAGGGGCGCGTCATCCGGAAGCTCATCGCCCAGATCGATCGTCGTGATGCCGCGTGCGGCGACCACCAGCACGCACTCCGACGCGCTCTCGCGCACGAAGGCGACCGCGTCATCCGAGGCATGAAGCCACCGGATGCCGCCCCCATTCAGTGCCGGATGCGCCCGCTTCAGCGCGATGAGCCGGCGGTAGAGCGCGATGGTGTCCGCGTGCTCCCCGATGGACGACCACGGGATCGGGGTGCGGCTCTCCTCCCCGTCGGATGCCGTCAGCCCGAACTCGTCGCCCGCCCACACCACCGGGATGCCGGGCATCGTCACCGCGAGCCCGAACGCCACCGGCACCGCGCCCGGCAGCGCCGAGGTCAGGAATCGCGGGGTGTCGTGCGTATCGAGCGCATTCATGGTGTTGAGGCGCGTGCGCCACGGGAAGGCGGCGGCGAACTCGCGGTGGGCCTGCAAGAAGTCGACGCCGGTGTAGTCGCTGGTGCGTCCGAGGGTCATGCCGAGACCGCCCGCCGCCGGCGAGCCGGGCACCGATAGCCAGTTCCACAGCGGACGGGTGAAGTTGGCGTAGGTCATCGCGCCGTGCCAGGCGTCTCCAGGGAAGTCGGAGGCCGCGTCGTTGGTCGACTCGCCGATCAGGATGGTGTCGCGGTTGACCTCGCTCATCGTCTGCCGGATGGTGCGGCGCACCTGCTCGTTGAGGTCCTCGTCGCGCCAGCGGCCGGTCATGTTGGCGACATCCACCCGCCAGCCGTCGAGCGAGTATGGGGGCTGCAGCCACTTGGCGACCACCGAGTCCACGCCGTCGATGAACCGACGCTGCAGCTCGTCGGCGCGCCAGTTGAACTTGGGCAGGCTGGTGAATCCCATCCAGCTGACGTACTCGGTCTGGTCGCCGTTGAGCCACAGGTAGAACGCGCTCTCGGGCGAGCCCGGGTTGCGGTACGCCGCGCGGAACCACTCGTGCGTGTCGCCCGAGTGATTCGTGGTGAGGTCGCCGATGACCCGGATGCCGCGGGCGTGCGCCGCCGCCACCAGGTCGGCGAGCGCCGAGTCGCCGCCGAGCAGCGGATCCACCTGGTCGAACGAGGTCGCGTTGTAGCGGTGGTTCGACGCGGCCGGGAACACCGGCGTCAGGTACAGCAGGTTCACTCCCAGGTCGGACAGGTGATCCAGGTGGTCGATCACACCCTGCAGGTCGCCGCCGTAGAACTGCTCGCCGGTGCCCGGTCCGACGTGGATGACGGGGTCATCCCAAGCTGCCGGCATCGCCCAGTCGGGCGGCGGCCGGTGGTCGGCCTCTGCGGAGCGCGCGAACCGGTCGGGAAAGACCTGGTACATCACCGCCTCGGCACCCCAGGCCGGCGGCGGGTCGTAGGTCACCAGCCGGAAGTCGTCGATGTCGCGGGTCTCGGTGTGCGACAGGCCGGCCGAGGTGAGCCACCAGGTGGCGCCGTCGTCCGCCTCCATCAGGAAGCGGTAGCCGTGCACCGGGTTCTCGACCTGGATCACGGCCTCCCACCACACGACATCTGGCGTCTCGTGCACGACGACGGCGTCGCTGAAGGCCGGCTCGCGGTCGGGGTTGGAACGGGTCCTGACGATGCGCATCGTGCCGAACGCGCGCGGCACCCGCACCCGCACCCGCACCGTTTGGCCGAGCTCGGGCGTCTGGTCGGAGACGTACAGCGGCGAGCCGTCGTGGTGCGGAAGCTGGGCGAGATCGTGCTCCATGCCTGCGAGAGTAGCGGGCGGATGTTTCGGCCAGATGAGCGCCCCTAGGCTTGACGAATGCCCTCTGAATCCGGGTGGTGGCGCACCGCCGTCATCTACCAGATCTACCCGCGCTCCTTCGCCGACTCGAACGGCGACGGCATCGGCGACCTGCCCGGGATCACCGCGCGACTGGATGCCCTGGTCGAACTCGGCGTGGACGCGGTCTGGCTGTCGCCGTTCTTCACTTCGCCCCAGAAGGACGCCGGCTACGACGTGGCGGACTACACGGATGTCGACCCGCTGTTCGGCACGCTGGCCGACTTCGACGCGCTGCTGGCACGCGCGCACGCGCTGTCACTGAAGCTGATCATCGACCTGGTTCCGAATCACAGTTCGAGCGCGCATCCGTGGTTCCAGGCGGCGCTCGCAGCGGCCCCCGGGTCGCCGGAGCGGGCGCGCTACCTGTTCCGCGATGGGCTCGGTGCCGACGGCGATGTGCCGCCCAACAACTGGCAGTCGGTCTTCGGCGGCCCGGCCTGGACCCGCGTCAACGAGGCCGACGGAGACCCCGGGCAGTGGTATTTGCACCTGTTCGACACCAGCCAACCAGACTTCGACTGGACCAACGATGACGTCAAAGAGCTGTTCCGCGGCGTCCTGCGATTCTGGCTCGACCGCGGTGTCGACGGCTTCCGGGTGGATGTCGCGCACGGCCTGGCGAAGAAGGAGGGCCTGCCCGATTGGACGCCCGATCCCTCCCTCGGAATGAGCGACCACCAGGAGGCGGCGCCGTACTGGGCGCAGCCCGGCGTGCATCCGATCTACCGCGACTGGCACGAGGTGCTGGCCGAGTACGGGCCCGACCGCATCCTGACCGGTGAGGCCTGGGTCGAGCCGCTGTCGAAGCTCGCCGATTGGGTGCGGCCCGACGAGATGCAGCAGACCTTCAACTTCACCTTCCTCGAGACCCCGTGGGATGGCCCGCGGCTCAAGAAGGTGGTCGACGACTCGCTCGCCGCGTTCGGAGGCGTGGGCGCGCCCAGCACCTGGGTGCTCTCGAACCACGACGTGATCCGTCACGCGACCCGGCTGGCGCTGACGCCCCCGCCGCCGCAGGGCGAGGGTCTCGGCCCCAACACCAAGCTCTACCCGGATGACGTTGTCGGCCTCCGCCGCGCCCGCGCCGCCACCGCGTTCATGCTCGCCCTGCCCGGCTCGGCTTACCTGTACCAGGGCGAGGAGCTCGGCCTGCCCGAGGTCATCGACCTGCCCGACAGCGCCCGGCAAGACCCGACTTTCTTCCGCACCGGTGGCGCGAACTACGGGCGCGACGGCGCGCGCGTGCCCCTCCCGTGGGACTACGCGTCGCCGTCGTCGGGCTTCGGGCCGGCGGGCGCTCCGGTTGCGGGCGCGAGCTGGCTGCCCCAGCCCGCCACCTGGCCCAGCTATGCGCGGGATGCCCAGCTCGGCATCCCCGGATCGACCCTCGAGTTCTACCGCGAGGCGCTCGCGGGGCGGCGCACCCACCACCTGGCGAGCAACCAGCTGGTCTGGCTGCCCTCGCCGGATCCGGCGGTGCTGGTGTTCCGTTCCGGCGCCGTCACGGTGATCGCCAACGCAGGCGCGACCCCTGCCGCGCTTCCCGCCGGGCGCGTGGTGCTGGCCAGCGGTCCGGTCGGCGCCAACCGGCTGCCCGGTGACACGACCGCGTGGATCGTGAACTGAGACGGTCGACGGGCAGACGCGCCTAGTTCGGGCCGGCGTTCGCCGTCATCCAGGGGATCGGATCGATGGTCACCCCGTCGACGTTGACCTCGAAGTGCAGGTGGGGGCCGGTGGCCTCGCCGGTCTCGCCGACCAGACCGATGAAGTCGCCCACCTGGATCGTCTGCCCGAGCACCAGGGGGCTGGAGCCGGTGGTCATGTGCGCGTAGGTGAATCGGACGGTGTGTCCGTTGACCTTCGAGGTGACCATCACCACGTTGCCGTAGGTGCTGCTGTAGTGGCCGTTGTCTCCGGCGTCGCGGGTGGTGACCACTCCGGTCGACGACGCGAAGATCGCAGCCTTGTCGCCCGGGACCATGTCGACGCCTTCGTGATAGGTCGAGCATCCGCTGCACGGCGCGACGCGCGGACCGAAGCCCGAACTGATGCGCACCGGGTACGGGAACGGCCACCGGATCGCGCCGGTACCCGCCCCACCGACCTTGGCACCGGTGTTGTACTTCTGCGCAAGCACCTGCGCCCACGACAACACCTGGACCTTGTCGCGCGTGCCGACGTCGACCTTCTCGTCGCCCGAGACCGAGACCGACTGGCCGCCCTTGCTCGACGACGAGGACAGGCTGCTGGCGCTGTCGGTCGAGGGCGTGAAGAAGGCGTTCGCGGGCAGGGAGACGCCGACGACGAATGCCGCGGCGAAGATCATGGCGGCGAGCGAGAGCAGTCGCGAGCCGATGGTCCGGGCTCGCGATCCGCGGCGCTCGACCGGTCGCGTCGCATAACGCGGCGTGCTGCCGGACCGCACGGGACGCGCCTTCTCGACGGAGCGTGCACGGTTCGGACGGTCTCTGCGGCCCGGCTGCGGGCGGCTGCGTGAGAGTTCGGCTGCCCGCTCGCGTTCTCTGAGTTCGCGGCGACTGGTCGCCTGCGGAAACTCGGGCATGGAAAAACTCCTCAGCGGCGGATCGTTCGATAGTAACGAATCAGCCACAGAACGGCCACCCGCCCGTCCGGGTGACGGGTGCGGCTCACAGCTCGAACTGCGATCCGAGCTCGATCAACAGGGGCTCCAGCAGTGCCGCAAGCGCCGGTTCGGCCGCCAGGATGAAGTCGCGACTGGGCGCGGCATCGCCGAATCCCTTCACCACGGCCCCCGCTTCGCGTGCGATGATCGCGCCAGCCGCGTGGTCCCACGGGCTGAGGGTGCGTTCGAAGTAGGCGTTCGTCCGCCCGTTGGCCACCATGCACAGGTCGAGTGAGGCGGTGCCGAAGCGGCGGATGTCGCGCACCATCGGCAGGAGGCGCGCGGCCACCTCGCCCTGCTTCGCACGCGTGGCCGAGGCATAGGCGAACCCGGTGTTGATCAACGCGAGCTCGAGAGGCGTGGGGTCGGCGACGCGGATCGGCACGTCCGGCCCGCCGCCGACGGACAGGTACGCGCCCTCACCCGGCGAGCCGCTGAACAGCTCGCCGGTCGCGGGGTTGAGCACGCATCCATGCAGCCCGGTCCAGGTGAGCGGATCGGGATCGCCCTCCACGACGGCGATGCTGACCGCGTAATGCGGGATGCCGTACAGGTAATTGACGGTGCCGTCGATCGGGTCGACGACCCAGGTCAGCCCGCTGGTGCCGGATGCCGACCCGCCCTCTTCACCGAGGATGGCGTCGTCGGGACGAGCGTGAGAGATGCGCTCGCGGATCAACCGCTCGACCTCGCGGTCGGCCTCGGTGACGACATCGACGATGGTGGACTTCGTCGCCGCGACCTCGACGCCCTCGCGCCGGCGCCTCGTGGCCAGCTCGCCCGCCTCGAGCGCGATCGTGCGGGCGAGGTCGAGCAGGGTGGCCATGGTTCCAGGCTAGAGGTCGAGGCGGATGCGGTTGCCCGAGATCCCCTTGTCACCGTCGGGGCTCGGCGCCGGTGCCACGTGACGCTGCTCGACGTCGAGCTCTTCGCGGGCATCCGCACCCATCGGGTTGAACGCCAGATCGAGTCCGCCCAGGACTCCGGATGCTACCGAGCCCGAGCCGCGCATCCCACGGCCGCCCTTGGCTCGCACTCCCGCGATGACGAGCGCCGCGGCGACCGCCAGCACGAACGCGACGATCACGACCGGGACGAGCATGCACCGAGGCTACGCCCGGCTCACGCCGCAGGAGCGGCGGCGTGACATATAGATACGGTGGCGGGTGAGGGATTCGAACCCCCGTAGCATTACACGTCTGATTTACAGTCAGATCCCTTTGGCCGCTCGGGTAACCCGCCAGGCA